>MDTE01198782.1_pt1 | contig 10442 bp, 9 predicted proteins | sample 811231 | NCBI WGS metagenome assembly MDTE01 (sample SAMN05326651, study PRJNA326480) | marine metagenome | isolation source: seawater | place: Indian Ocean: Red Sea | collected 2010 | reverse complement strand
TTGCAAATAAAAGATGTTCAACGGAATTTAGTCTACAGTTTTCTAAAATATTCCCAAAACCAAGGATATTTGAACTCAAATAAATATTAGGATTTTCTAGTGAATATCTTACTCCTGCTTGTGCAGCAAGATTAACTACATATTTTGGTTGATACCTTTCGAATAATTGTCTAAGAAATAAATCATCTTCAATATCTCCATGATAAAAATTAAATTTTTCAGAAAGATTTTTGAGTTCTTTTATTCTTGCTTTTTTTAAATCTTCGCAGTAATAAGAATTTAAATTATCAACTGCAATAACATTAACATTTTCTTTTATTAATCTTTTAATTAAATGAAAGCCTATAAAACCAGCCCCACCAGTTATAAAAACTGTTCCATTCATAATCATTTTAAAAATATAATTAAAAACATTCGCTTAATTTCCATAACCAACTTGCCATATATTTATGCCACTTTTTTTAACACACTCCATATTTACTATTGATCGGGTATCAAACACCCATGATGGCCTTCTCATTTTTTTTGAAATTTCATACCAATTCAAAGATTCAAACTCCTCCCACTCAGTTAGGAATACAGCAGCATCTGCATTATAAAATGTTTCATGAATCGAATTTGAATAGATCCATTTACCTTCTACAATTTCTTCTTCATCAGATTCAAGATCCTTTTTTATTTGTGAATATTTCACCTTTGGATCATATATTTGTAAAAAAGCTCCCTCCTCCATAAGTTTTTTGCAAATCTGAATAGCCGGAGATTCTCTCGTATCATTAGTATTTGCTTTAAAAGAGAATCCCAATATTGCAATTGTTTTTGATGAAATAGTCCCAAACATTGTTTTAACAATCAGTTCTACGAATCTGCTTTGTTGCCAAAAATTTATATCTAAAACCTTTTGCCAATAATCAGCTACTTCAAATAAACCATAATGATTAGAAATATAGACTAAGTTTGAAATATCTTTTTTAAAACAACTCCCACCAAATCCAGGCCCACTGTTTAAAAAATATTTACCGATCCTTCTATCCATACCAACTGCTCTGGAAACATCTTTTATTTTTGCTCCTGTGGCTTCACATAATGCAGATATCGTATTTATTGAACTGATTCTTTGCGCTAGAAATGCATTTGATATTAACTTAGAGAGTTCTGAACTCCATAAATCAGTTGTTAGTACTTTCCCTTTATCGATCCATTTAGAATATATATCTACTAATCCATTTATTGCCTCTTTGTCTTCTCCCCCAATAAGTACTCTATCAGGATTCTCTAAATCGTTTATAGCAGTCCCCTCGGCTAAAAATTCTGGATTAGAAAGAACTGAAAATGTCTTTTGATTATAATTATTTTCACCTTTTGTTGATGCATCTAAAATCGCTTTGATTGTTTGCGCAGTTTTTACTGGTAAGGTGCTTTTTTCTACAACTATTGTATGTCCTTCAGCATATTTTGAGATTTCTCTAGAGGATGCCTCAACGTATTTGAGATCAATAGCCTGGCCAGTTCCAATTCCTTTTGTTTTTGTTGGCGTGTTTACAGAGATAAAAATTAAATCAGCATTTGCAATATTGTTCTTCATATCAGTTGAAAAATGCAGATTTTTTCCTCTACATTTCTCAACTATTTCTTTAAGCCCTGGCTCATAAATTGGAAGATTTGAAAGGTCTACTTCATTCCATTGTGATATTCTTTCTGGATTTATATCAACTACATTTACTTGAATATCTGGCCAGTATTTTGCAATAATTGCCATAGTAGGACCCCCAACATATCCTGCACCTATACAACAAATACTTTTTATATGCATTACAGAAATTTTTAAATAAAATTGGGGAAATCGTAAGTTATATACTACCAGAAAATGCTGTTAAGGTTTCAAATCTCAACTATAATTTGGAATAAAATTAGCTAATTGATTGTTTCAATTGGGATGTATTTTTAAATTTATTAGTTTCGTCAATAATACATTTCAATCCTGCGAAAAGTATCCAAATAAGTATACTAATTTTGCCATCATAATATGTTATGTCACTTATATGATTTAAGATTGCTACTAGGCAAGCGGCGAGCCAGCATTTATTCAATAAAAATGTCCCATTTAAATTTTTTAATTCGAAAATATTTATAGAGCTTTTAATAAAAAGAAAGGTAATAAAACTTGTTAATAAAATAGATAATGGCAAACCATAATCGTAAGCTAATTGTAATGGCATATTATGGCTATGCTGCATTTCTGTATTTGTGAAATTGTAGAAAACTATTGGAAATGTAGATGCTCCAAAACCAAATATAGGTTTTTGAATTATTAGTCTAAAAGTATTGATCCAGATTTTTATTCGGGTAATTTCTAAAATTTTAGATATGTCTACAATACCAAATTTGCCGATTAAATTCTTTATTTGATACTCCCCAATTAAATTTAAGCTTTTTATATCAAAAAATGAGAATATTGAAATATAAAATAAATAGATTAAAAATATAAGAAAAACAAAAGTTAAAAATTTCTTTAATCCGAATATAAGTAATAAAGAGCTTATTAACCCTAAAATAGAATTTCTTGATAATGTTAAGAAAATTATATAGATTAAGAAAATAAGAATAATAAATAATAATAATTTCTTCAAATTAAATTTCTTATATTTAAAAATTAATAGAAATAATATAGGCAAGGATATTGATAACCATAATCCAGTGTAGTTTGGATTACTAAACAAACCAGAAACGCCGTCCCCTATTCCTAATTTCTTATTGAATATCACAATCAGACCATAAAAAGCTTTAAATGGGCCATATATTTTAAATTGATATTGCAAAATACAACTTATTAAAACTGGAATTGTTCCTGAAATAAAGTATTTAGAAAATAATTCCCTTTGAGACTCATTTCTAAGATAATATTGGCAACTTATAAATAAAATGAAAAGAGGTATCCAATTAAATAAATCTAAAGAAGAAACTGTTTTGTTAATATAGGGATAAGATTCTAGGCTTAATATATTTATCTTTAATGTATTAATTAGAAATAATCCTCCAATAAAAAAAATACTTAAATTCCACTTATCACTTAATAAATTAAATTTTGTTTCATAAAAGGAAATAAAAATAGAAAATATTAAGAATATTCCGCTTATTGGAAGAGCGGTAGCTAAGAAAAAAACCCCTATATTGAATGATAATTGGCCTAATTTATTTGTTCTTTCAAAAATATGTTCTGATGGTTTATGTTTCACAATACTAAAGACTTTATTTATTTTCGATAACCTTATTTAGAAATGTAATTTATTTTTCTCAATTTGTAAATTTTTGGTTTACGCTTCCTGCAGGATTCGAACCTGCGGCCCACTGCTTAGAAGGCAGTTGCTCTATCCAGCTGAGCTAAGGAAGCTTATAGATTTTGGGCTGACAGATCACATAATATTTGCATAGACAAAATATAATGCTTATTAATAGATCTCTGTGCAGTCCAATTAACTTTTATATTCTAAAGCAGCTAAGTTAACTTGATCAATAAATCTTAAAAAATAAAAAATCTATTTATTTTTATAAGAAGATTTTAAAATTTTTTTTTGAAATATTATTGACTTTTTTGTTGATTTTTGTAGTTATTTATAGTCATTTCTATCCCCTTATCTAAATTTGTATTTGCTTCCCAACCTAATTTATTAATGAAAGTAGTATCTAATTTTTTTCTCGGGGTACCATCAGGTTTATCTAAATCCCATATGATTTCACCTTTATAATTTAAAATATTAGAAATTTTAGTAGCTAAATCTTTTATAGAAATTTCATAATTACATCCTATATTAATCCAGTTTAGTGGATTACCATTTTCATCTAGAGGGGAATTTTTTTTATTTGGATACCAATTCTTTAAAAGGTATAAACATGCCTCAGCTAAATCATCTACATAAAGAAATTCTCTTAGTGGGTTGCCAGTCCCCCAACAAATGACTCGCTTATCATCATTAACTTTGGCTTCATAAAACTTTCTGATTAATGCTGCCATTACATGCCCCTGAGTAAGATCATAATTATCTTTTGGACCGTATAAGTTTGTTGGCATCAAAGAAATAGTATCAAAATTATATTGTTTTTTAAAAGCTTCACATAATTTTAAACCTGCAATCTTTGCAATAGCGTACCATTGATTTGAAGTCTCTAGATTACTATTTAATAAGTAATTTTCTCTAATTGGCTGCTTCGAAAATTTTGGATAAATACAACTGCTTCCCAAGAAAACTAATCTTTTAACTCCAAACTTCCATGAAGATTCGATAAGGTTATTTTGGATTTTTAGATTTTCTAATATGAAATTAACTGGTTGTGACATATTTGCCATTATGCCTCCAACTTTCGCGGCCGCTATTATCACCACTTCAGGTTTATTGTTCTTAAACCATTTTTCAACTTCAATAGTATTTGTAAAATCAAGATTTGATCTTGAAGAGGTAAGAAGATTTTTATTTGTTTTTGAATAGCCGTTTTTAATTAGTAATCTACAAATAGCACTCCCCACCATCCCTGTTGATCCCGCAACAAAAATTTTATCTTCCTTTTCTAGTAAAACCATTTAAATATTTCTAACTCATAATTTCTGATATGGTTTCTAGAGAATTCTGAGGGGTGAATCCTTCGTTTTTGAGTAAAAGATCTTTTTTTGCTTCTTCAGTATCGTGAGTAATCATTTCATCTATTATTTGTTCCAAAGTAATTTTTGGTGCCCATCCCAATTCAGTTTGAGCAATTGAGGAGTCCCCAAGAAGATAATCAACTTCGGTTGGCCTAAAATATTTTGGATCAATTCTAATTATGATTTGGCCATTATCAGCTCTCCGCCCAATTTCATTTAATCCCTTGCCTTCCCAAATAATCCCTGACTCATTTTTTTTATTAGCCCATCCTAGTTTAGTGGCACTTAATTCGATAAATTTTCTTACTGATTCAGTTCTTCCTGAAGAGATAACAAAATCTTTTGGTTTTTCTTGTTGCAGCATCATCCATTGCATCTCAACATAATCTTTCGCATGACCCCAATCTCGTCGAGATTCAAGATTGCCTAAGTAAAGGCAATTTTCAAGACCTAAATTTATTCTAGATAATCCTCTAGTGATTTTTCTCGTAACAAATGTTTCTCCTCTTCTCTTTGATTCATGGTTAAACAAAATCCCATTACAAGCAAACATATCGTATGCCTCTCTATAGTTGACAGTTATCCAGTAAGCATAAAGTTTTGCTGCGGCGTAGGGACTTCTTGGATAAAAAGATGTTTTTTCATTTTGAGGAGTTTGTTTGGTTAATCCATAAAGTTCGCTTGTACTTGCTTGATATATTTTTGTTTTTTTGGTTAATTTTAATAAACGTACAGCATCTAATATTCTTAAAGCTCCAAGTGCATCACAATTAGCTGTATATTCGGGAGATTCGAAACTTACTGCGACATGACTTTGGGCTCCAAGATTGTATATCTCATCTGGACAAACTTTTTCAATTATCCTGATAATATTTGAACTATCAGTAAGGTCTCCATAATGAAGGATTAAATTTAATTCTTTTTTATGAGGATCTTGGTAAAGATGATCGATTCTCTGGGTATTGAAATTACTTGCCCTTCTTTTTAAACCGTGTACTTCATAATTTTTATTGAGAAGTAATTCAGCAAGATAACTCCCATCCTGTCCTGTAATGCCAGTAATTAAAGCTTTTTTCCTTTTTTGCATTATCAAAGAGTTTAAAAGATTTAAAGATTTTAATTAAATTCCCTTCTATATTTATCTTCGAATCTAATAATATCATCTTCGCCCAAATATGTTCCACTTTGAACTTCTATCATTATTAATTCATCCTCATTTGGATTGGAAAGTCTATGCTTAGTTCTTCTTGGGACGTAAATACTTTCGTTGACATTAAGAAGTGAAACTTCTTCATCGATTTCAACTTTAGCTATGCCTTTAACTACTACCCAATGTTCGGACCTGTGATGGTGCATCTGTAGGGACAAACTTTGCTTAGGGTTAATTACAAGTCTTTTAACTTGCCAAGTTTCACCCTTAATAATCGAAGTAAAGTTACCCCATGGTCTATGTACTTTTTGAGTTGTTATGAGTTCTTCAAAATTATTTTTTTTTAGCTCTTTCATTAAATCCTTAATCTCATGAACTGAATCTTTATTCGCCACAAGGACACTATCATCAGTTTCAACAACAAATAGGTCTCGCAGACCTAAACCAACCAAAAGCCTGTTTTCACTTCTCAAATAGGAATTCTTGACATTTTTCGCAAAAATTTTTCCTTGAAAAGTATTGTTTTGAATATCCTTCTTTGAGTCTTCCCAAATAGATTTCCAGTTACCTAAATCATTCCAACCAACATTTAAAGGAATTACTTTACCTAATTTTGTTTTCTCCATTACTGCAATATCTATTGAGACATTTTTACATTTTTTGAAAAACTCACTGTTTATTCTTTGAAAATTTAAATCTTTTGTACAGCCCTCTAAAGATTTTTTGCATATTTCAACAATGTCTGGGGCAAATTTATTTAATTCTTTTAGTATTGATGAGGCTCTGAATAAGTAAATACCACTGTTCCAAGTGTAGGATTTATTTTTAAAAAGTTTTTCAGCTATTTCTTTGCTTGGTTTCTCTATAAATTTTTTTATATTACTTGATTTGGTTTTTCTAGAAATCTTTTCGCTAGATTCGATGTAACCATATTGAGTCTCAGCAGATGTTGGAATTATTCCGAATGTTATGAGATTATCTTTAGTTGCTAATGATATCCCCTCTAAAATTGTTTTATTGAAGATGTCTATATTTTCGATTTTGTGATCGGATGGAAGTACTAATAAAATTGGATCATTAAATTTTTCGATACTCATCAAAGCCGATAATGCTATTGCAGGAGCCGTGTTTTTACCAAATGGTTCTAATAAAATAGAATTTGGCAAGACATCTATTAATCTCATTTGTTCTGCAACTATAAATCTTTGTTCTTCATTGCACACTATTAATGGTGCTAATAAATTGTTAATCTTTTTCAACCTCAGGTAAGTATTTTGGATAAGTGTAAATTTATCCTCTTCATTAATCGCCAAATACTGTTTTGGATATGCAGTTCTAGATAAAGGCCAAAGTCTTGTACCTTCTCCTCCGGAGAGAATTACTGGTAATACTTTAATATTTTGATTCAACCTTTCTTCAGTATCTGCCAAGTTTTTTATTTATAAGAATAAGAAATCTCCTAAAAAATCAATTTTTAAAAGATATCTTTAGTTATAATACTAGAATTAAGATAATTTAAAAAGTTAGTTTTGCCTAAGAAAGTTTCGGAGAAAGAAAAAGAAGAATTAATATCGGCTTTTATAAATGGCCAAACTATCGAAGATTTATCTCTTAAATTTAATATTTCAAAAAATACAATTTCACGACATTTAAAAAATAAAATTAGTGATCTTAAATATAAGGAAACTGTAAAAAAAAATAAAAATATTAAACTTCGAAAAGAAAGTTATCCGATAGATAAAAAAGATAATGATCACGATGAAATAAGTAAAGAAAATTTGTTTAATTCAACAAGTTCATTTTCAGATGAATCCTTTTTCGAAATCACGCCCCTTAATTGCGAAATAGATAATGCACCTCAGAAAGATTTGTCTTCTGTTCCTATCTCTGATGTTGTGTTTCCAAAAATTGTTTATATGATTGTCGATAAAAAAATTGAATTAGAAACTAAATACTTAAAAGAATATCCAGAGTGGGAATTTTTATCTCATGAAGAATTAAATAGAAAAACAATTCAAATTTATTTTGATTTGAAAATTGCAAAAAGATGCTGTCATAAAGAACAAAAGGTAATAAAGGTCCCAAATACTGAAGTATTCAAAATTGCTGCTCCAACATTGTTAGACAGGGGGATTTCTAGAATAGTTACTGAAGACAAATTAATTGCGCTGTAAAAAATTATTATTATTCATTACGCAGATCGATTTTTAAAAAACTTCCAGTTAATGATCCTGCTATAAAACTTATTCCAACTACGAAACTTATTGGAAGTCTTACTGTCTCCCCAATTAGTAAGTTAACTTTTGTTTCGTTTGAACTATTTTGTATCCCAAGCATTAAAAGAACAAATAATGAAGAATTAAATGTGATAGCAAACATTAACTTTTTTAGAATTAAAAACATTATTTTCAGTTTGGATCTTTGTACATATTGTAAATTTCTCTTTTTGGTAGATTACTCTTTTTCGAAAGGTAACTTGAAGCTTTTGACAAGCTTAAACCAGCATTAACTAAATCAATAAGTTCTTCCTTTAGATGAATTTTACTGAATTCTGATTTCACTTTGGTTTTATCTAATCCTTTTATAACAATAGTAATTTCTCCTAATATTTCTTTATCTTCAAAATAACTTATTACTTCGTTTATATTATTTCCAATTTGCTCCTCAAACTTTTTTGTTAATTCACGCGATATCTGAATTTCTTTCTCTCCACCAAGATACTCTTTTAGTTCAAAAAGTGATTTTTTAAGACGATTAGGAGATTCAAATAAAATTGTGGTTTTTTCATATTTTCTTATTTGTAAAATAATCTTCTTTCTATCTGATTTTCTTTTTGGAAGAAAACCTTCAAATATAAATTTTGAGGATGGAAAACCACTCTTTACAAGCGCTGTTAGCGCTGCACAAGGCCCTGGAATACAAATGATTTTTATACCATTTGTCCTGGCTTCTTTGATAAGTTCTTCTCCAGGATCGCAGATACTTGGCATGCCTGCATCGCTGACTAGCGCGACTGATTTCCCTGAGTGAAGCTCATTGATAATTTTCGAAGTTTTTTTTTGAAAATTATGCTTATTGAAACTTATTAAACTATTTGTAAAATCGTATTTAACCATGATTTTTTTGGTCTGCCTTGTATCCTCACAAGCAATTAGAGAGACATTTTTTAAGATGTTTAGAGCCCTTAATGAAAGATCTCCTAAATTACCAATGGGTGTTCCAACAATATATAAAAAACTATTTTCAGGTTCTTGGCTTTTGTGAGATGATGAAGATTTAATATTCATTTAGTGATTAAATTACCATCTGGTGTAGAAATTAATAATCTAATAGACGATTTAAGAGACTTAAGTTGGGAAGCTTCAGAAATATTACTTTATTATTTTCAGATACTAAAAGATTCCAACAATAAAAGCAATATTTTGAAAAATGACAATATTGACGATCCAGTTACAGAGGCTGATTTAAAAGTTAATGAGATCATAATTCAAAGAATTCAAGAAAAATATAATAGTGTTAATTGGGAAATATTAAGTGAAGAAAATGCCAAGATATCATCTAAAAATTGTGCTTTTCAAAATGATTGGGTTTGGGTACTTGATCCTCTAGATGGAACGAAAGATTTCATCCAGGGAACTGGTAATTATGCAATGCATTTGGCATTAAACTTTAAACAAAAACCATATATTGGTGTCGTTTTGATTCCAGATAAAGATCAATTATGGATCACGGATGGAGAAAAGACATGGTGTGAAAAAAAAGATGGTTCAAAATTTGAACCATCTCTCTTGAAAAATAAAAATCTTCAAGAAATGACTTTAGTAACTAGTAAAAATCATGGAAATGAAACTTTAAAAAAGTTAATTCAGAAAATCAATTTTAGCAAAGTAGAAATTATGGGAAGCATTGGCTGCAAAATAGCATCAATAGTTAGGGGAGAAAGTGATATTTATATCTGTCTAAGTTTACCTGGGAAAAGCTCACCAAAAGATTGGGATTTTGCTGCGCCAGAATCTATCCTGAAAGGGGCTGGTGGAGCAATTACAAATTTCAATAATGAAGATCTAACCTATGGGAAAACTAGGTTTGAACAAGGGGGTATTATAGTCGCAACAAGAGACCGAAATACTCACGGGAGTATTTGCCTCGAAATAAAGAAAATAATTGAGGATAATGGAATTTATCCAATTTAATTTTTAATTAAGCGGGGCAACTGGAGTGGGGGTTGGTTCTGGATAAGACATCCCATTATTTTGTCCTACACCTCTTAAAGTAAGATTAATTCTTCCTCTGCTATCAATTTCCCTAACTCTAACGGTCACTTCATCTCCTTGTCTAACTACATCTTCTACTCTCTCAACCCTCGCTTCAGATAGCTGAGAAATGTGAACCATTCCTTCTTTCCCAGGAAGTATTTCAACAAAAGCTCCAATTGGAATTATTCGAGTAACTACTCCAGAGAAAATTTCACCTTCGTGCACTTTCCTTGTTAGTCCCTCTATGATTTTTTGAGCTTCTTCAGCAGCAGCTCCATCATGTGATGCAATAGTAACAATGCCACCATCTTCTATATCTATTTTCGTATTGGTTCTTTCAGTAATTCCTTTGATAGTTCTTCCTCCAGGTCCAATAACTGTTCCTATAAGCTCAGGGTCA
>MDTE01132154.1_pt1 | contig 10442 bp, 7 predicted proteins | sample 811231 | NCBI WGS metagenome assembly MDTE01 (sample SAMN05326651, study PRJNA326480) | marine metagenome | isolation source: seawater | place: Indian Ocean: Red Sea | collected 2010 | reverse complement strand
GGAAATAAGAAAAGAATGACGATACAAAACTCACTTACAAATGACCCTAACTTGAAGGATTCCGAATCCTTTAATCTAAAAACTATCAACAAATGTGAGGTTCTAGGTCCAACAGGACGCATGATGTCAATTAGTGATCTACCCCCCCCTGGTTCAAATAGATGGGTTCCAAGACGAAAGGCTGAATTAGTCGCGTGCGTGCGTGGTGGCCTAATAACACTGGACGAGGCATGTGAGCGATATCGTTTATCTATTGATGAATTTCGTTCTTGGGAGCGCCTTCTTGGGAGGTTTGGCGTTCCCGGCCTTAGAACCACCAGAACAAAAAATTATCGGGAAATAGATTTTTAATTTACTAATCATTTCGATTATCTAGGCAAATTTTGCCGAGTGTTAACTTCTTCTTTACCAACCTAACCCTAGCATCAGCTTATTAAAAGCAACTACTAGCGCTTTGACGTAACAGAGATGCTAGTATTTTGGTGGGAGAAGTTAAATTTTGGAAGAATTAACACAAACACTACGTAATCTTGGACCAACACGCCTCGCTATTATTGGAGGTGTTGTATTAACGCTGATAGGTTTCTTAATTTTCCTAACTACTAGACTTAGCTCAGATAATATGGAGCTATTATACAGTGAATTGGAAAACCAAGACTCTCAGCGTATCATACAAGTTCTCAATACTAGGAAAATACCGTACGAACTAAATGGAAATGGCAGCCAAATCTTGGTCCCAAGTGCGGAAGTACTAAAATTGCGACTGGAGCTAGCCAACCAAGGAATTCCAAGCGGTGGAGCAATTGGTTATGAGGTTTTTGATGATTCTGAAACTCTCGGAACTACCAATTTCATGCAAAACGTGAATCTAGTTCGGGCATTAGAAGGTGAATTATCAAGGACTATTCAGTCAATCAACTCCGTCCGGGCTGCCCGCGTCCACCTGGTAATGCCAAAACGAGAACTATTTAGCCGCAAAACACAAGAACCGAGTGCCTCCATTGTTCTCAGAATGCAAGGCGCTTCGCGGCTTACCGCTGACCAAGTCGCAGCAGTTAGTCACCTGGTTGCTTCAGCAGTCCCATCTCTCACTCCCAATCGGATTTCTATTATTGATGACAAGGGAAAATTGTTAGCGGGAGGCTTTGAAGACGTTGATGGAGCAGCGTCATTCGCAAACAAAGCAGACGAACGAACTCGAATGATTGAAAATAGAATCGCAGATACTATTGAAGAACTACTCGAAAAAACCGTTGGCTTTGGAAAGGTTCAAGCAAAAGTCACCGCTACTGCAAGCTACGATCGCGTCTCAAAACAAATTGAGGCTTATGATCCCGATGGCCAAGTTGTGCGCTCCACACAAACAATTGAAGAACAAGAAAGAGCGAAAGACACTGAAGGCACGCCACCTGTTAGCGTAGGAACCAATCTACCGGACCCTAATCTCGGCGGAGCAGAAAGCGCTACGGCAGAACAAAACCGAAATCGAACAGAAGAAACTGTCAACTACGAAATCACCAAAACAGTAACTAACGAAGTCCGTGAGGGAGGGCAAATACAACGGCTGTCTATAGCTGTTCTTGTCGATCAGGTCAAAAGCATAAATGAAGATGGTACAATAACTTATGAACCCAGAAGTGACGACGAAATGAACTTGCTAAGTAGCTTAGTACAAGGTGCAATTGGTTTTGATTCAAAACGTGGAGATACACTAGAAGTAGTTCAAATGAGATTTGCTGACTTTGATGATCTTGACGAAATGGAACCACTGTTGTTTGGGCTCACTAAAGCTGAGCTGATGCAGCTTGCTAAATATATGGTACTCGCCATTGTTGCAATATTAATAATACTCCTTGTAGTCAGACCCCTCATTTCTAGAGCTTTCGAAAATCTCCCAAGTGCTGAAGAAGCTGCCGAACGCCTTCTTGCAGAACAGGCTGGGGCCCCCGCCTTAACCGGACCAGAGCTCGAATTAGAAGAAGAAGAAGGTTTTGATGAGCTTATAGATATTGAGCGTGTTGAAGGACGTGTTAAAGCGTCTACATTGCAACAAATTGCTGATATCATTGATAACCACCCAGAAGAAGCACTCTTTGTAGTGCGCGAATGGATGACAGAAGATGCACAGCAACAAACATGAAGAACTACATAGAATGACATTACTGAAACATTATCATTTCCATACTCCTCGCTAAGGGTGTTATTATCTTTTATCTAACTTAACTTATGCGGAAACATGACCTTCTTCCTGAACTAAGGATATATTTATGATTGAAGTACGACATGCTGAAGAAAAAGAGGCCACAACATCAGCAAAACTGACTGGCAAAGAAAAGGCAGCCACATTCATGCTGGCTATCCCTCAAGAATATTCGGCCAAGCTATTTGAGCGAATGGAAGATGAAGAAATCTTTCAAATAAGTCAAGCCATGACCAAACTAGGCTCAATTTCCGCAGAGGCCCTAGAAGAATTGTTGAATGAATTTACAGAGCAATTGAGTTCTGCAGGTGGCATAGTCGGGACATTTGATGCGACTGAGAGGTTGCTCCTGGCTGTATTGCCAAAAGATCGGGTCGACCAAATCATGGCAGAAATGCGTGGTCCAGCTGGTCGGACTATGTGGGACAAACTAGGTAATGTTAATGAAGCTGTACTTGCTAACTACCTAAAAAATGAATACCCACAAACTGTTGCCGTAGTGTTGGCAGAAATAAATCCAGACCATGCGTCACGAGTTCTATCCTTATTGCCTGAAAACTTCTCTATGGAAGTTATTATGCGGATGTTGCGCATGGAGGCAGTAAAGCCCGACGTCTTAAATCACGTTGAACAAACTTTCCGGACGGAATTTTTAACCAACTTAACTGATACTTCAAAACAGGATAGCCACGAATTAATGGCCGAGATCTTTAACAATCTTGATGGTGAAAGCCATGAAAAATTTATGACTGCATTAGAAGAACGGAACAGTGATTCTGCAGAACGAATTAAAGCACTAATGTTTACCTTCGATGACTTAAATCGACTTGATGGGGGCGGCATTCAAAGGCTCTTGCGAGAAGTGGAAAAGGAAAAGCTTGCACTAGCGCTTAAAGCAGCTTCAGAAGAAGTTTCCCAACTTTTCTTTTCAAATATGTCTGAAAGAGCCGGCAAAATGATGAAGGAAGACATGGATGCGATGGGGGCTGTCCGGAAAAAAGATGCCGAAGAAGCTCAAACCTCAATAGTACAAACCGCAAAAGCACTTGGCGATAAAGGTGAAATTATGTTGGCCACCGGTGGCGGCGATAACGAGATGATAGGTTAACTACTAACAATTGATGCAGGAATGCAACAAAAAATGACGACCATAGAAAAATTTCTTTTTGATCGTGAGTTTGGTAAACCAAGGCCATCTCCAGTAATTTATCCGGAAAATTCGGAAGACGCTATCAATATTGACGAAGAACCGAACCCGAAAAGTACGCTTGACGCACTGTCAGAAGCAGAAAATTCGCTGCTCGAAATTGAAAAACCCCCACCGTCCTATAGTGAGGAAGAATTTGAACACGCCAAACAGCAAGCCTATGAAGAAGGAAAAAAAGAGGGCGCTGATAAAGAAGGAAAGAAAATTGAACACCGTATTTTAAGCTCGCTAGTTAATATAGAGAATCAACTTAGCAACAGCATTGAAAACCAAGAAATTTCTATTCGTGAGATTTTTGACGAGGCTATTTCCATCAGTGTTGCTGTTCCCCGAAAGCTTTTCCCAACAATAGAAAAAACCGTCGCTCTTCCTGAAATTGAACGAATAACAGCTCATGTCCTTGAATTACTTGTTGAAGAGCCTAAGCTGAAAATAACAGTCCACGAAGAGCTGACATCAGATATTGAACAACGATTAAATAGTCTGGCAGAAAAATCTGGATTTAACGGAAAATTTTATGTTGTGGGCGATCCTAATATAGGGCCTAGTGATTGCAAGATTGACTGGCAAAAAGGCTCCGCTGTTAGGGATACTGACAAGCTAAACGACAAGGTGAATTCTGTAATCGAAACCTATTTAGCTGATAATAAAAAGCAGATAGCAACTAGCCTTAAAACGGAACAGACCAATCAAAAACCGGTGTCTGACCTTCAGGAGACTGCGGTTAAGTCTGCTGACGAAGGACCGTCGGAGAAAAACCAAAATCAAGTTCCTGACCTTCAGGAAGCCGCGATTAGATCTACTGACGAAGAACATTCGGAAACATCTTCACAAACATCTACAAATGCTCACAGTAAGCTTGAGGAGACGGAACCGCATGGTCAGACTACTCCTGTTTCTTCGCAAGATCCAATATCATCTACTTCTGATAGTTATCAAAAGTCGGTTGATCTTGACCCTAGTGATAACAGTAATTCACAAGAAATACTGAAAAATGTGCATCAGGACCAATCCATAAAAAAAGAAAAAGATGGAGAAACTGCTAAACAGGAAAATAAGCAAGAGCCCACCCAACGAGTGCAAAAGAATGAATCGCTGAATAATGTGCACTTAGAAAGCGCTTCTCCCGAAGAGGCAGATAAAAAAAATGTTAACGATGACGGGGATACAAATTCATCCCCCTAGCAATTGGAGACAAAAATGGCTGAAGATGAAACTGATCTTCAATTAGATGATCTGGAAGCATCAGAAAAACCAACCGCCAACGAAGATGTTGACGAGAGCGGTGCTAAAGACACAAATGCTGACAATACTGTGGCAGAAGAAAACACTGATGACGCAACGGATAATAGCGATGTGGACGCGGTTGCCATCGACGAAACAGAAGCAAAAAAGGTCGAGGGTAATAGCGAGGGGATTGATGCAGAGGCGTTAGTTGCCGAGTTGCCGGAAATACAGGATCTTCCAAAAGGCGGCAAAGACCTGGAAGCTGTCTACGACATCCCAGTACAAGTTTCAGCAGTACTAGGAAAATCACACATGCAAGTAAGCGAGCTCCTGAAACTAGGACGAGGTGCTGTGGTCGAGCTCGACCGAAAAGTCGGAGAAGCTATAGATATTTATGTAAACAACCGGCTAGTAGCCCGGGGAGAGGTAGTTGTTGTTGAAAATCGGCTTGGCATAACAATGACTGAAATTATTAAAGCTGAGCGTAGTTAATATAATTGAGTGCTAAAAGAAACAAACATTGGAAAAGATAATTATGAAAAAAATCCATTCAACCTTTCCGAAATTTCACCCATATCGAGAAGAAGTATTTCTGGCTAAGGTTTTTCATTTTATCTTTAGACAAATACCAGTTGCTCTCAATACTACTGAAGGAGGTTCCTGCTTACCATGCAAATCCTAATTATTGGAAGTCTCGCCGGACAAATGGGGGCCGCCAGTCAAATTGCTATCAAGAGGGGGGCTAAGGTTCTTCACGCTGGCGATGTAGATTCAGGATTAGTGATTCTCCGCAGTGGGAAAGGAGCTGATCTAGTTTTGATCGATGTAAAGGAACCAATTAAAGACCTGATAAACAGTCTATCAGATGAACGAATTAACACACCTGTTATTGCATGTGGCGTTGCAAATGACACACAAGCTGCGGTCGAGGCTATACGCATAGGAGCAAAAGAATATATTCCATTCCCCCCTGATGCTGAACTTATTGCTGCTGTTCTTGAAGCGGTTGCCGAAGAAGACAATGCTTTCATTTGTAAAGACCCAAAAATGGAAGAGGTCCTGAACATGGCTCTCCAAGTCGCTCCCTCAGACGCTAGTATCCTAGTAACTGGTCCATCAGGAACTGGAAAAGAGGTGGTCGCACGTTTTATCCATAAAAAATCAAAACGCAAGAACAACCGTTTTGTCGCTGTAAATTGCGCTGCAATTCCTGAAAATCTGTTAGAGTCTGAATTATTTGGTCATGAAAAAGGCGCTTTTACTGGTGCAGTCGCTCGGCGTATTGGAAAATTCGAAGAAGCAAATGCCGGGACACTTCTTCTTGATGAAATTACAGAGATGGATCCCCGCCTGCAAGCCAAGCTGCTCCGGGTTATACAAGAACGCGAAATCGACCGGGTTGGAGGGAAACAACCAGTTAACGTGGACGTTCGAATCATTGCTACATCTAATCGCAACATTGATGATTCTGTCAAAAAAGGTGATTTTCGCGAAGATCTTTATTTTAGGTTAAATGTTATTAGCTTGAACCTCCCTGCCTTGACCAATAGGCCAGCTGACATAATGCCATTAGCAAACTTCTTTGCTTCAAAATATGCTGAAGCAAATGGGGTTTCTAAGAAATCATTCTCTACACCCGCTGAAACTAATTTAAAATCCTATTCATGGCCTGGAAATGTGAGAGAATTAGAAAACACTGTTCACCGTGCTGTACTGCTTTCAAATGGTGAAATTATTGAAGAAAGTTCAATAGTTCTAGAAACCAGTTCCCTTGGTAACAATGAAAAGGAAGCCGCCCTCCCCAATCATCAAATTAATGCTGGTCTTTCTGGAAACTCAGCTTTTGTTGGGCGAAGTGTAGCTGATGTTGAGCGTGACCTGATAATTGAAACGCTCCACCACTGCCTTGGTAACAGGACCCATGCCGCTAATATCCTTGGGATTTCGATACGTACACTCCGAAACAAACTAAAGCAATACAATGGGGAAGGTTTCGATGTTCCCTTACCCGGCGAAACAACGCCAGTCAGTTCCTAAACAAAAAATCGATTAACTGGGGATAAAAGACTAATGGGCGACGTAGGAACTGAGACTACATCAATAACCACAGTTAATCGACTAGACAACATTAGAGATCAACTGGTTGCTGCGTCAAAGCGCAGTGACATTATGCTAGCGCTTGGGGTAACACTAATTTTAGTAGTTTTGATTCTCCCAATGCCAAAGTGGATGCTTGATATAAGCTTAGCTTTTTCAATAACTTTCTCTGTCTTGATTCTAATGACCGCCTTATTCGTTGAAAAGCCCCTTGATTTTAATGCTTTCCCAACAGTTCTGCTGTTAGCAACCATGATCCGATTATCACTCAATCTAGCATCAACAAGGCTAATATTGTCGGATGGGCATACAGGCCCAGACGCTGCTGGTGCCGTCATTCAGGCCTTTGGAGGCTTCGTAATGAGCGATAACTTTGTTATCGGCATCATTGTTTTTTCAATCCTGGTTATCGTTAATTTCATCGTTATAACTAAGGGCTCTGGTCGTATTGCAGAAGTTTCTGCAAGATTTTCACTTGACGCTATGCCGGGCAAACAGATGGCCATTGATGCTGATATGTCCTCTGGGTTAATTGATGAAGACGAAGCAAGAAGGCGCCGGAAAGAAATTGAAGAAGAAAGCTCATTCTTTGGTGCCATGGATGGTGCCGCAAAATTTGTGAGAGGCGACGCGATTGCTGGTTTGTTAATCACTTTTATTAATATTATTGGAGGTATGATTATCGGAGTTGTCCAAATGGACCTTAGCTTTGGGCAAGCTGCCGACAATTATACACGTCTAACTATCGGTGATGGACTTGTGTCACAAATACCAGCTTTGATTGTTTCTACCGCGGCAGGGTTAGTAGTAACTAAAGCAGGGGTTCCAGGGAAAACAGAAAGTGCCCTTATCAAGCAGCTCGCCAACCAACCAAAAGCCCTTGGACTAGTTACGTTCTTGCTCCTAGCACTAGCTATACTTCCTGGCATCCCAATGATGCCTTTCCTGATCTTAGCTTTTATAACTGGATCTATGAGTTATTATGTTACGCAGCGCGACCGCAAGGAAAGCGAACAAAAACTTCGTGAGATTGAAGAAGAAAAAATCGATGCTAAAGCCATTGCTGAAGAACCTATTTCGACAGCTCTCCGGATTGACTATCTACGTCTTGAACTTGGCTACGGGTTATTATCACTTGTCAATCAGTCGCATGACGATCAACGCCTGACAGACCAAATAAAAGCGTTACGCCGACAACTAGCAAGCGAAATGGGATTTGTAACCCCTTCTGTGCGCATTCAAGATAATATGCAACTCCCGGCAAACAACTACTTAATCCGGGTTAAGGAAATTGAAGGTGGAAAAGGAGATCTGCGTCCTAACATGCTGATGGTAATGGACCCTAGGGGAGAAGATATTTCTTTACCAGGAGAGCAAACTCTAGAACCGACTTTTGGCCTTCCCGCAATGTGGATTGATGATTCTAATCGCGAAGAAGCATTATTTCGGGGTTACACCGTTGTCGACCCTGCGACTGTTATTACTACACACCTCACAGAAATCATTAAAGACAATATGGCAGAATTACTAAGTTATGCAGAAACGCAAAAACTACTGGATGAGCTAGATAAGGATCATCAAAAGCTTATAGGTGATATGATACCTGCGCAAATTTCCATGGGAGGCGTACAAAGGGTACTTCAGAACCTTCTTGGAGAAAGAGTGTCAATCCGCGATCTACCATCTATTTTGGAAGGCATAGCAGAGGCTTGTGGTCAAACACGGAACGTAATGGCAATCACCGAACATGTGCGTTCACGGCTCTCTAGGCAAATAAGTGATATGCATGTGAATCAGCAAGGTTATATTCCCCTAATAACATTATCCCCCCAGTGGGAACAGGCTTTTCAAGAAAATCTTGTTGGAAAAGATGATGATCGGCAGTTGTCAATGCCACCTACAAAACTCCAAGAATTCATTAATAATCTAAGAGATACCTTTGAACGGCAAGCAATGATGGGGGAGACTCCGGTGCTGCTAACAAGTCCTACAATTCGCCCCTACGTCCGGTCAATCATAGAACGTTTCAGACCAATGACTGTGGTCATGTCACAAAACGAGGTATATCCAAAAGCCAAAATCAAAACCGTAGGACAAATTTAAAAGCATTCTTCCTAGGAGTGGTAAGGCTGCACACTGTAGAGTTCCTAGTTGAGCTAACCATAGACCAAGCGGTTGACGAATCACTGTAAAATCAAGAATTTCTAAAACCTTAAATATTCTATATTTCTACGTCATATGATAGTTTAAGCCCGCGAGTTTCTGAATTTGTTGTCCTGAACAAGAACGCAATTTTGAATAAAGGGATAGACCCATACCAAAATATATTTCCAAGCATTACTAACAAAATTTAGAAACTCGTTTAATAATATTTTTCGCTTCAACAATAAGCTGAAAAATTTTTTATAAAGGTAAATTTATGGACACTAACACCGGTTCTCCTACCTTACCAATTCAGAACCAGACCAGAAATAACATTATTGCCATAGCCTCTGGTAAAGGAGGTGTCGGAAAAACTTGGTTTTCTATTAGTTTAGCCGGTGTGCTTGCAAAGATGGAGCAACGCGTGCTCTTGTTTGATGGAGACCTTGGGCTTGCAAATCTGGATATACAGCTAGGATTAATGGCAAAGCATGACCTTGGCAACGTTCTTGCGGGTCGGGTTACGCTTAATCAGGCAGTTATGTCATTTTCAAGAGGGGAGTTCGATATTATTCCAGGTAGATCGGGATCAGGGAGTTTTGCAAACCTGGGAATGAATAAACTCAGAAATTTAGCTCATGAATTAAGTATCTTGGCGCAACAATATGATACTGTAATCATTGATCTAGGTGCTGGTGTCGAAAATACAGTTAGAAAATTATCCCACGTGGCAAATAAAGTGATCGTAATAATTACTGATGAACCAACCTCACTTACCGATGGCTATGCTTTGATAAAATTAACTCATTCAGAAAAAGCTCATACAGATTTAGCGATCGTTGCCAATATGGCTCACTCGACTAAATCGGGAGAGCGAACCTATGGAACCCTGTTAAAAGCTTGCCAAGGTTTTTTAAAAATATCACCCCCTTTATTGGGTATAATTCGCCGCGATCAAAAAGTGCCTGAATCAATTCGAGCACAGGTCCCACTTTTAGTTCGCTACCCCAACTCAACAGCAACAGAAGATGTTGAAAGTATTGCGAGGGCTTTAGTTGATTCAAAAGCAACATCCACGAAAATAAAAAAATGAATACAATCTCACCTCCACCTAACACTACAAGACATCCGTCTTCTGATACACCATCGCGCCAGGTTGCAACAATTCCTACCCCTGGTACTGAACTCGCGACCCTGGAAGCCGGCCATCAACTGGAGGCCGTTGTCACAAAAGCCGTAGGAAACGGCCGGTTTGAAATTGACACACAGTTCGGACAGTTAACGCTGCATACCCGGAGTCCTCTGCCAAGGGAGGCAAAATTGACTCTGGACGTCACGCAAACAGGCAAAGCCGTACAACTGGTCATCACAGAGATCAACGGGAAACCCGTTCCGGACAGCACGTCAGTTAACCCGGAAGAACAAAACACAAGCGCGGATGACGGGGCAAAACGCCATTCTTCATCCGTTGAGATATCCCGCTCTTCCGAAGAAAACTCTGTCCCTGACCCCATGCGGCCGGTTCCCACCAAACAGCATCCGTCTTCTGATACACCATCGCGCCAGGTT
>MDTE01028787.1_pt1 | contig 10443 bp, 3 predicted proteins | sample 811231 | NCBI WGS metagenome assembly MDTE01 (sample SAMN05326651, study PRJNA326480) | marine metagenome | isolation source: seawater | place: Indian Ocean: Red Sea | collected 2010 | reverse complement strand
CTTCGGCCAGGGCATCGCGAATGGCATCGAGGCTCTCTCGGAGCCCTGCAACATGTCCGGCAATCTCAGGACCAACCGATGCAGTCTGTTCACCGGGATGTTCAGGAGAGACCAGTCGGTCGAGTCCCTCGGTCATGGCCTGGCGGATCTGGTCCAGTCCGGAGGTGACCCCATCGAGTTGTCCCGCGAGTTGTTCGACGGCACCAGGGCCGGCGTCCTGGGGGGCCTCGGCAGAGTCGTCCTCGGTTTCCACGACGACCGGTGCGTCGTTGCTGGCGACGAGTTGTTCCAGCCCATCGGCCATCGTGTCCCTGATGGACTCGAGTCCCTCACTGAAGCTGCTCAACTGGACCACGACCTGGCCAACCTTGTCGTCGGCGCCGACGCCTCGCATCTTGACGTTCTGCTGGAACGTCTTTTTGATCGCGTCCCAGCGGCCCAGTTCGTCCTCGGTCAGGGCACCGATCAGTTCCTTGAATTTCAGCAGATTGGCCTCGGTGTCGGAGGTCAGTGTCTGCGAGTCGTTTTCGTAATTCGAGACGATCAATGACTGCAGTTCGTCGTCGTTCATGATGGGGACCACCTTCTCGGCGATCCGGTTCATGTTGCGATAGGAACCCTGCAGCTTGAATGCCGGTTCGGTGCGGTAGTCGTCGGACATCGCAGCCGAGCGGATGTACTCTCGGTTGACGGCCAGGATCACGTCGCGGACTCTCATCAACTTCTTCATGACCGAAACGAACTCGGCCAGTTCCTCGGCCGAGTAGTTTCCTTCGAGTTCGATGCCGTCGGGTGTCTCGCCCTGTGCCATCCGGATGACAGCGTAGACGTCGTCTTGACTACGAGTGGCCAGTTGGTTGAGAGAGGAGTTGGAGGTGAGGCAGTTCTCGAGGTAGCTCATCTCGAACGCCTCGGCGCTGTCGCCGATCATTTCACCCAGGTTGTAGATGTCGGCGCGGTTGGTGAGCATGTCGGGGATCTGGAACTTCTCTCCGCTTTCGGTGTACGGGTTGCCTGCCATCACGACACAGACCTTGCGTCCCCTGAGATCGTAGGTCCGGGTGTGCCCCTTGTAGACACCCTCGATCTTCCGCTGGGCGTCGCACAACGAAATGAATTTCTGCAGAAATTCTGGGTTGGTGTGCTGGATGTCATCGAGGTAGATCATCACGTTGTCGCCCATTTCCAGCGCGAGGTTGAGTTTCTCGACCTCCTCGCGGGCGGCAGCATTGGGGGCCTCCGACGGGTCCAGTGACGTCACATGGTGACCGATGGCCGGTCCATTGATCTTCATGAAGATGATGCCGAGCCGGTTGGCGATGTATTCCATCAGGGTTGTTTTGCCGTAGCCGGGAGGCGACACCAGCAGCAGCAACCCCATCAGGTCGGTTCGTTTTTCCTCGCCAACAACGCCCATTTGCTTGGCGAGGTTGTCGCCGACGACGGGCAGATAGACCTGGTCGATGAGCTTGTTGCGGACGAACGACGTGAGCACCCGGGGACGGAACTCCTCGAGCCGCATGGACTCCCGGGCCACATCGACCAGTTCTTTTTTCTGGTCCTGGTAGGCCAGGAACCGTGGAACGCGATCTTGATGAAAGCGTGTGAGCTTCTGCATGAAGCGGTTGTAGTGCAGGTGGTAGTGGCTGCCATCGATGACGGCGTGGTCGCCAGCGAGGTCGTCGATTTCTGCAACAGCCGTGGCGTCAACGACAGCCTGGAGGTTCACCGTGCCTTCCAGCAGCAGGTTGGCTACCTCATCGATGTAGTCGGAGGCTTCGGCCTCGTCACGGCTCTCGAGAAATGCTTCGACCCAGTCCCGGGCCACGTGCAGCCCGCCGGCGGCATCTTTCTTGACCGCCGCCAGGCTCTGTGTGAACTTATCGGCGTGTCCGGAACTCTTGAGATGGCTGGTGAAGGAGCTGTGGAAGTCGGCCGCGGCGCGGCTGATGACAAATCCACCGGTTGGATCAACCAGTTCGGCAAACAGGTACTCGGCCGCCTCGTTGACCAGTTCGTTGTCAAAGAGTTTCTCGGAGGCGACGAATTCCTGGAGCATGTCTGTCAGGGTCGAGACGTAGGCAGCCTGCGCGCTGGTGCCGGGAAAAGCCCGGTTGACGTTGCCAAACCCGATCAGTTGTGCAGCAATTCGATCCTTGGCCTGTTTGTTTCCGAAGCGGTTCCAGAAGACCACCGCCATCGCGCGGGCGCGGGCGTGGAAACGCAGCAGTCCGATCCTGGAACTCATCTGCAGAAGAGCTGTGAGGATCTGGGCGGCGTCCCGGTCGTGGACGCCCTTGATGTAACTCTCGGCGTACCGTGGCCCCATGAACTCCTGGACAACCGCCAGTTGCCCTTCCGGGTCGGTTGCCAGCATCTCTTCGCGGGTGGGCAACTCGGGCTTCAGTTCGCTGCCGAGTGATTCGAACAGCCGGTGGGCCAGGTACTCGCCCCGGTAGACCTCGGACGTCTCGCTGACGATCTCCTGGTTCCACAATTCGCGGGATGCGAGGAATGTTTCGTCCTCAATCGGCTCAAAGAAATCGGTTCCGGTCAGGTGCAGTGCCATTTCACCGTCGCGGAAAACGGTGGTGAGGTCGAGTTGCTGCACGTTGACCGAGAAGTGGTGATTGCCCATCTTGATGACGTTTTCACCACCGACGAACAGGTCCTGGCGGTCCTTGAGTTGTCGGACGGCATCTTCGCGGATCGTCTTGAGACGGCTCTGAATGTCGTCCACCTTGACGTTGTCTTCGAGTTCTCCCAGCTGGTCCACGATGTCCCGGACCTTGTCGATCATCAGGTCGGAGGCAAAATAGCCGTTGATGTCATTGACGCTTTCCAGTGTCCCCACCCGGCTCTGGATACCGCCCAGGATGCGTTCGGCTGCTGCCATCAGTGCGCCGGCTCGCTTGTTGCGGGCCTCGACCAACTGCAGCTTTCTCGATTCGAACGCGTTGTAGACCTCGTCGCGTTTTTCCGAGAGTTGGACAACAAACTCGTCGAACTCGGCAAATCGGCCCTCAAGTTCCTCGATACCGATCATCACCTTGGTGAGGAACTCGTCGCATTTCTCTGGCGAGTCGCAGACATCGAGGTAGTTGACGATCGACTGGTCGAGCAGTTTCAACTGCGAGTTGAACTCGGCGACTCCCTCGACGGACATCAGGTCCCGGGACTTCTTCTTCAGTGCGGCACGGGCCTGGTTGACCGTCGAGAAGATGTCAGAGATGTTGTCGATGATCGTGGTTCGCTGAGTGGCGTCGTCGATCTCGAGGTTGCTGACGATGTCGATGAGCATCTCGAGGTCGGTGGCACTCTGGTCGATCGCTTCCTGCAACGCCTTGGCATCGGTGACCTTGGTGAGTTCCTCGATGCCGGCAAGTTCCTCGGAGACCTTCTTGTCGTACGGGGCCAGGGCCTCGGGCCGGAGCAGAAACTCAACGCAGCGGTGCGACAGCTTGTCGTTCTGTTCGATGACTTCCGCTTCCAGGCCGTCAACCAGGTCGGTGTCGATGTAGCGGAGGTCTTTCAGCGTGATGATGTCACCACGGATCCGTCGCAGCGCGGCGAGCGAATCGACGAAATCCTGGATCGTCTCGAATCGCCGCCGGCCCACGTCGGCGATGATCTGTCGGGTTTCGGATTCGACCCGCGCCGTTTCACTCGCCGTGTTCCGCTTGACCCGCACCACCTTCTCGAACTCGTCGATCGCCGAGGCGGCTGCATTGCGGATTTCGGTGAGCGGGGTGGCCAGACCGCCGGTCTCCTCGTTGGCGATCCAGAAGAAGCTGTCCAGAATGTCGGTCGACTGCTTGACGATGTCAACGTAGAGGTTGGCGTAGGTGTCTTCCTTGTTGATCAGGCCCAACACCTCGTGGCACTCGGCCATTCCTCGCACGATGTCCTTGTTGCCGATCTTGTGCAGCGCCGTCTCTTCCTGCCCGGGGGGATCGTAATCTTCACCCGTGAATGGAGTCTGCCAGACCTGGATGGCGTGGTGCTTGGCGGCGTTGTCCTGCGAGCGGAAGCAGACCAGTTCCCCACTCTCGAACAGCGAGAACCCATGACAGATCAGCGGGGTTTCGACCTGCTGTTCGATCAGGTTGTAGTTGAGCAGGATGTAGATGCCCGAATCCCGGTTGTTGAAGACGTAGAGGAAATCTTCCCCGTTGGGAGAGTCGAGCCGACCGGCGAACTGCATGTCCTGCAGGTCGTTGTCAAAAGTCTTGTTCTCACCGGTTTGCAGGTAGTAGCCGTTGGAGAAGATCAGGCCGTGGTCATCGGGCAGCAGGACACAGGCGTGTTCAATGGCATCCAGCCTCAGGACCTGCTGGACCTTTTCGTTGTAGACGAGGTAGCGGTCGTCGTTTTCCTGGTAGGGGCGTACCTTCATCAGGATGATATTGCCGAGCACGCTGAATTCGATGCGGGCGTCATCGAGTGTCTGGTCGACGTGGTCGACGGGTTCGGCGTAGATTCCGGCCCCGCTGGCCGTGTTGTTCTCCACCTTGACGGTCAGGTCACCACCGACGGTCTCGACGAAGACCCGGTCGTCGATCGAGATGTGGGGGTGCGTGCCGGTTTGTTGCATGTCGCGGGTGGCCAGGTTCCATTCGAAACCGTGCTGTGGTGGAAAGACCACCTCGTGATCTGAACGGTTGTCGACGTAGACCAGGCCATCGTCGGTGATCGCCCACTTGAACGACTTGATGTCGTTGACCGAGACACCGACACGAAAGACCATGAACAGATGGACGCCGGTCTGGAAGAATCTCGCGAAGGTGGCGTGCTTGTAGTACTTGTAGACGTCCTCGAAGTCCTTGCGGAATCGGTCGTCGGCAATGAGGTCCAGTGACCCGGGTGTGAACTTTCCCTCGGCGAAACTGTAGACCGAAAAGACGTCGGCTATGGAGATCTCGGATTTCAGTCCAAAGGTGACGTTGTAGCCGAACAGCAGATGCGAGCCGACCGAGACCATGTCCCGGGGGACACAGTTGTGCTCGGTCGTGATCCGTTCGGTGCCCAGCAGGGCCGTCTCGATCGATCCGAATGCCTGCTTGCGACCGTCGTTGAGTGTCCCGAGTCGTTTGCGGAGATCCTGGCCATGGGAGTTCAGGCGGCCGCGGATGATCTCGTAGGTCCCGCTTTCGAGCTGCGTTGCGGCGCCATCAGCGGCAGACGCACCGCCGTCAACGGCCGAATTGGGATCGGCTGCTTGTTGACTGGCGGCCTCTGCCGAGGCGGCCTCGCCCTGGAGACGTTCTTCGTCGGCCATCGCGGGAATTCCTGCCGAGTGGTTGCCGGGCGCCGGCTACTTGGTCGCCCCATCGGCCTGGTTGCTGACCAGGCCCAGGGACGCGACTTTCTGGCCGGCGACTCCCGCACCACGGAAGACTCTCAGCAGGTCCTCCAGTCGTGACTTGTCGTCGTCGCTGTCGGTCATGGTAATCATCCGGCCAATCAAGGCGGCAACCGAGAGGTCCTTGACGTCCTCGAAGCTGATGCCGAATTGTCCGGCGAACTGCTGCAACTGGGTGGTGAAGTACTGGTTGTCGCCATTGAAGAACGTGTTCTTGACGTCGGTCAGCACCGCGCTGTTGTCGACGAAACGGTCGACACTCTTTCCGGCCTTGATCGAGTCGACGATCTTGTCGAAGAACGTGGTTTCTCCTCCGACAATATCGATTGTCGAGTTCCGCAAGGCCTCGCCGACGATTTCGGCCTGCGCCTCGGCGATGTTCTGCTGGGCATCGATCGCTGCGATCTCGATGTCCTTGTCCTTGTTCAACTGAAGCTTGAACTCCTCGTGCTCCTTGCCGGCATCGTGGAAGAGCTTCATCGATTCGGCTTTTTCCTTGATCCCGGTTGCCTCGGCGTTGAATTTCAGCCCCATCACGCTGGCCTCGGCCGTCCCGACCTTTTCGGTCGCCACCGCCTTGGCCTCGTCGCCCTTGGCCACCGCAACGGCCTTTCTCTGGACGATGGTCGCTTCGGCCGTTCCGGTCTGGTCGATCACGACCGCCTCGGCTTCACCCTTCTTCTGGATCACGGTGGCTTCGGCCGAGCCCTCTTTCTCCAGGGCATCAGCCTTGGCGTGGGTGACCTGCGCCTCGGCCAGTCCGGGCGCCGCCTGGTCGGCCGTCTTGGCTTCGGCGAGCATCTTGATGGCCTGCATTTCTCTCTCGGCCGCATCCCGTTGGGCGTCGGCCTCGATCACGATCTGCTGGGCGCCGAATTCGGCCGATTGCTTCTCGGCCTCGGCCGCCTTGACCTGCTTGACCAACGCCTCCTGGGCATCCTTCTCGGCCAAGGTGACCGCGACGGTCTTGGCACGGTCGGCAGTCATGATCTCGTGCGTGTTCTTGATGTTTTCCTGTTCTTCGACCACGCCACGTTCCACCATGACGCGTTCGCGGATCACTTCCTGGATGTTCCGCTTCTCGATCTCGATCGCCTTGTCCTTCTCGATGTCGGCCAGCCCGACCACCCGTTCTCGCTCGGTCACCTCGAGCATCCGGTCCTTCTCGACGCGTTCGATCTCGACCTGGTCGGTTCGTTCCTTGTTCCGCAGGGCGACAATGATCTGGCGGTCCTTGTTCTGTTCGGCCACCTGGATCTGTTCCTCGGCGACGATCCGGGCTGATTCGGCCCGCTGTCGTTCCTCTTCCTGGACCTGGGCCGCGGCGGCCTGGTTCCGGGCGGTGATCTCGGCGATCTCCCGCTTCTGTTTTTCCTCTGCGTCCACCCGTTGGCGTTCCAGTTCGAACAGCGCCTCGTCTCGTTCGACGTTCTGCTGCTTGATGACCTTGGCCTCTTCCACCGAGAAGTGGTTCCGCTTCATGTTCTCCTGGGTCGTCAATTCGGTGATCTTCCGAATTCCCTCGGCGTCCAGGATGTTCGTCGGGTTCAGGCTCTCCAGGGGAGTCTGTTCGAGGTAATCAATGTGGCAGTTGTCGAGACGGTAACCGTTCAGGTCGGTGCCGATGACATTGATAATCTCGTCGCGGAAATTGTCGCGATCGGTGTAGAGGTTGACGAAGTCGAACTGCTTGCCGACGGTCTTCAACGCCTCGGAGAATTTCGCCTCGAACAACTCGCGGAGTTGGACGATTTCCGAAGCGCGGTGCGGGCTGATCATCTCAGCCACCTGCTTGATGTCGGCGTCGGCGTTGTTGACCCGGACGTAGAAGGCGACACGGATATCGGCCCGGATATTGTCCTGGCAGATCAGGCCGTCCTCACTCTCACGAGCAATCTCGATCCGCTTGACGGAGAGATCCATTCGTTGGGCTTCTTGCAGCAACGGGATCACGATCATTCCGTTGCCGGTCTGGACTTTAAGCCCAAAAAGACCCGTCTTCACAATGGCCTCTTCCGGGCCAGGCTTCTGGTAGAACTTCGTGAAGGCGATGGCAACAAAGACAATGAAGCCAATGATCACGGCGAGAACGAGCCACCAGTCGTTCTTGAGTCCAAGAGTTGTTGTCTCGGAAACCTGGGCAAGAATCAAAAATCTGTCCATCAGATCGTCTCCTCGTTCTTGGCTTCGACCAAGTACGTGTTTGTTTCTACCTGGTAGTCAGTAATGATCGCGGTCTGGCCGCGATCGAGTTGTTCGTCAGAGTTGCTCTTTATCAACAGAATCAATGGTGCCTGTCCGGTCGCAAAATGGGCTTCGCCCCCCTTGTTGGTCGCTCTTCCACTGGTGACCACACACGGTTGTCCGATCAGAGTTTCGGGGAGATTGGGTGGCGGGGAATCGAAGACCGGTCTCAGGGGATTGGTGATCAGCTTGGTTGCCAATGTGGCCAGGCCGCAGGCTTCGGCCAGTACCACACCGGGAGGTTGTGTCGGAGCCCATTCCCAGTGGATGAGCATCGAAAAGACCCAGGCGGCCACCGAGAAGATCGTGAACCAGATCATGATTGGAATCGTGCCCAGGTTGAGAAACCTGAGTGGCACGAGGCCGATATCCAGCAGGCCCCCGTCGGCCTCGACACTGAGTTCGAAGTTCCAGTCGAGGAATTCGAGTTCGACCGTTCCCAGTGCGACCAGCGCCCAATACAGCAGCAGAACAGCCACCACGATACTGGTGGGCTGAATCGCTGGATCGGCGAAGAATGGATTGAGTAGCCATGAGAGGTTCACGGACATTGGAGACTCCGGACAGACCGGCCTGATCCACTACTATGCGTTAAAATGGAGCGTCCTGCTAACAAGGGTGATAAAAAAAGTGTAGGTATTTTGAGTTGTGTGGTTGGGTTGTGTCGATTTTTCGGATTTCTTTCTCGGTGGTTGTTTGTCGCCGGAACAATCAGCCGGAGGATTGTTCCTGACACGTTATTCGCCGCGGGTGTCAAAATCTTGATGCCCAGCTCGATCTTCTCGGCGGAACATCCTCTGGCGTGCGAGAATTCGGCGAATTCCGGGCACGATCCCGGGTGTCAGGCGATCACGCCATTGACGACGTCCCCATAGACGTCGGTCAGGCGGAAGTCGCGTCCGGCATACCGGTAGGTCAACTGCAGGTGGTCGAGGCCGAGCAGGTGCAGGATGGTGGCGTGCAGGTCGTGGATGTGGACCTTGTCCTGGGCGGCGTAGTAGCCGAATTCATCGGTGGCTCCAAAACGGGTCCCCGGTTTCGCCCCGCCACCGGCCAGCCACATGGTGAATCCGTCGGGGTTGTGGTCACGGCCGTTGGAGCCCTGGACGCAGGGGGTTCGTCCAAATTCTCCGCCCCACCACACGAGGGTGTCCTCGAGAAGTCCCCGGGCTTTCAGGTCGGTGAGCAGTCCGCCGATGGGTTGGTCGACCTCCTTGGCGTTCTTGGTGTGTCCCTTGACCAGGTCGGAGTGCTGGTCCCACTGGACCATCGTGTCACTGTGGGTGACCTGAACGAATCGAACACCACGCTCCAGGAACCTCCTGGCCAGCAGGCACTGCCGTCCAAAGTCGGCCGTGATTTCCTGGTCCAGGCCGTACAACTTGTGGGTGTCCTTGGATTCCTTTGAGAGATCCTGGATTTCGGGAATCTCTCCCTGCATCCGGAAGGCGAGTTCGAACGAGTTGATGCGGGCCTCGAGGTCGCCATCGTCGCCGAAGGTGTCCAGGTGTCGACGGTTGAATTGCCCGAGCAGGTCCAGCTTGAGCCGTTGGAGTTGGCGGGGGTGCCGCGAGTTTTCGAGGTAGGGGACCCGGGCGTCGGCCGAGGAGAGGCTGGCGTTGCCGATGGGCGTTCCCTGGAACGGGGCCGGCAGGAACCCGCTGCCCCAGTTCTTGACGCCACCATGAGCCAGTGTTGGGCAGATGGTGACGAAGGCGGGCAGGTTGCCGTTTTCAGTTCCCAGGCCGTAGCTGACCCAACTGCCGACACTGGGCCGAACAAAGTTGTCGCTGCCGGTGTGCAGTTTCAGGAGCGCTCCGCCGTGGGCGGCATTGGTGCCGTGTACCGAGTTGATCACACACAGGTCATCGGCGTGCTGGGCGGTGTGTGGGAACAGTTCACTGACGGGCAGCCCGGATTCACCGTATTGGCTGAAGGTCCAGGGCGAGCCAAGCAGTTTGCCGGTGGGCGCAAATTGGACTCGAGGCTTGTCGAAGGGGAGTGGTTTCCCGTGGTCCTTTTGCAGGCGTGGCTTGTAGTCGAACGTGTCGACCTGCGATGGGCCTCCCTTCATGAACAGGAAGAGAATTCGCTTGGCTTTGGGCAGATGGTGCCCCAGTCGCGGAGCCAGCGGATTGGGGGGCGCCGCCATGGTTTCGGAGTCCAACAGCCCGCGGAGTGCGAGCATCGGGAAGCCGACGGCGGTGGATTGCAAGAGTTGACGGCGGGAGAACATGTCGTCGGGCCGTGTTGAGGTTCTATTTCAGGTAGATGAATTCGTTGCTGGCGAGCAGGACATGGCAGAGGGCCGACCAGGCGTCGATGGGCCCCGATCCCGGCGGCAATGCCTGGCGAACCTGCTCGAGGAACCTGGAACAGCGTTTGAGGTCGTCGGTGGAGGCCGGACGGCCAAGCACTTGTTCGCAGAGGCGGTCGATGCGTTCGGCATCGTCGGCGGCGGGGGTTCCCAGGACCGTGTCGGCCAGTTTTCGGCTGATCCGGTCGACGAGTTTGCTGTTGAGTAGAAACAGGGCCTGTGGGGCGACAGTGGTCGTGGCCCGGTCGCCGGTCATCACGCTGGCGTCGGTGTAGTCGAACAGGGTGAAGACGTCGAAGAGATGGTTGCGGACGACTGGCAGGTAGACCGAGCGGCGGGGCACGTTGTAGCGAGTTTCGTCTTTGGACGTGTGGTCGAAGAAGTAGCCCCGGTTGGGGACATGCAACAGCGACCCGGTCATCTGGGGATCGAGTTCATCGGCGACCGCCAGCATCGCATCCCGCAACGCCTCGGCTTCGAGTCGTCGCAGTGGGCTCCGCCACCACAATTGGTTTTCGGG
>MDTE01002669.1_pt1 | contig 10444 bp, 10 predicted proteins | sample 811231 | NCBI WGS metagenome assembly MDTE01 (sample SAMN05326651, study PRJNA326480) | marine metagenome | isolation source: seawater | place: Indian Ocean: Red Sea | collected 2010 | reverse complement strand
TCTTTTCACTGCCTTTGTTGTTCTGACTCCAAGCTGCGCTCGGCCCCCAGAAAAACCACCACCTAAAATCTGCCCTGCCCTTCCTCGCATCGATGCCATCATTAAGTTATCATATTCCATATCAAACTGTAGAGTGGTCGCAACTTGCTCTCCGATATCATTCACTTCAACCAGAACAAATGCTTGATTATAAGCTCTTGCTACATCGTAGATTTTTGCTGGGAATAAAAGTGGCTTGATTTCATTATCTCTAAACTTTGCTACAACTCTATATGGTATCTGTGTAACATCAACGACAATATATGCTGAATAATCATTTGCTGTCCCTCTAGAAACATCTGCCGTCAACATATATGTGTGTCCCTCAGTTGGCTTTTCATAAATGTCTAGTCCAGCATTTGATTGTCGAGGTTGTCTATATGCTAGAGTTTTTAACTTTGAGGGTGCGACAAGAGTATTAATAGAGCCTAAAAATTCACACTCAAATTCTGTATTGAATTGAGACTCTGATGTATTTTTAATAGTCTCTGCTTTCCATTTTTCGTCTCGTCCCGGCACTTCACTCCAGTGAACCTCAATAGGAATATAACTATTTCTTTGTTCTTCTGCATCAACCCACAACTTGTAAAACATGTTCATACCATGTGGGGTAGAAACAATCATCACTTTTGTTGTTTTACCAGAACTTATAGTAGGATATACTGAACTGAAAAATTGCTCTGCAACATTTGCTGGTACATATGCAAATTCATCAAGAAATATAATGTTATAACTCCCGCCCCGCACAGCACTCGCACTAGTCGATGACGCAAGAATTTTACTACCATTTTCCAACTCCAAACTGCCCTTATTCCAAGACATAACTCCTTGCTGTAACCATTTTGGCAAATGTTCATAAGCAAGTTGTAGTCTGCCTAACAAGTCTCTTGCTGTAGCCGCCTTATTGGCAAGAATTGCCACGTTTACAGTAGGGTTAAACAAAACATAGTGAAGTAGATAAGCAATGATCGTTGTAGATTTACCTGACTGTCTTGGAAGTTTACATATTGTGAAACGATTATTATGAAATGTTCCAACCATTTCTTTTTGAAAATCATACAATTGAAATGGCACAAGTCCCTCATCTAACGATACAATTTTAATGTAGTGTTGAATAAAGTAAATAGGGTCTTTCATGCATTTAGCATATTCCTCAACCTCTTCCATTGTCCACTCTTGAGCGACATTGGCTTTCTTGAGGTTTGGATTTCCTAGATAATTCTGTTCCATAATACTATTTATTTACATTTGAAATAGTCTGTCATGATAATCTTTAATAACATTTTTACTAGGCAATAAATCTTTGCCTTCTAGTATGCCATTTTTATAATTTATATATCCCCAAGGATTGTCTACAAATTTTACTACACCGCTCTGATGAAATTTATTAGACCACTCCATAGCTATTTTATTACACTCATTATAATCCCAATGTTCATTTTTCCATTCTTGAGAAATATTAGGTGTATTTATCCATTCCCCTTTACCCGTAACTTTAATTTTAGAGGGAATAATCTTATAACCGTATTTTCCAGCATCTCTATCAAATGCGCTTGTAAAATCAAATCCTTTATTTGTGTTAATTATTAGTGGAACTACTCTCCAACTAGTTAAATCTAATTCTTTATTATATAAACTTGTCAACCATTTTGTCGCAGTTTCTTTTGTTTCATAAGGCAAGCCAAGAATAAATCCAGAGTGTATTTTGACATCTTCACCCCAAGATTTTTTCATTTCTTTTACTGTATCATAAACGTCTTGTGTTTCTATTCCTTTCCCAATTGCCTTTGCAGAATCATAATTTAAAGTTTCAATTCCTAACTGACAAGCAGATATACCCATATCTCTCATCATACTAATTTGTTCTGGAAATCTTTTTATCAACTCCAATCTAAGATATGAATTGAAATGAATTCTTTCTCCTGTTGCTCTGTAAAATTTATCAAATGCACCTTTTACCATAATGAGTTTTTCATTTGATTCATTAAACGTATCACATAACACATTATAATTTGTGGTGCCAAACAATTCATAATTGTGTATTAATTCATTGTATATTTTATTTGCATCTCTAAAATATTTGTCTGTCATCTTTCTGCCTTTTAGAGCAAATCCACAAAATTTACAATTAAATCTACATCCTCTGCTTATCTCCAAAGGTAAAACTTCATTTTTAAATATATTATCAGAAACATGAAAATTACTACCAGAATTATGAAAATCATACTTTAAGTTAAATGGACTTTGATTTATTATATCTGGAACCTCTTTCCTTTTAAAAACATCTATGAGTTCGTTTGCAGCAGCATCTTCACCGTACCCTAAAATTAAATGATCTATTGGTGAATTTCTAAATATAAATTCTGCCATAAATCCAGCACCACCAATGACAATTTTATTGTTTGGAAAATCTAATTTTAAATCGTAAATAAAATTTTGTAAATTATCTTTTATCAATAATTTTTGGGGATTTTTATATTTATTGTTTCTTTTACGACCATAAAACTTACTTGTCGTTGAACCGGGAATTGCAAATCCCATAAACGTGCCAGAAAAACCAAACACAGTATTTTCATGAACATGTTCTTGCAACCATAATAATAAAGTTGTTGAATTTCTAATGAATGATTGTAAAAAGTCAATAACCTTTACGGAACATCCTTGATCTCTCAAAACTTTTGCTATTTTGTATACACCTAAAGCTCTAGCTCTATCGAATGGTGTAAATAAAATAAAATCATACATCTAACTCAAACACTCTTCATAGATTTCATCTGGTATCTTTTCATTTCTTCTCCAGAACCTACCATCATCAAGAACTAATTTTATTGATTGAGAATTTTTTCTTTTTTTAGCTCTATACGAATAATTATAATTTCCATCAACTGCCCCCTCTAAAATTTTTATTAAAGATGGTTCTTTTGTTTTATTTTTCCTATAATTTTCATCTTTAATATATTTGTTTATATAATCTTTAGCGGGTTGCTTATATGTCTTCCAAGTACCACCATGTTTAATATCATGATTAGTTATTGACCATTTTTGAAAATCTTTAGTGTTAAAAAAACTTAAAGTAGAATTCCAATGTGGATTTAAAGTATATGTAAAAATCATTCTACCGTCTACATCTTGCCACTTAAAACAAAAATTGCACCACCAAAATAAATCAAATATTGTTTTTATTTCCACTGGTGAAAAATCTACATGTTCAAATAGAACTTTGGCTAATTGAGTTTTCTTATATTCATAATTTTCTTGTGTATCTCTTGGAGCATCAAGTTTTTTGTTAAATAACTTACCATTGGGCCAAGAAAAAATAGTTTCCCAATCATCTGCATGTTTATCTAAATTTGCATGTAAAGCATCACTTCCAAAACATTGATCACCACACTCACCAGTAATTTTTATGATATCATCATTGCTAAATAAACTTTCATCTAACATTTCTTTTTCAGTTAAAGGATTATTCATATCCTTTACCATTCTTTCCCACATCAAAGGAAATTCATTTATGGATTCTTGAGTATATCGAATATTTAAAATATCAGATTTTGATTTGGTTTCTAGTAAAGCAATCAACGCACCACTACTGTCAATCCCACCACTCCAAAACAATTCTATTGGTTTTTTCAATTTCCATAAATCAGCAGCCGCCGTCATACAGCATTCTTCCCAAGACTTATTAAATTTATCGAAACTTGGAATAGGGTCATATGACATGTGGAACGGATTGAACTGATCAGTTCTGTCAACGGGCATATATGCTTGCACTAGTTGACCGACTCTTATGATAGGGGGAATATCTCCTAAATTATCTAGATTAAAAATATCAGGTCTATAATATTTTACTTTCAATTTACTTTTCCTTCAACATCTTCTGCAATTCAGCAGTACTCCCTACAAACAATGCATTTGTAACATTTTTGGGTGCGTTGTTTGGCACCTCTTTAAGTTTTCTCATTTTTTCTTGAAGGTCACCAAGTTTTTCAGTAACCTCTGCAACTTGTTTAATAAGGTTTCCTGCAACTTCATATGCCCGTGGATGGTCCGATTCTTTGGCGAGTTCCAAAATGCCTTCCACTGCATCTGTTCCTCTTTCGACCAAATTGTAGAAGTTTTGTCGCTGATATTCATAATCTCTCTCCATATCATTTTCATCACCATAATCTCTTCCAGATATTGGTGCAAATTTTTGTTTTGTTGTGGGTGAAACGATTTCCGTCCCAGAGGATTTTTCTGGCATGTTTTCTATTACACCAAGTGCTTTATCTATACTATTATCATTCATAATAAAATTTATTCTGTAGCATCATCTTTGACGACTTCTTTATCCTCTCCCGTCACAGGGTCAAAAACTTTAGCATCCTCGAAAAATGAAACGGTTTCATTAAATCCGAAATCATCATCAGCTTCTGCACTCTCTGGTTTTGGTGTAACTGTGTATCTTTGTTGTCTTGGCGGCGTTTGTTCTGGCATTTGAGAATACTGATCCACTTGAACTTTCTTGATAACACTCTGTGAAGTAACTGGCCCATATAAGTAAAATTTAGCTGTAAATGTCAAAGTATAAATTATTGCTCTTCTTGACTCGAATTCACCAATATAATCATCTTCATAATTAATACCAGTTAACACTACAGGAACATCTCTTTTTATTCCCATATCAGACATATCATTAATAGTAATAGTATAATCTGGTTGAAAGAATGGTAAAATTTGCTCAATAATTTGTAGAGCATCATCTGACTGTTTTGCTAAAATATATAATTGAACATCTAAATTGTATGGAACAGGCATAAATTGAGATTCAAGTGTTTTAGTTCTGCCTGATTTTACCTTTTTATATTTTTGAACTCTATTAAGTTTTCTAGTAGCATCATATGATAAATTTTGAATTTCAAAACCAATACGAGGAAGAGTAATAGCTACTTGCTTTGATAGGTCTGCATCATCTCTTAATCTGACTAGAAATTTTTCTCTTGGTCCGTAGGCAAGCGGAACTTTCATAGTTTGTATGGTATTACCAGAACTATCTTTACGACTAAGTTGAATATCATTAAACATCGTTCCAAAAGCAACGATGACTTTCCGTATTGTCTCATGGTAAAATGACTGACCTAACATGATTAACTACTCCTACCAACATCTCCAAATGGATTCGATTCACTAAAATCTAAAATAGTATTATCTGCAGTTTCAAACAATTCATTTTGAGAATCGGTGCTTAAATTAGTGCTGCTTGAAGCTCCATCTCCTACTATATATGTTTCTTGTATGATATAATCTCCATCTTCAGCCAAAAGACTTCCAGCAGAAGTTGTCATATCACTATCCTCAAGTGCTACAATTTCATCAGATGAAATTTCATATCGTATTCTATCATCGCCTTCTGTCATTAATGCATTAATGGTAGCAGTTTCTTGTTCTAATACAAATTGATATGCACCAGAATCTAAACTCAAAGCACCCTCAATATCATCTATAGCAGTAATACCCGTATCCAAAAGTTCTTGCGAATATTCAAATAATCTACATTTTAATTTATAAACAGGATTATTGTCTAACTGAAAATAAGGCTCATCATGATCAACAAAGTTTATTTGGAATAACTTATTCAATATGGGATGATATATTAAGTCTCCCTCTAAAGGTCTGTCAGAATCAGTGGATGTTGCTTCCGAAATAATATATCCACTCTCAAACGATGCAGAAGCTTCTACCGTAGCACTGTCTAACGTTCCATCTTCTAACAGAATAGAACCGCCAAGAGTATCAGTCCCAGACTCTATTGTAATCTGCCTAGTCAGGTCTTGAAATCTAGTTTTAGCGACAACAAATGTGGCTTCACTCAAGTTCTGTAAGCCAAATTGACTCATTAATTCTTTTTCCCCAGCAAAGCCACCTTCAGAATTCTCCATATACATTTCTATTTTTGCTTGAGTGTTAAATTTAGCAAGACTATCTGTACCAAGAATTGTATCTTCATTAACTAATGTACGATCAAGATAATGAACATCATGACCATACGTTTGTATGGCTTCGATCACTAAATCTCTATACAAATTTTGCTCTGTGGCTAGGGCGGCAACATTACTGGTATGGAATATTGAATTGACTGCCATGAATTATCCCACCATATAATTAATGGGCAACTCATAAGCAAGTTGAATTTGTTCTTCTAGTCTAATTATATCCTCTTGTGCCTGATTAAATAAAGTAGCGCCATCCATAGTAACACCACCAAGCATCGTCACACCTTGGAACTTACTAAGATTTGCGCCCCATTGTCTTTTGATAAGAGCCGTAGCGTATCTTTTTAAATAAAGGTCATCATAAATGTCTGTATACGATGTTGGGTCTATTTTTCTATAACATTCTATCACCAAATAATCAACATCTGCAGTAACATCATTTTCCCAATCCATGTCAATATATAAACGATTTTGGTGTTGATTAAACCTTAGTGGTGTTTCGCCTACAAGTATATGCTCCAAATAATCTAAATGACGCATAGTCATCTCGTAATGTATAATAGATGTTGAAGAAAAATCATACAAATCATTTAATCGTAATTGATAACGAATATCAAACATATTAGAAGTAGAACCTTCGTTAAAAGGAAATACCTTTACAACAGACAAAACACTATCTGGAACAGGAATCCAATTCTTACCTTCTTTCCATGTTGCCGTAATGTCACTATCTAGTTTATCGGTGGCTGTTGTAGATGAATCAGACCTTGCTCTAGTTACATCAGTACTAGTGATAAGATGTTTTAGATACATCCGTTCTACACCATCATAATGATATTGAGCAAAATACTGTAAAGCTTCATCAAGTCTGTCATCTACTTGATCATCAGAGACATTTATGTCAATGACACCAAAACCTAAATTTCTTAGACAATAGGATTTTAGTGTTGCCTTGGTACTTGGTACAGCCATTATAGAAACTCCATTTCTATTTATTTATAAATATGTTGCTGCTATACAATTGGGTCCATATTGACCATCATCAAACCAATCAGATTTTTGTAAAAACCCTGCTTTATTATATGCCTTAAATGCTGACTGTCTTGGAACAGTCCACATCCAAGAACCATAATTTTCTTTAGCATATTCCTTAGAACGTGTTAAAATTGTAGTCGCATAGCCTTGATTACGAAACTCTGGGTCTACCCATAATCCTCTAGACCTCCAATATCTCCAAAAAGAATTTTCATTACTAATATAACAACTATTGACTGCCACCAATTTATTATTAGACCAAATACCAAAAAATGTAGGTTCTACATTTTTAGCCATGTCTTTATCTTTTCCTAATTTATTTTTATGACATTCCCAAGTCCATTCATTTGCTTTTGCCACTCCATTCTTTTTATTCGGCCAAAGATGTTCTTCCCAGACATTCCGTATTTCTTCCCATGTTACTTGCTCTACAAAACTAAGCATGTTTTTTATAATCTTCCCATAAATGTGGTTTATTGAGGGAATGGCTAAAATGCACAAACTTTATATCATCATGAAATTCTCCACCAAGATAGATATAATCATTACCTGTCAAGCTTCTATATTTACTAGTCAATTGAATTTGCCAATCAGTCATATCCTTTCCGTAATTAATGCTTTCATCAATAACCCAACGAGTGAACCACGCCTCTGGTAATATAACTAGCTCCAACCGCTCTTTCACAGAATCTTCTACAAAATACTGTTCACCATTCACTGGTCCTTTTGTAGTTCCATTTTTAATATAATAGTGTTGCCAGTGATGAATATCACTCATAAACTTATCAAAGATATATCTGCAGTCTTTTGGATGATATTTAAAAAATCCACCGTTTATATTATAACCATTCTTTTTAGTGTCTCTCCACCATCCCGGCATCGCAACAAACTGGCCACGTTCTACTGGATATTCAAAGATTTTTTCATAGTCATTTATAAGTAAAATATCTATATCCATAACACAAATAGGTTCATCTGTCTCTAACTGCATTCCCCACATTTTATTCCATTGTAGAATCACTCTTTCATCATATGGTTCTCTTATCCATATCAATTCATATTTTGAAAGTTTATTTTCTAAATATGTTTCATACTCTTTACCATATTTATCACCTATTCTAACAGCTACTATTTTCATTTCCATTCAACGATATTTTCTATTTTAGGTTTTGGTTTGCCCAATGATCTATTAAAAGGTTCTTCCCAACCTAAATGCTGGGCAAGGAACATATGTTTAGCTTGATTAAAATTAGGTTGATTCGGCAGTAAATCATAATATCCCAATCCAATGAGTGTAAGGCAATTACTTATATTACCATCATCTAAATCATGTGGCGTGGTGATAAAATTAGAATATTTTTTAAGACCCTTTTCAAAACAAGAACAAAATGCACAATTAACATCATAATTATTAGCAATTATAGAAAGACCATAACTAAACATGCCAGCCATAAATGAATCTAGTTGTGGCCAAACAGGTTCCTCTTTAGGATTCCATTTCTCTGGAGAAAGAACAATTGATATTAAATATGGCGCTCTTACTTGATTGTTAAAATTAGAAGTGGTTCGTTCTTTCGTTTCTGGCATCCAATTATTATTTTCCTCATATTCATATAATTTTTTTGCATTTTCATACCATTCATCTTCATCATCACTATAAACACCAAACATATATTCTCTTCGTGCAATAGTGATTATTGCCAACTCTCTTTTTTCTTCATAACATTCTGGACCCCATATTTCAAGTTTAAAATTGTATCCTTCGTTTTTAACAGGAATTAGATTAATAGTTTCTCGTATTATTTTTTCTATTAATTCTTTTGGAGGTATTTTATCTTCTTTAAATCTTCGATAGTTAAATCGTTTATCTAAATGCTCTAGTAAATCCATTTTATCTTTCCATTTTAATTTTATATTGCATAAGGAAATATCAATTTAGATTTAACCATATCAAAAGGTTGGACTCCAAAATATTTATTAGTCTTCCAATGATTGTTTTCCTTTTTAAACCAAGTCATAAAAGCTGCAACAATATGAACTCTTTCATTTTTAGCTTCACCTATATCCAAAACTCTATGACGAATTCGTGTGTTCCATACATATGCCTTCCCAACTTCCAAATGTTTTTCTAATTTTAAAGTATTTCCATATTCATCTGTGCCATCAATTTGAAGAACATATGAAGGCTCTGTGACTAGAGGTATGTTTATTCTAACACATTGCCAAAGAACTTCATCTAAATGCCATTTTTGTTTATGCCCCGGCGATTCCCACATAACTCTTGACCTTGTTGGCATTAAGTCTATACATTCAAAAAATTTAGCGTAGTGTTTCTTAACAATAGGATGAACAGTATTAAAACCATAAGTATCATAATATGTATTTTTGACCTCTTTCCAAGGAGGGCTTGGATTATTAGACTTTGAGTATGACCAATTAAGTTCTGGATGACCTAAACTTGCATATGGACTTCTCAAATGTTCATCTCCATCTGGATTATAACATAAACTAAATCCTCTATACTTATTTGATACAGCATTATTTTTCGACCATCCTTTAATTCCTCCAATTTCGTTTACAATATTTAATGTTTTATCCAACAAAAAATCAGCAGTCGGAAATCCTAATTCTTCAAGACTGAACTCCATAAATTGTTCATTTATTTTTGTGTTATAATGACTAAATGCATCATATTTTTCATTTAATATTGCAAATGGATCATTTTTTAACATGGTCATGGCATAATCTCATATCCTGCTTGATATTTTGCTCTAGCTGTTTTAATGCCATAGTATGATCTACATTTTTGTTTTGTTGGCATAGTACCTCTAAAAAAATAATATTCACAATGTTTATCGAGAATATCATGAAGATTAAAAAAAGATTGGAACAATTCATCTAAAGTATAACGTAGATGTGACATATGATAACTAAAAATATTACTGGTGTTTATAAACACTCTTTTACCAGATACCATCTCTATCAACTTTGAATAATCTGGTTTTATTAAGTCTTCAACCCAATATTGTATGTCATAATTATTATACATTTTCATTTGTAATTTTTTTAACTCTTCAATATTTCCATGAGTTTTTAATCTATCTTTTATTAATCTTTTTTCGTTAAAAAGAAAAGGATGGTTTATTGTTTTAGAAAAAAACTTTATTTCTTCTATTGACATATTCATTTCTACAATACACTTTTTAATATCAATATTATCTTGACAATAATCATAAAATATTATTTTACCATCAAAATCTAAATTATTAGCAAATAATTCAGTAATATATCCGGCGCTTGGAGATATTATTAAATCAAACCTTTCAGTCGGTAAACTAATCTTCGTAGGAAAACCATCCGCTCTTCCCCCCAAGCTTGGATATTTTTCTGTATTTTGA
>MDTE01171335.1_pt1 | contig 10445 bp, 9 predicted proteins | sample 811231 | NCBI WGS metagenome assembly MDTE01 (sample SAMN05326651, study PRJNA326480) | marine metagenome | isolation source: seawater | place: Indian Ocean: Red Sea | collected 2010 | reverse complement strand
TGAAACTAGTGGTAGCATTGCTACTCAGAAGTTAATGCTTCTTAAATAAATATATAAATGTATAATAAAAAAACCCCTAACATTATGTTGGGGGTTTTTTTTTAAATTATATTCAAAATTGTTAATACAAAATGTTAAAAAAGTTATTAATCATAGTTATAATTAATATAATGTTTTCAGAGGACAGAAATTTTCCTAATTTTAATGTTATAGTTAATGATAATCCTTATCCATCTAATTTATTTATTCATTTAATGTCATCAGAATCAGATAGATATATGGCAATATTAGATTCGAATCTTACAGAAACATGGTATGTAAATAGTGGCCCTATGGGATTAGATTTTAAAGTTAATAATGATCATTTAACTTATTTCCATAAACAAGGTACATATTTTATTATACTAGATGAATTAATGAATGAAGTTGATACAGTATCGTGTTTAAATCATGCTACTGATTATCACGATATGCGTTTTTTGAATAATGGAAACTATATTTTACAGGCATATGATTCATTAGAAGTCGATATGAGTCAAATTGTAGAAAATGGACATCCAGAAGCAATTATTTTTTCTCAATTAATAATACAAGAATTTAATCAAAATCATGAATTATTATTTGAATGGGAGGCATGGGATCATTTAGATATATCAGAGTATACAAATCTTAATTTAACTCAAGAACAGATTACATGGATGCATGGTAATAGCATTGAAGTTGATTATGATGAAAATTTAATTCTGTCTAATAGGCGAAGCAGTGAAATACTAAAAATTAATAGAAATTCAGGAAGTGTGATATGGAGGTTTGGAGGGCCCCAGAATGAATTTACTATAATAAATGACCCTCTAAACGGATTTACTAAACAGCATGATGCTAGAAGGTTAGAAAATGGAAATTTAATGATTTTTGATAATGGAAATGAGCATAGCACACCTATTTCAAGGGTTTTAGAATACGAAATAGATGAGATAAATAAAACTGCAACACTTATATGGGAATATACACATCCGCAAAATTACTGTGGACTTGCTATGGGTAGCGCACAACGATTGATTAATGGTAACACTCTAATTAATTGGGGAACCTTAATGGGTGAAATAAATGGATCCGTTATTACTGAAGTTGATTATGAAAAAAATATATTACTTGAGCTTCATTTTCCTGTTCATAATAATTATAAAGTAAGAAAAGAGGAATGGGATTTTGAAATAAGTTTATTGGCTGGTGATTCAAATTTAGATAATTTGATTAATATATTAGATATTATTTATTTATCTAATGAAATTTTATTTAATCAGCAACCATTAAATATGCTTAGCTTATTTAAATTAGATTTAGATAAAAATGGGGAATTAAATATTTTAGATATCACTAATATGGTTGCTGTTATTATGTCTGCATAAATTTAAATTAATATGTCATCTTTTATTTTCAACATGTAATCATAAGAAGCATCATATTCATTAGGAATTTTTCCATCTAAAATAGCTTCTTCTATTGCATTTTTAAATTGACCAACTACTTTCCCAGGTTTTAAATCAAATATTTTCATAATTTCTTCACCTTTTATAGGCGATTGAAACGCTCTCATTTCATCACGTAATTTAACATCTTGCATTAACTTCTCTACTTTTTCAAAATTTCCCATGTATTTTTTTACTTTAATAGGATTTTTGGTTGTAATATCTGCTCGACAGAGTATCATTAAGTCATCTATGTCATCTTTCGCTTCAGCCATGACACGCCTAATTGCAGAATCTGTGATGCCTTTCATAGCTAGCGTAATTGGACGTAGGTGTAATTTGGTCAATATCATAAGATAATCTCTTAGATGGTTTGATAATTTCATCCTTGACGCAACTTTCTTTAGCATTCTTCTTCCAATTTCTTCATGACCATGAAATGTCCAGCCTTTTATAGGATCATATTTTTTAGTATTGGGTTTAGCAATATCATGAACAAGTGCAGCAAATCTGACTTCCATTTTTTTAGATAAGTTTGCAGCATTATCAACGACTTGTAAAGTATGAATAAAAACATCTTTATGTCCCTTGCCATTTATTTTTTCAATACCTGACATTATATCAAGTTCTGGGAATACATAAGATAATAATCCTGTTTCTTTAAGTAAATAAAACCCAATACTTGGTTTGGGAGTAGATAAAATTTTTATAATTTCAGAAGTTATTCTTTCCCATGATACAATATCCATCCTTTTATATTTTCTAGAAATACTATCTAGTACATTAGAAGCAATATTGAAATTAAGTTGTGCAGCAAAACGAATGGCCCTTAACATGCGTAATGGGTCATCATTAAGCGTCTCATCTGGATCAAGGGGAGTTATGATTAATTGTTTCTGAAGATCTTTTATACCTTTGTATGGATCAAGTAATTCACCAAAATTATCTGGATGGAGTGATGCTGCAATAGCATTCATTGTAAAATCTCTTCTAGACATATCATTTTCAATAGTAGATTCTTTAATATGAGGTTTTCTGGATTCTGAAGAATAAGATTCACTCCTAGCTGTAGCTACTTCAATTTCTATCTCAGGATGAGGAATACGAGCAGTTCCAAATTTATCAAAATCAATTGTATATTGAATATTTAATAATTGAGCTAATTTTTTTGCAAAAAATAAAGCATTCCCTTCAACTACAATGTCAATATCTTTATTGTTTTTATTTAATAAAGCATCTCTAACATAGCCTCCAACAACATATACAGGAATATTCTCATCTTGACCGATCTCACCTGCTATTTTTAAAATATTCGCTTGAAGTGGTTTTTCTGTTAATAATTGGCTGATACTGCTCATAAATATTATTATTTTAAGGCTACAATTTATAAAATAATATTTTAATAATCACTCAAAAATGCATATAAAATATTAAACAATAATGGGTAATTGTTTTAATTTTAACCCTAGAGAGTTTCTCAATAATATATAATTGTAAAATATATATAAATTGTTTAAGATATATTTACATTGAATGAAAATTTAATGAGAAATTAATTTTAAAGGAAAATTATGAAAAAACAACCAGTGAAATATATATTCGTTTTTGGTGGTGTTTTATCTGGTTTAGGTAAGGGTATAATTGCATCTTCAATTGGTTTTTTATTGAAAACAGTGGGCCTTAAAATAACTATTCATAAATTAGATCCATACTTAAATGTAGATCCAGGAACTATGAATCCATATCAGCATGGAGAAGTTTTTGTTTTGGATGATGGATCAGAAACAGATTTGGATTTAGGTCATTATGAGCGTTTTATTGGGGAGTCTTTGAGTAAAGATAATACAACCTCTTCAGGTAAAATTTATTGGGATGTCCTGCAGAGGGAAAGAAAAGGAGATTATTTAGGTGAAACAATACAAGTAATTCCTCATATTACTGATGAAATTAAAAGAAGAATTGTAGATGTTAATCCGCGACGTAAATTTGATGTAGTAATAACAGAAGTTGGTGGTACAGTTGGTGATATTGAAGGTCAGCCATTTTATGAAGCGATAAGACAATTAATTTTAGAAAAAGGTAAAGAAAATGTTTTAGTTATTCATACAACATTATTGCCTTTTATTTATGCTGCAGGAGAGATGAAAACTAAACCTACTCAGCACAGCGTTATGAGATTAAGGGAAATTGGACTAGAGCCTGATTTATTAGTTTGTAGAACAGAAAACAATCATCATTTAAACAAAAAACTTAAAAAGAAATTAAGTTTATTCTGTAATGTTAATATGGATCATGTTTTTGAATCACCTGATGTTGATACAATCTATGAGATCCCAATTATATTAAATAATCAAGGCTTTGATAGTGTGATATTAAATTTATTAGGTTTAATAAAAAAAGCAAGTAATGGAAACTTAGAATTATTAAAAAAATCTATTCATTTTTATAAAAATCCAAAGAATTCAGTTAATATTGCAGTATGTGGAAAATATAATAGCTTACATGATGCATATAAAAGTATTTTAGAGGCGTTTATTCATGCAGGTATAAAAAACAATGTTGAAGTAAATGTGAAATGGATTGATACTGAAAAGCTAGAAAAATCGAAAGAACTTGAAAAAATATTTTTTGATGTAGATGGAATATTAATACCAGGTGGTTTTGGAGATAGAGGTATAGAAGGTAAAATATTATCTTCAAAGTTTGCAAGAGAGAATAATATTCCATTTTTTGGTATTTGTTTAGGTCTACAATGCGCAATAATTGATTTTGCTAGGAACAAATGCAATTTAAAAAATGCAAATAGTACTGAGTTTGATAGAAAGACTGTAAAACCTGTTGTTGATTTAATGTATGGACAAAAAAGAGTTAAATCTAAAGGTGCTACTATGAGATTAGGATCATATAAATGTAATATTAAATCTGGGACTAAAGCATATAAGGCATATAAGAAAAAAATAATATATGAAAGACATAGACATAGATTTGAAGTAAACAATAAATTTGTAAAAATATTAGAATCAAGTGGTTTGGTATTAAGTGGTATAAATAAAAAATTAAATCTTGTAGAAATAATAGAAATTAAAGATCATCCATGGTTTTTGGGGGTTCAGTTTCATCCAGAATTGAAGAGTAGAATAGTTGATGTACATCCATTATTTTCAGATTTTATTTTTGCTGCGGATAAGTATAATGCAACTAAGTAATAAAATTCTAGATAAAATAAATCGAATTAAATTGCTGATTTTCGATGTTGATGGTGTACTTACGGATGGTTCTATTTTTATTAGTTCGAGTGGAGAAGAATATAAAAGATTCAGCATTGAGGATGGAACTGGAGCTGCTTTTGCTCGATTAGCCAAACTACCATTAGCTTTGATATCTGGTCGTTTCTCTAAAGCAACTTCAATAAGAGCAAAAGAATTAAAGATAAATGATTGCTATCAGGGGTCACTAAATAAATTATCAGATTATTATGAATTATGCAAAAAATATAATGTGAATTCCCAAGAAGTAGCTTATGTTGGTGATAGTTATATAGATATACCCGTAATGAAGGAGGTAGGTCTTCCAATAACAGTACCTAATGGTAATAATATGGTTAAGAATATAGCTGACTATGTAACTATAAAAAAAGGTGGAGAAGGTGTGTTATTAGAAGTTGTAGAACTAATATTATTTAATCAAGGTAGGTTTGATATTATTATAAAAAAAATGGAGAAGAATATATACAAATCATGAAAGCAATCATTTTTATTTTTATTATAATCATATCATGCAGAAGGAGTGAAATAGATTCTAGCGTTACTGATAATAATCATATTGAGAATATTATACTTAATCCAAAAATTATTATTAGTAGGGCAAAATATAATTCTATAATTGCAACATCAGATAAACTTATAAAACATGATAATGAAAATGCAATTCTAATCGGAAATGTCAAGGTGGATTTTTTCAATGAAAATGGAGAACATATAAGCAAATTGTTTTCTGATTCAGCTAAAATCGATGAAAACAATAATAATTTTAAAGCTATTGGTAATGTTAATATAATTTCTGATAGTAATTTTACTCTTTCAACTCAATTACTATTGTGGGATAATCAATACAAGTTAGTTACTTCTAATGATTCTGTCAGATTTACAACAGATGAAGGAGATACAATGTATGGCATTGGATTTCAATCTGATATGGATTTAGCAAATTATAAAGTATACAAACCACATGGTATAACCAGGGAGAAGATAACTGAATAAGAATTATTATAATAATTTGAATGCAAATAATATTTGTAAAATATATAGTAACCGTAAAGTTGTAAAATCTTTATCAATTAATTTACATCGTGGAGAGATTGTAGGTTTGCTCGGACCGAATGGGGCTGGAAAAACCACAACTTTTTATATGCTAACCGGAATAATCAAACCATCTAGTGGAAGAGTATTCTTAGATGATACAGATATAACAAATTTCCCTATGTATAAAAGAGCAAACTATGGAATTGGTTACTTATCACAAGAACCATCAGTATTTACTAAGCTATCTGTAGAAGATAATATAAAATTAGTGTTGGAAATGACGGATCTAAGTAAAGATGATCAATCTATAAAATTAGAGAAGTTATTAGAAGAATTTTCTATATGTCATATTAGAAAGAATATTGCGGCTACATTATCAGGGGGAGAAAGAAGAAGAACAGAAATAGCACGCTCACTTGTAATGAGCCCCAATTTTATTTTATTAGATGAGCCATTTGCAGGAATAGATCCCATTGCTGTTGAAGAAATACAAAAAATAATTTATGAATTAAAATCAAGAGATATTGGTGTATTAATTACTGATCACAATGTACGTGAGACATTAACTATTACTGATAGAGCATATCTTTTGTATGAAGGTGATATACTTAAAACGGGTACTGCGAAGGAATTGATTGAAGATGAACAAACAAGAAAACTATATCTTGGTAATAAATTTAAAATGGAGCTTGATTCATAGTGTCTAAAATATCACAAAATCAAGAATTAAGTCAAAATTTAACACCTCAACAAGTTATTCAAGCAAAAGTTTTACAAATGGGTATGCCAGCTTTAGAACAAAAAATTTTAAAGGAGTTAGAGATTAACCCGGCATTAGAATTAATAGATAATGAAGAATATTTTGATTCCGATTTAGAAGTTACTGAAGGTCAAAGTGATGATGAAGAGTTTGACATTGAAGAACTATTAGGTGATCCAGATAGCTATGAACCTATGATTCCAAAACATATAGATGGTGAGAAAGATTTCACTCTAGTTTCAAAAAAAACAATATTAGAAAAATATTTAGAACAGTTGATTGATGCTAATGTAGGGGAGAATAAATTAAATATAGCAAAAGAAATATTAGGAAATTTAGATGAACAAGGATATCTTAAAATAGACCCAATATTGCTCGCAGATCGTTTAGAATGTTCAGAAGACAGTATTTTACAAGTGATGTCAATTATTCAACATCTAGACCCCCCTGGTTTAGCAGCTAGAGATATAAGAGAGTGTTTGTTGGCTCAATCGGAAGTTAGAAACTCAAATAAATTTGCAACTTTGATTTTAAAAAATTACTTTAATGATTTTGTTAATAAACGATATAATCAAATTATTAATAATTTAAAATGTTCTAAAAAAGAATTAGAGGATGCTATCAATTTTATATCAAAATTAAATCCTAGCCCAAGAGAAGAGGATGATTCCCTAGGAAAAGATACGATAGTACCAGATTTATCAGTTTTTAAAATTCATGAGAAATGGGAAATACAAGTCCAAGGTAGTGAATTACCACCATTACAAATAAGTAATAAATATTTAGATATGTTAAGTGATAAAAACAATAAAAGTGAAGTTAAAAATTATTTAAAGAAAAAAATTGATTCAGCTAGTTGGTTTATAGCTGCAATTAAAGAAAGAAAGAACACAATTATTAAGGTTATGGAATCTATTATAAACAGACAAAAGAATTATTTTGAAGATGATAATAGAGAATTAATTCCAATGATTTTAAAAGATGTTGCTATAGATATTAATATGGATATTTCAACTATTAGTAGAGTCACTAATGGACGTTATGTTCAATTACCTTGGGGAATTAAAGAACTAAAATCATTTTTTTCAGAAAGTATTTCTAAAAAAGATGGTACAATGATTTCAAATACTATAGTTAAAAAGTATCTTAAAAAAATCATTCATTCGGAAGATAAATTGCATCCTATTAGTGATGAAGAATTAACTAACATATTAAATAATGAAGGATATAAAATAGCTCGTAGAACTGTAAGTAAATATAGGGAAGAATTAAAACTGCCTACTTCTAGGCTAAGAAAAAAAATAGGATAAATATGAAAGAAAATAAATTTCATGGTACTACAATTTTAGGCGTTCGTATTGGAAACAAACTGGCAATTGGAGGTGATGGACAAGTGACCGTTGGAGATATTCAAATGAAATCAAAGGCCATTAAAGTACGTAGTTTTCAAGATGGGAAAATAATTGGAGGATTTGCTGGAGCTGTTGCAGATGCAATGTCTCTATTTGAAAAATTTGAAGGTAAATTAACTGAATCTAATGGGAATTTACAAAAAGCTGTAATTGAAATGGCAAAAGAATGGAGAACAGATAAAATTTTAAGAGAATTAGATGCTTTATTAGCCATTATGGATAAAAACAAATCATATTTATTATCAGGATCAGGAGATGTAATTGAGCCAGATGATAATATTATATCAATTGGTAGCGGCTCGGGATATGCTTTAGCAGCTGCTAGAGCATTTATTAAAGCTGGAGAAAAGAAACCAAATTTAATTGTTAAAAAAGCTTTGCAAATAACTGCAGAAATCTGTATTTATACAAATGAAAATATAACCATACTAGAATCTAAATGAAAAAACTAACACCAAAAAAAATTGTAAGGGAGCTTGATAAATACATAATTGGTCAAAGTCAAGCAAAAAAATCAGTGGCGATAGCTTTACGTAACAGATGGCGACGTCAACAAGTTGCTATGCCATTAAGAAATGAAATTAGCCCCAATAATATAATTCTCATAGGATCTACAGGAGTTGGAAAAACTGAAATATCTAGAAGATTAGCGGTTCTTGTTGATGCTCCATTTATAAAAATTGAAGCTTCAAAATTTACTGAAGTAGGGTATGTAGGTAGGGATGTTGAATCAATGATAAGAGATTTATTAGAGGTTTCAGTAAAACAAATTAAGGCTAATAAAGAAAAAAATGTAAAAGAGATGGCTTTAAATAATGCAAATGATAGAATTTTAGATCATTTGTTTCCTCAAAAGAATTCTAAGAATGAAGATGATCAAAATAGAATAGATAGAACTCGAAATAAACTAAAGGAAAATCTATTAAGCGGAAAATATGATGAAAAAATAATAAAAATTAAAACAAAGCAAAACAAACTACCTATGATGCAAGTTATGGGACCTGTAGGAATGGATGATATGGTAGGTAATATTCAAGATATGCTAAGTAATGTGGTTCCAAAACAAAATAAATCTCAAAAGTTGCCTGTTAAAGATGTTAGAGAAATATATATTAAAGAAGAAGCAGAAAAATTAATTGATATGAATGATGTTATAAGAATTGCAATTAAGAATGTTGAGGAAAGTGGAATTGTATTTTTAGACGAAATTGACAAAATTGCGGGTAGTGATAATGCTAATGGACCTGATATTTCAAGAGAAGGCGTTCAAAGAGATATTTTGCCAGTTGTTGAGGGCTGTACCGTAAGTACAAAATATGGTCAAATTAAAACGGATCATATTCTATTTATAGCAGCAGGAGCGTTTCATATTAGTAAACCGTCAGATCTTATCCCAGAGTTGCAAGGAAGGTTTCCAATTAGAGTAGAAATGAATAATTTATCTAAAACAGACTTTGTAAAGATCCTTACTAAGCCTAAGAATGCTTTAATTATTCAATATATAGAATTATTAAAATCAGAAGGGGTAAAACTAGAATTTGAAAAAGATGCGATAAATAAAATTGCAGCTATTGCATTTGAATTAAATCATGAAATGGAAAATATAGGTGCAAGAAGGCTTCATACAGTTATGACGAGTCTTCTAGAGGAAGTTTTATTTGATTTGCCAAATATTAAGATAAAAAAAATTGTTATTAATAAAAAAATTGTTCAAGAAAGATTAAAAAATATTTCTGAGGATGAAGATTTAAGAAAGTATATATTATAAACCATAAAAAAATAAAAAGATATAGAAAATGAAAAGAGATTTTTTACACATTACTGATTTTACAACTGAAGAAGTATGGGAAACTTTAGAACTAGCACGGTGGATTAAGAAAAGATGGTCAGAAAACATAAAATATAAACCATTAGAAGGTAAAACTTTAGCTATGATTTTTGCTAAGCCATCAGCACGTACTAGAGTATCCTTTGAGACAGGGTTTTATAAATTAGGAGGCCATGCCTTATTTTTAGGTCCCAATGATATTGGGATTGGAAAAAGAGAATCAATTGCTGATATAGGTAGAGTATTAAGTAGATATAATGATATGATTATGGCAAGGTTATTTGATCATAAACATATTGTAGAACTTGCAAAATATTCTACTGTTCCGGTAATTAATGGGCTAACAGATTTTAATCACCCATGCCAAATTATGGCCGACATACTAACTATTTTAGAACATCGTGGAAATTTAGATAATCTTAAAATAACATATGTAGGTGACGGTAACAATATTGTCCATTCATGGCTGGCTTTATCAATGAGAATTCCATTTCAATTTACAATTTCTTGTCCTGAAGAGTTTAAACCAGATTTAGAATTTGTTGAAATTAGTCAACATAGTAAACTATCAAATATTGAAATTGAACATGATCCATTTAGAGCCGTTAAAGATGCAGATGTAATATATACAGATGTTTGGGCTTCAATGGGACAAAAAGAGGAAGCATTGCAAAG
>MDTE01029456.1_pt1 | contig 10445 bp, 8 predicted proteins | sample 811231 | NCBI WGS metagenome assembly MDTE01 (sample SAMN05326651, study PRJNA326480) | marine metagenome | isolation source: seawater | place: Indian Ocean: Red Sea | collected 2010 | reverse complement strand
CGTTCGTTCGATATCAATCGCCCAGGTTCAAGGCCCCCTCAGTTGAAAGGAGGCGTGATAGGCGGTAGTATAGTAAGCGGTTCATTCAATGTTGGAGATAAGGTATGCGTTGCCCCAGGAAGGAAGATAGTGCAAGGAAAGAAAGTTTCTTGGGAACCAATTAATACAAAAATAATTAGTCTCAAAGGGGGCGGTAACGATCTTGAATCAATGCATGCTGGTGGTTTGTGTGGCATGGCAACTCCTTTAGATCCTAGCATCACAAAGGCAGATGAACTCTCAGGACAAGTAGTGGCTAGAGAGGGTGAATTACCTCCAATTTGGGATGAAGTTGAACTTGAATTAACTCTACTAAAAGAGATGGTAACTGGTGGTGGTGGTTCTGCTGATCCAGTCAGGCCCCTACAACCTAATGAGATGTTGATGGTTAACGCGGCAACCGCCACCTCGGTGGGAGTAGTTTCGTTTGTAAAGGGAACAAATGCAACCCTAACTTTGAGATTACCAATTTGTGCTTCTAAAGGTGGGAGAATTACACTCTCTAGAAGAATTGGTGCCCGATGGCGCCTCATCGGTTATGCCACCATTATGTGAGGTGGAATATTGACTAAAGTATTGGTAGATACTTGTGGTTGGGTTGCAATCATCGAAGCAGGTTTGAACATTGATCATGCTATGTCTGATGTTGTGGGAGATTTTGAGCCAGTGTTGCTAACAAAAGTTTTGATAGAGTTGGAGAATATAGATTCTAATTCAACAAATAATCTATTACTTGATTTGTTAAAATCTCGTTCAGAGATGATTGACGGCCCAGAAGAGGCAAATCATCCAGATGATCAACTGGTAATTGTGGCTTCAGAGCACAAATGGCCGGTACTAACCGTTGATAAGAGGCTCAAACAGAGATTGATTGAGATGGGTTGTGGATACATAGAAGTAATGGGTGGCCAAAATCTTAGACTTGTAAATCTATAATTTGTATTATCAGATTTTTTTGTGTCTTGAAGGTAACTTAACCTTCAAAACTGCATAGGGGTTATATCCGCGTGAAGTAGGCCAGATGTATGGCGCAGGTAGTCTCGAACACCTTGCGCTCGAATAAAGAATCACCAACAAATGAAATGGTTGAGATGCTAGTTAGCATTGGTGTAGATTCAAATGTTTCCAAGGTTTTGGTTGCTCTAAGCGATGGAGAGTTTCGAAGTAGTAGCAATTTGCAGATAATTTGTAAACTTCGTCAGCCAGAAATCAGCATGGCAATGCAATACCTTCTATCTACTGAAATGGTGAGTTATGAACCACAAAAGAGCGGTGGTCGAGGTAGGCCAATTCACCGATATAGTTTGAACGGGGAGTTTGCAGAAATTATTCAACCATTTATTTTAGAGGCAGAAGAACACATCAATCAATTGGCTAGTGATTTAGCTAGACTAGACGCAGTATCAAACGATTTAGCTGCAGCCATGTCAGATGATTTGTAATCTTTTTCAGTGTATTTCATCGAACTGGTATCCTTCTTCCCAGTTTCTTACACCAAGAACTACTTCTAGTTCAAAAGGAGTCAAAAGTGGCTTTGCATATCTAACCGAATCATCAATTGCAATTCTCGGGCATGCAGTGTTGACAAACGCATCAACTGGATAAAAATCAATCAATTCCGGCCCAATATGTTCTAGGGCTAGTAGGTATCCTTTTTTGCCGTGCTTCTCTAGTAATTTCTTTAACCTTAAAGCGACACCTCGCCTCATTTGACCTGGCTTCTCGCCAATTAATATACCAAATGAACTGGCCTGATCTGAAGACATAATTAGGCCAAATCTCTGCCTCAAAATTCTTTCAATTTTTTCTAGTGACATTTCACTAGCATCCCCTGTATATGGGTCGAGCATTGCCAACGGCTTTCCAGTATGAAGAACTAATCCGTGAGGATGGAAATCCCCAGAGCCTAAGAAAAAGTAGTGGCCAATGGAAGGGTCATCTCCAGAGTAATTACACCCAAGGACCTGCCCAGGGAAGGTCAACCGCTTTCCACCAGTAGGGATGACTACATCGTAACCTTCATTTTCTAATTTCTTTTTGTAAGTTGGAAGCAGGTGTAAGTGCTGTATTGAGCCAACCAATCCTAGTTTTGTATCTGTCAAAGGTGCAATTCTACCTACTGCGTCTAGAAATCTTTCTTTCGCATCACCCTCTCCGATTTCATTCGGGCCTTTTGATTCTGCCAACCTTTGACTTGCAAAAGTTCTGTGCTCTTCGAGAAATGGGATTACAGGATTCAAATCAGGTTCTCCATCATATGTGACATTGATGAATTCAGTTTCCATTCCAGAATCAATGTTCATTTGGCTGTGTCCCATATGCGCAACAAGATCCACACCCATCATCTGCATTTTGTTGTGTACCAAATCACAAGCACCATAACAAGGGTCAGCAGCGACAATTACTCTAGCATCACTTTGAGATTCCAAAGTATCAATCATCTCTAGGGCTTGAATTTTCAATCCTTCTGGTAGTTGCAATGCAACTAAACGATGGTTTCCTGCTTGTATTTTCTCAAGCAAATCATCGAGTTGAAAATCGTGTCTTTTTAGATCCATTTAATCGCCTCAATCTAGAAGGACAACCTGATCTCCATCCATACTTACCCTAACAAGTGATCGAATAGGCCAACCTGTGTCGGCAACTAATTCACTAACAATATTGTTCTTTTCAAAGACAGCAATAACATCTTGAATTATCGCTCCTGCTTTTTCTACTGCGGTAAGTACTGCGCGTAGCGTCCCTCCAGTACTAATTACATCATCCACAACAAATACGCGTTCATTTGGTTTCACGTCGTTGATGAATATCGCTCCTTTTGAATATCCTGTAGATTGATCTACAGTAACTTCACCAGGTAATTCGTAAGGCCTTTTCCTTCCGATGACTAGTGGGATTCCAGTAGCAATAGAAATACAAGCAGCAAGCGGAATCCCCATAGCTTCAATTCCTAGAATTAAGTCTATATCTTCCCAATCAACCATTTCCATGACAATATCACGTGCTTCTCCTAGCATTTCTCCAGATTGTCTAGGAACTCCATCAGAAAGTGGGTGTATGAAGTAGGCATACTCTCCTTTCCAAATAATTGGTGCCTGAACAACACTCTCGCGTAATCGATTGAGCCGCTCATCGGTCGATTGAAGCGAAGACATCCGTTTTCCTCAGACTAGACCTTTGAGTAATTCGTGGCCACGCTCGACAACAATGGTTGATGGTGATGGTAACTTGCAGTTTGCTTTGCGAAGTGCATCTTTTGCTGCTGCGAAATGTGTTTCAGTAGTTTGAATTGTGATAACTTTCTGATTTTTCTGAACTCTTGCTGCAGTTCCTACATTTTTTCCAAAAGCGCAGCGCATTCCTTGTGAAACACGGTCTGCACCTGCACCAGTTGCTTGTTTATTCTCTCGTAGAATTTGGTGAGGGTAAACCCTTACCCTTAGGGAGTAACCTTGCGGTCCAGCTGCGGACCGAATAGTTGCATTTACAATTATTCTAGCAGCTTCTAGGGCAGTATGTCGGATTTGACAAGCTTCATCAACTTGAAGACTAATTTCAACAGGGAACTCACCTTTTTCACCAGCAGTTCGATTTCCCATATGGAATTGCGTAATTCTACTGTTTGGCACACCTCCAGTGTATTCTCTGCGGGTGTATGATTGCCCCTTGACCTGACGGTACATCTTTGCGGGCTTTCGTGCCATAATCATCTCTCCTGCCTTAGGCAGGGCCGGCGACCGCCCCCCCATATTTAACGCCATTCACTTCATCTCTGACCATTCTAGCCGTGTAATACATAGCCTGTATGATGTTTGGAGTACCTGATGACACAGTCACTATCCCCCTCATGGTTGGTAACTTTGGGAGCATATATGCAAGAAGAAAGTGAGAAGCAATGGTTTTGGTTTGGCGTTTTCATTGCTCTATTAGTGGTTGGCGCATGTTGGATTGAAGCATCACTAACATTACCTGGGGTGGGGGAAACTCCACTATTAAATGAAGGCGAAACTATAGAGGATGTGGTTTGGAACGATGACGGCACTGAAGCCCTAATTATTGTGGGAAGGGGAGATATTTCTCCACTTAGGCTTTCAGACTCAACAGGCTTACACCCCATAGACATAGGCGAAATGACTCCAAATTCTATCTCACATAGTAATTCAGGTTGGCTTGTTGCAGGTAATGATGGAGAAATTGCTATCCTAGATGGAACAACATTATCCCCAATTGTTCTTGATTGGGGTTCCGAAACTCCTCTTGATATTGTAGGGGCTGCCAGTAACGATGGTGAAAGCGGATTCATAATCTCAAAGCATGGATCTCAGACTCTATTGCACAGTTTTTCTAATGGAGTTGTATCTGGAGGTAGTGCGGCTCCAGTTTCTAGCACTATGATGACAGATATCTATCTCTCTAACGACGGAAAACTTGTGATTGTTACTGGATATGACACTACACTAGGCAATCCTGCATTAGGTGGGACGGGAGAAGTTGTACTTCGAGTAGATTCTGTAATGGGCGCTGCGCCAACACTTACTTTGTTACATCATGGGGCTGGAGGGGCGATTCATTCTGCATTATTTATTTCTGATTCTAGCGGTTGGGGAGATGGCGTTGAGATGATGTTAGCAGGGAGTTCAAGCACGATGTTATTGCTGTCCGATTATTCTATTGTTGACCTTTCAGGAGTAGGTGGCTCATCTGCAGCCACAATCGATGAAAAAGGTACATTTTGGTTCGCAAGGGGTGATTCTAATCAATTATTTAGCATTACTTCCGATAGTGATGACGTGAAAATACATGAATTATCTAACTCAGTTATTGTTGATGCAAAATTCGGTGCGATGGGTGACGGGGAAGTGAAATTCTACGGGACAGGAATAGATGGTAACGTTGGAGTAATGAGTTTTGATCCAGGGGCAAATGAGGATGTTGGTAAAAGTCTAGCAAGATTTGGTGATTTAATCTTTGTAATTATAGTAATTTTCAGTATAGCAATTGTTGCCCATATGTTTTGGGTGAATGACTTTACACCTTGGTAGATTCAGAATTCTCATATTCGTTTGAGGCTTCTTGAGACACTTTAACGCCTATCAAAATTAATGCCAACCCTAAGAATAGTGACCATCCAATAGATTCTTCTAGAATTAACCAGCCAGAAAGAATTCCAAAGAATGGTACCAAATATACGTAGGTCGCAGCCGCAGTAGCCCCGATTTCATGAACTCCATCTGCGAACCATGCATAGGCAAGTACTGTGGATATGGCGGCTAAATAGAAAATCCATAACCAACTTGTATTATCTGGAATTGAGTCAGAACCATGTGCGATGAAATCAAAACTAGCTAAAGGAGTTAGAAGAATTAATCCAAAAAAGGAGGACCACGTGACAATCGCTAGAGGGGATGGTGCATCCTGACTTTTTTCATCTTCTAGAATGCCCTTAATCAAATTGGTTGAAACTGCCCAACTAGCTGCTGCACACATGATGAGGAAATCGCCAACTAATCTAGTTCGGAGAGGTATGTCATCGTTAGGGCTCCATCCGGTTACAATTATGACTCCAATTAATCCAATAATCAAACCGGAAATCAGAGTTGGACTTATTCTTCTATTAAGTAGAGGAATAGCAATCAGTGCAGTGAATGCTGGATTGAAAGTGATAATCACCGAGGCATCTCCAGCAGCAGTTCTAGAAATTCCATACATGAACAATAATTGATAGAGAAAGGTTGAGAAAAATGCAACCCATGTTATCTTCCAAAACATTTCTCCTTGGGGTACAAATAATGGTACAATTTTACCTCTATCCTTTCGTTCTTTTGCGTATAGCCAGATGAAAAGTAAAGGCACCGTAATTGCATATCTGTACCAAGCAGCAATCGCCTCTGGTAGAGAAGTTGCAATCTCTCTGCCTGCAACCCAGGCTAGACCCCAAGAGGCAGCAACTAGGAGTAGTTTCAGATGTATCAATATCCCACCGTCAAAAAAGGATTTAGCACTACTAACCACCCCCTCCTCTTGCATATTAATTGCTGAGAGAGTTTGATTGATGAACTAATTGGGCCGCCAAATCGCTTTATTCAATCGGTTGGCTTATTTGATTACGCACCCCCCGTTAAAATCCGTCCGTAGGACGGAGAGCGAAAAATAGTTCCAGTGGAAGTAGGGGTAGGCATGTCGACACCGATGATGGAACAATTTCATGCTATCAAGGAGGAACACCCTGATACGATACTTTTCTTCAGAATGGGGGATTTTTATGAGATGTTTCACGATGATGCAATAATTGCAAGTGAGGTACTAGGAATCACCCTTACAAGTCGTGAAAAGAATTCTGATAACCCCGTGCCAATGGCTGGTGTGCCTTGGCATTCTGTTGAATCGTATTTACAGAAAATGCTCAGGTCAGGTTACAAAGTAACTCTATGTGAGCAGGAAGAGGAATTGCGACCGGGGCAGAAATTGCTTCAGCGTGTAGTTACCAGAGTTTATACCCCAGGCTCTCTTTACGAAGAGAGTTTAATCGGTGAAGAGTCATCAGCCTTACTTGCTGCCGTAATTTTCCAGAGTAACGGACTTGGTTGGTCAGTTGTTGATCCCAGCACAGGTCGTGCTTGGTCTGGTGAGTTTGAGGGGGCTGGTAGATTTGAGAGATTGCGAGATGAGTTACTTAGATGGCAGCCCCGTGAGTTGGTAATGAGTAGAAATGATTCATCCCATGAAGGAGTCACATCACTTCTTGCATCAGTAGATAGTTTGACACTTTCAACACATGAAGCCCCTAGGAAAGCTAGACTTGAAAGTTTGAAATCAGTCCTTGAAGTAGCAGATTTAGGCCACATTGATTTAGATTCTAAGCCCATGGCAATGGAGGCTTGCGGTATGGCTACTTCTTATCTTTCAAAACTTCATTTGACCGCAACAGTACCTCTTCGTGAGATTGAGTTCGCAGAAGAACAGAGATACATGGTGCTTGATGAGACCACGTTGAGAAATCTTGAGGTAACTCATACTATGTCTGGTGAAAAGCAGGGCAGTTTGTTATCCGCTATCGATGCCACACGCACTTGGATGGGGCGTAGAATGCTACGTGAATGGTTATTGATGCCTTTATTGGATAGAGGGGAGATTACCAAACGCCATTCGGCTGTTGCAAGTCTTGTTAATGCAAACAGACGCCTTAGGGAGTTGCGAGATTCTTTGAAAGGAAGTCGCGACCTAGAACGACTTTCAACTAGACTTGCTTACGGTCGTTCAAACGGGAGAGACTTGGTTGCGATAGCCGACAGTCTTGCCCGATTACCAAAGTTACATTCGTTGCTAACAGAGAGTAACAATGAACTTTTATTGGAATGCGCAGAAGATTTGCTTAGCCTGAAGGACATTCAACTGCTAATCAGTGAGGCTTTAGTCGATGAGCCACCAGTTACTATTCGTGATGGGGATTTGTTTAACTCTGGTTGGTCAAAGAAGTTAGATGAGCATCGCAAAGCAGTCGCAGAAGGAAAAGAGTGGTTGTCTAATCTTGAAGAAAGTGAGAGGGAAAGGTTGGATATTCCAAGACTTAAGGTCAAATTTAATCGTCAATTTGGTTATTTCATAGAAGTATCAAACGCTCATCTTGACAAGGTCCCTGAAGAATACACACGTCGTCAAACATTGGTAAATGCAGAGCGGTTCATTACTGAAGAATTGAAGGTTAAGGAGGAATTGATTCTCAATGCAGAAAGTAGAGGTAATGATCTTGAATACCAACTTTTCAAGGAATTAAGGGACCAGATTAAGAGCCACTGCCAGATGCTTTCTCTGATTGCTCGAAAAGTTGCCACAGTTGATGTTCTCTGTTCCTTATCTCATCATGCTCGTAGATTTGGATGGACAAGACCAGAAGTTACCGAGGATGACCGATTGGATTTGAAGGCAGGACGCCATCCTGTACTTGAGTCGAGTTCTACATTTGTCCCAAATGATCTGTCATTGGATAAGCGAAGGAGGTTCCTCCTCTTGACTGGACCAAACATGGGTGGTAAATCGACCTATTTGCGTCAAACTGCTCTAATTTCTATTTTAGCACAGGCAGGCTCCTTTGTACCTGCTGAAAAGGCAAGAGTCGGTCTAATTGACAGAGTATTCACAAGAGTGGGGGCGCATGATGACATCCGTCGCGGGCGCTCTACTTTTATGGTAGAAATGATAGAGGTGGCTCACATCCTCAGAAGAGCCAGTAATCGTTCTCTAGTATTGTTGGATGAAATAGGTCGGGGAACATCAACCTTTGACGGCTTGGCTATCGCTTGGGCTGTTACAGAGGATGTTGCAAATAGAGTAGGGTGCCGCTGTCTTTTCGCCACGCATTATCATCAGTTAGTAGGTTTAGAAGCAGAAATGGATGGTTTGGTAAATGTTCATGTTCAGGTTGCCCAAAGAGGTGATGAACTAAAATTCCTATACACTGTTTCTGACGGTCCTTGCGATGATTCCTATGGGGTTCAGGTGGCTGCTTTAGCAGGGTTGCCAGCTCACGTAGTGGAGCGCGCACGGGACCTTCTTCTATTCCTTGAGGAACAGGCAGAGGGTGCTCGTGCTGGTGAAGATGGAGCTCCATTATCTAGGGATGTGGGGCAATCGTCGTTGTATGGTTGGATGTTACCAACTGGTGGTTCAAAAAATTCTGTAGAAGAATCCAAAGAAACACAACCAGTGGATAATTCTCCTCGTTTGATTGCTACCGAGGCAGCCGCACTAGCTCGTCTTCAGGAAGTAGATCCAGATTCATTATCTCCTAGGGAGGCAATGGATTTGATTTACGAGTTGAGAGGGATTCTTCGGGGCCAGCATGAATGGTTAGAAGAGTGAGCAAAGGCGGCTTGAGAATGAGTGAGCAAGTTAGTGATTCAATTCGCATACCAATTTCCCAACTAGATGATAAGACGATTGGCCTAATTTCGGCAGGTGAAGTGGTTGAAAGACCAGCACAAGTAGTCAAGGAACTTTTAGAAAATTCAATTGATGCGGGAGCAACTAGAATCCAAATTGAAATTGAGAGAGGGGGTTTTGATCTTATTTCAGTTACTGATAATGGTCACGGAATAATTGCCGATGAATTGACACTTTCTGTAACTCGTCACGCTACTAGCAAACTTTCAGAGGCAGCAGATTTAGCTGCTATTTACACTCTAGGTTTCAGAGGCGAAGCATTGGCTAGCATCGGCGCAGTATCCCATTTGAAGGTCGCCAGTAGGCCATCAGGTAATCAAGGTACAGGAATCGTTGTTCAAGACGGTGATGTAAGTGATTTAGAGCCTGAAGGAATGGCCGAGGGCACGTCTATTTCTGTTAGAGGGTTATTTTCAAATCAACCGGCACGACTTGCCTTTCAGCGAAGGCCGGCAACAGAAACGGCACAAGTTGTAGATGTTGTTGTGGCACATGCTCTTTGTAATCCAAGCGTCACATTTAATCTCAATGTAGATGGTAGGCAAATTCTAGAAACTCCTTCAACTAATGATATGCGAGATAGGCTATACGATTTATTAGGGGCTTCAAGTGAAGGCATGATCTCATTAACAGCTCCCGAAGTTGATAAAGATGCACCGGGTGATGAGAAATGGAGTGGTTGGATATCTCCTCCTAGCATATCACGCGGTAGATCTGATGATGTTCATATTATTATCAATGGAAGGCCAGTTGCGTCGCAACCTTTCTTACAAGCAATTAGGAGAGGTTACCACACACGTTTGATGGTTGGGCGCCATCCCGTTGCAGTATTAATTCTAGAATTACCAGCAGATGAAGTTGATGTTAATGTGCACCCCACAAAGAGAGAAGTAAGATTGAGGAATTCTTGGAGGGTTCTTGAAAGACTTGAAAGAGCTATCAAGGAAACCTTGAAACAGGTTCCGACAGGTTCCCCTGCAACCGAAGAATTTCCTTTGGGGGCGGTTGATTCGCCAAATAACAAACCCGCCGAACCGAGAATGGCTAGAAGCGCACCTGCATGGGCCACCCCCTTGCCAAAAGTCGAACCAACCATTCAAACTTCATTTTACCAAGGGGCAAAAATTGAAGAGAAAATTGAAGAAAAACCGCGTCCCATTTCAACATCCCCTTCATCACAAGAGACTTTACCGGGATTAGAACAATCGCCAACTTCACCTGCACTTTCTAGTGCCGAGAGAGATTTACACCGATACTCCAGTGCAGGATCTCCAACATCCCCTCTAGATGAACCTCCATTATTGGACGAAAAATTAAGCGACGTACCTGAAATGGAACCTCTTGCCCAATTTGCTGATTCGTATGTTCTTGCTCAAGGGGGGGATGCACTGTATGTGGTTGATCAGCACGCCCTGCATGAAAGGATTAGATATGAGAGGCTGAGAAATCAAATGACTAGTTGGGAT
>MDTE01160690.1_pt1 | contig 10446 bp, 4 predicted proteins | sample 811231 | NCBI WGS metagenome assembly MDTE01 (sample SAMN05326651, study PRJNA326480) | marine metagenome | isolation source: seawater | place: Indian Ocean: Red Sea | collected 2010 | reverse complement strand
CGGAGGTGACCACCAACGCCGCGCTGCCGTTGGACCAGTAGGCCATGGAGCCCTGATCGCCCCCCAGGGACGTCGCGGAGGACGTCGCGTTCATCGAGGAGGAGACGAGGTCGCGACGCCGACCTTTAGTGCCGGAGGGACCTTTAGAACTTCGGGACGATCCCCCCGCGCCGCCGCCCGCACCGCCGCCCCCGTTTCCAGCCTGGTCGTCGTCGTCGTCGTCGCGCGATCCCCTCCGCTCGCCGTACTCCGGCCTCGTGCCGACCGCCCACCAGTCCTTCCCCTGGAACCCCGGGAGGAAACCCTGCTCCTCGGCGCTGAAGAGATCGCGAGCGAATGACGAAAAGTTGGGCTCCTGCGGCGGCTTCTTGCGGTCGACGACGGAGACGGACGACTCCGTCCCGGCGCCGAGCGCCCTGAGCAGCGGGTAGGCGTACGCCTTACCCAGCCTGACGCCGGCGCCCGCGGACGACAGGTGCGTGAGCAGGAGCGCCCTGAGCTCCCAGTTACCCTGGAAGAAGACGGTGAGCGCAAACTGGAGGAGCTGCACGGAGGTGAGGCTGTTGCCTAGGAACCCGGCGCTGAGCTCCTTGGGGAGGGCGAAGAAGGTACCGAAGAAGTTGCGCATCTGCTCGATCCTCAGCGACATCAGCAGCTCCATCCCGAACTGGTAGAAGCCCACCTGGCGCCTGGGTTCGTCCCCCCAGAGCACGTCCCAACCCCTGGTCGCAGCCTCCGCCGATCCGCCGGCTTTGAGGCCGGACACGACGGCGTCGGCAAAGGCTGGCGCCCTTCGCAGCGAGTTGACGATGGAGTATCCCGACGCGGGGTGAACCAAGCCGGCGGCGGCGCCGTACGCCAGAGTCCTCTGCGGGGACGTGGGCGGGGTACCCCCGAGCGGGATCCAGGACGCCTCCTCTTCGAGGATCTGATCCTGGGTGACGTTGAGTCCCATGCGGCTCAGCCGGCGGTAGAGCCTGCGCTTGAGCTCGTCGAAGGGCACCTGCACCCTCGCCACGAGGCAGGTCTCCTCGACGAACACGGTGTTCTCGTCCACCGGGAGCACGTACAGGAACGAGGGCACGCGCCAGACGCCGGACTCCACGGAGCCGTCCTCCAGCTCGGGATCCGACTGGCGAAAGTCCATGAACACCGCCTTGTTCACCTCAAACGGGTGCCCCGGCATCTTCACCTCGATGCCGTACGCCGTCTGCCAACCCGGTCCCGGTCCGTCCTCGTACTGCAGCATGTCCCTGTTGTGACCCGTGCCGCACACCACAACCTTGGCGGACATGTTGAACGACACGTCGTCGCCGCCGTCCCTCTTGATTGCGCCGCTGACGACGGAGAGTTCGCCTTTTTCCGCGTCTCCGTGTTTGAGTTGGTCCACGAGACCGGGCGCGTAGCGAACGCCCGCCGCCTTGCACCTCGCGAGGAGCTTCTCGCGCAGCCTGCGGCGGCACACCTGGCCGTACGCGCGGTTGAGGCCGATGCCCGCGGCCGGGTCCCGGTCGTTGAACCACACGAGGGCGTCGTCGTACTTGTGTAAGAGGCAGTCGGTGAGGCCGAGTTCCTCAAACTCGTCGAGCCACACGCCGTAGTTGTTGACGAAGGGCGTATCGGGCGCGATGAGGCACACACTGACGCCGCGCGAGGCCATCTCCGCGGCGACCGCGAGGCCCGCGGGCCCGGCGCCCACGACGAGCACGTCCACGGTCGCGTCGTTCGCCAGCGGCTCGAGGACGTCGACGATGGGAGCCTGGTCCTTGAAAATCTTTCTCTGCTGAAACTCGATCCACTCGCGGTCGGGTCGAAGCTTTGACGCCTGCTGCGGCTTGTCGATGTCCCCGCCGGCGATGAGCTTGGAGAAGTCGATGCTCGAGCTGCTGATGGGCTCGGCGGCGGGGTTTCTCTCCTTGTCCGTGTCCGGCCGGGGGATCGGACCCTGGCCCGGGACGGAGGTGAGCTTGGGCTTCTGAAGCACCAGCCCGCCCCACTTGTCGCTGTTGAACGTGTTGTCCGCGGTGGCGAAGTTCTTGATGAAGCTCGCCATGAACGGCAGCGCGGACCACACGAAGTTGAACCTCATGTAGTTGCTGAACTTGACGAACAGCACGCCGCCCAGCTTGACCAGACCGAGCGGCTTGATCCTCCACGACAAAAACCCGCCCCAGATGTCCTGCTCCATCTTGAAGAACGTCTCGAAGAACTGCCGGGTACCCTTGATGTCGAGCTCCATCAGCGTCTCCATGCCGAAGCACATGAACGTTCGCATGCGGAGCTCCTCGTCGGGCCACACGCTCTGCCACACGCGCTCGGCAACCCCGTCGGCGTCGATGCGGGCGCCGCCGCCGGTGCCCCCAGCCTTCAACTCCTCCGCGAGGGTGTCGACGAGGGACCTGACGGACAGCAAAGTCTTCGACACCATGAAGCCGGTGCTCGGGTGAACCATGCCGGCGGTGCCGCCGACGCCGAGCGTCCTCTGCGGGAGCGTTGGGAGGACGCCGCCCATGGGGATGAGGCAGTATTCCTCCTCCTGCACGGACTTGACCTTGATGCCCATCTTCGCCAGGCGCTGCTTGAGCTTAACCTTGAGGTCGTCAAACTCCAGGCCGGGCCGTTCCACCAGCGACGTCTCCTCGAAGAAAATCTTCGTCTCGGTGAACGGCATGGCGTACAGGAACGTGGGGTGCTGGTTGTTCATCTCCTTGTACCGCTGCGACAGGTGCTCGTCGCGCCAGTCCATGAACAGCATGGTGTCCAGGTCCAGCCCGTGCGGCCCGTCCGTCTCGCACATGATCCCGAAGGCGGCCTGGTACCCCGGCGTGAACTCGCGCTCGAACTGCACCAGCTTGCGCGCGTGGCCCGTCGCGTCCAGGACCATCTTCGCGTGCACCTCTTGGCCCGCGAACTTGCCATCCGCGCCACCCTTGAGCGTCACCACCGATCCGTCCCCCTCGTGCGCGACGCCCTCCACCGCGCACGCGCCGAACACCACGCCCTGCGCCACGCACCGCGCCAGAAACTTATCTTTCAGCGCGATGCGGTTCACCTGACCGTACGGCCGGTTTAAGTCGATGCCGTCGGGTCGAGCGTCGTCGATGACCACCTTCGCCTTGGGCCACACCTTGTTGAAGCAGTCGGTCAAGCCGAGGTCCTCAAACTCGTCCACCCACACGCCGTAGTTGTTCTGCCAGCGCTTGAGCGGGGTCGGGTCGATGAGGGCGACGCGGAGGCCCTTGGAGGACGCGCGGTCCGCCGCGCTGAGGCCCGCGGGGCCGCATCCGACGATGACGAGGTCGAAGCGGTCCTGCCTGGACGACGGGGTGAGCTCGGGTAGCTCGATGGTGTGCTGCCCGGTCTGATCGTACGACTCGCCGTCCCTCTCGTCCGCGGTCGGCGGGGGCGAGGAGATCGGGACGTCGCCCGCGGGCTCGGTCACCGCGCGCGCGGGGCGGCCCGCGAGGCGCCTCCTCTCCTTCTCGTGCCGACGGCTGAGCGCGACGGTGGCCCACCTGGACCCATCGGTGGCCCATCTGGACGCGCCGGTCCCGACGCCGACGCTCCTCTCGAGCGGCGTCGCGGGCGCTGGCCTGGATCGTGCGGCCACGCGTCGCGAGGTGGACGGCGCCCAAGATCCGGACGCGGTCGCCGCCGCCGCCGGCGCTCGCGCCGAGGACGTCGCCATTTGCGGGATAAAGCCGCAGCAGGAGGGAACTTTCGCCTCGAGGCGAGCGACTCTCGGTGGCGGGCGCGCCGGGCGGAGGCGGGCGCCGCGTTCGCCCGTGCGCGGGTGCGAGGTGCTCGAGGGTAGCGCGCGGGGGTAGCCGCGGTCGCCCTGGTTCGAGCCTGCGGTCGCGCGACGCGAAGTCGCCGAGTGATGTGCGCGTCCACGGGAGCGCGTCCGGCGAGTTTTTATCCCGGGTCTCGCGATTCCAGCCAATCAGCACGCGCGAGTGCCGCGGATTGGCAAATATCGGCCGCCGGTGAGGAAAGCGGCGATTTAGGCAGCGCGAAGTGACCAGTTTGCCGTTTGGCGGTCCGTCCGTCAGAGCGCTGGGGAGGGCACCCCAAAACGGCATTGGAATTGGCAGCGGGGCGCAGCGACGAGGGGAGCGGGAGGCCGCCATGGAGAGCGATGGGGAGGAGGCCGAGGCCGAGCAGCACGCCGCTAGGGCGATGCTGAAGAAGGAGTTCAGCTCCAAGTCCCTGTCCCTCCGGCAGCAGTCGTTCAGGCGGTCGTCGGTGGGATCCGACTGGAGCGAAGACGACTCGGGGTCAGTCAGCGAGTGGGGGGGCGCCGGATCGGACGGGGACGGGGTCGGCGCGCGGCGCGCGACGGGGGGCTTAGGACCCTTAGAACGCGCCGGCGTCCTCGGCAAGAACCTCTCGGAGCAGCTCGCGGAACGGAGGGCGATGCGCGCGCTGGGCACCAGGCTCTCCAAGATGGCGTTGCCCGAGAATGCGCCCGCCGACGGACGCGACGGGACGACCGACGGAAAGCCGGGAAAGTCCGGGATCACCGCCGAGATGCGGCGCAGGTTCAGGGCCGTCGCCGACGCCGCCGCGTTCGCCAGCTACGTCCGCAAGCAGGTCGCCAAGCGACGGGCCGCGAAGGAAGCGCTCGCGAGGCTCGCGCGGGACGAACCCGCATTGAGAAGCCCCGCGGAGGATGCGTTCAAAGCCTCGGAAACCATAGGAGACACCGACGACGACGACGACGACGACGACGACGACGTGACCCGGCGACCCGGCGACGAGGAGACCACGGCGCGGAGGATATCGGTGCCGGAGAGCGCGGCGCGTTCGCTCCCGTCCCTGCGGGAGGGCGACGAAGACGAAGCCGACGAAGACGACACAGCTGCGCGGGTGGCGAAAGGCGCTATGCGGGGCGAGACGGCGCCGGGCCGCGAGCCGCGACGACGACGGGGCTCCATCGATTACGACAGGTTCCGTCAACCCCGGCCGTGCCTCACGAACGCCGGGTCCGCGGACGGGGGGACGAGGGAGACGTTTCGGTGGCAGAGGGCGTCGCGCGTGGTCGTCGCCACGGGTTTACCCCCGGAGCTGTTCGAGGACGACGACGAGGCGTACGACGAGGACGTCTTACTCGCGTGTCGGACGCTTCGGGACGCTTCTGGAAGCTTCAGCGTCGAACACGCGGCGTCGAGGGCGGCGGCGCCCGCGGCGAACGCGCGGGACGAGCTGCGGCGGCGGATCAGGGCAAAGGATCCATCCGGCGAACCCGCCGCCGCGGATGATGAGGAGCGGGCCGTGCGCATCGCCACCGCGCGCGTCGCCGCCGCTAAGACGCTCTCCGACGCCTACGACGCCAACGTGCGCGCGGCGAGGGACCGGGACCGCGCGGGGGGAACGAAGCCGGCCCGACCGGCGGCGCCGAAGCGTCCCATCTACGCGTCGCGAAGCAGCGCGAGTCGCGGGCGAGACGGAGCACGTAAAAACGCGGAGCACTACGGCAAGTGGTTCCTCGCCCCCGAGCTCAAGTCTCGGGTCAACTTCGAGCGCGACAGGGACCGGTACGAGCTCCTCGTCGGCGGCGAGGACGCCAGGGTGGAGCGGGAGCTTCGGGACGCGGAGACCGAGCTCGGGAAACGTCTGGCGGGGTCCTTCGGCGCGAGGGCGTACAAGCGCTGGATCGAGGACACTCGCCACGGATCCGTCCCGGGGTATCTCGAGTCGGTGGAGGCGGCGGTGGACGACGGATCCGCCGCCTCGGTGCAACGCGCGAGGCGTCGAAGCGAGGTGGCGGGACGCGGCATGTTCAGGTCCGGGAAGGCTCCGCCGTTGGGCGAAGCGCCGTTCGCGTCGGTCGGCGCCGTCGCGTCGTCGTCGCCCGCGGCCGTCGCGGGGTTACGCCCCGGGGATCGGATCGTCTCGTTCGGGGGATTGGTCGGTACGTTCGGCGCGGTCACGGCGCGGTTGTTCGGACCTACAGGCCTGTTGGAGGAGTTGCGACGGGCGGACGGTACGTTCGCGGGCGAGGCGGCGACGGTGTGGCTCATGCGCGACGCCAAGCTGAGGAAGGTTGAGCTCACGCCGAGGCGATGGAGGGAAGGGGACACCGTCGACTTGCTCGGGTGCGATCTGATACCCACGCCGGAGGGCGCGGACGTGGGCGGCGGGAACGGCGGGAAGGGCGAGGACGCGGGAAAGTCGTCGAGGTCGTCGGGGTTTGAGGTTCCGAGGCTGGACGACGAGGAGCGGGGAGAGACGCTGATTGCCGGTTTGCGACCGATCTAGTAGCGAGCTCGTCGACAACTCTCAGCCTAACGTCTTCACGCGGTGATGTCCGGAGCGGGTCCCAACGCGGGCTGCTCCAGCTTGTTGGGATCGTCGAGGCCGAGGTCCTCGAGCGACCCCTCGTCGCTCCTCCAACCGTCCCTCACCTTGACGCCCAGGTCGAGGAACACCGGCCTGCCCAAAAACTTCTCAATGTCGAGCCTCGCCGCCGTGCTCAGCTCCTTCAGCGCGCGTCCATCCTTTCCGATCAAGATGCCCATCTGGCTCTTGCGCTCGCAGAAAATCTTCGCGAGGATCAAGTCCTTCTTGACCCCGTCGCGCTCTTTGTGCGACTCCACCCACACCTGCGTGCTGTACGGTACCTCCTGCTGGTACTGCAAAAAAATCTTCTCGCGGATAATCTCCGCGATGAAGAATCGCTCCGGGTGTTCGCTGATCGTGTCCTTGGGGTACAGCGTCGGGCCCTCGGGGAGGTGGGTCAACGCCCACTCTCGCACCGCGTCGTGGCCCACGCCCGCGAGCGCGCTCACCGGGAACACCCTCTCCACCCCCGGGATCCGCTCAAAGTACTCCTTAACCTCGCGGATCTCGTCAACCTGGAGCAGGTCGCACTTGTTGATTATCACGCCGAGAGGCGCGGGGTTGGCCCGATGTTCGGGCAGGAGACCCTCGAAGGCGCCGTACGGGTCGCGCGTCGCGTCCACGATCGCCAGCAACACGTCCGCGTTGGCCATCGCGTTGCGGACCGACTTGAGCATCATCTCGTCGAGCTTGTTGAACTCCTCTTTCATCACCCCGGGGGTGTCGAGCAGCACCATCTGGTAGTGGTCCTCGCTTACGATGCCCAGGATCCTGTGGCGGGTGGTCTGCGGCTTGAACGTCACGATGGAGAGCTTGGTGCCCACGAGCTGGTTGAGCAGCGTGCTCTTCCCGGCGTTTGGCCGGCCCACGATCGCGGCGTACCCCGATCGGTGCCCGGGCGGGTCGCCGGTGAGGAGGTTAAAGTCAAAGTTGGAGAGGACGTCGATGGTCTTGATGTCCTCCTCCTCCTCCTCCTCCTCCTCCTCGTCGTCGTCCATCTCCTCGTCGTCGTCCCACGAGCCGTCCTGGTCGTCTCCGTACATCTCCTTCAAGTCCAGCTGGGTTCCCTCCTCGGCGGCGTCCTCGTCCTCGTCATCCTCGTCCTCGTCGTCGGCGGTGGGCCTTTTCGCGGCGGCGGCGGTGGACTCGCTCGCCGCCACCGCCCTGCGATTCTCCGAGATCTTGCGCACCCTGCGCCGCGGCTTCGGCGAGTCGTCGGCGTCCGCGGCGACGACGCGCGCGGCGTCCGCGGCGACGCGGCGCGCGGACGGGCGCGCCAGCCACGCGCCAGCCGCGCGCCCCGCGCGGCGGTCGACGCGCTCGCTCTTGGACGCCGGCGCGACGCGGGAGGACGCGCGGGAGGACGCGGACGCGGACGCGGACGCGCGGCGGCGCGCCGCCGACACGGTCGTGACGGGCGCGCGGGGGGTGCTCACGGCGTGCGTCATCCTCTCGCGCGACGCGGAAGTGTGCTTCGGGGCACGGTTCACCAGCGCTCATCTAGGTCACGCTTTTTGCTCTCGCTGCCCTGGCGCCTGTGCACAATTTCACCGGGCGCGCGATATGGCTGACGACGCTCCGCAGAGCCTGGACGAGCTCGTGGCGAATCTCGCCACGTACAAGGAGCAGCTGAACGACGTCGATGAGCTCCTAAAGTCGGACCCGACGAACGCCGAGTTCCTCGAGGTCAAGTCCTCCCTCGAGGAGGTCATCGCGCTCACCGAGGATCTCGTCAAGGAGGCTGGAGGCGGCGACGGCGACGAGGCCGACGCCTCCGCCGCCGCCGCCGCGCCGCCGCCGCCGCCGCCCGCCGCGGACGACGACGCCGCGACCGTGTTCGCCTCCCTCGTCGGCACCAAGTGCAGAGCCAGGTTCGACGGCGTGTGGTACGACGCCGTGGTCGACGGCGTCAACGAGACGAACGGGAGGATCAAGGTGACGTTCACGCAGTACGGCACCGTCGCCGAGCTGGACGCGGACGACATCAAGGGTGCCGACGGGGGCGCCGAGGGCGTCGGCGGCGGCGGCGACGACGATGGCGCGCAGCTGGACCCGGTGGCGGCGGCGGCGGCGGCGGCGCGGGAGGTGTACAAGGGCGTGCCCGCGCCCAAGAGGGTCAGGGTGGACGGCGATGCGGATCGGTTCGTGAAGAAGGAGCTCCCGAAGAAGCTGATGATCATGGACGGGGACGACGAGGCGACGCGGGAACGGAAGCGGCGACAGATCAAGGCGTTCAAGGGGAAGCAGCGGATGGCCGAGATGGACGCGGAGCAGAACGCGAAGAAGAACAGCTGGCAGAGCTTCCAGGCCAAGGCGGGGAGCAAGAAGCGGACGGGGTTCATGACCGGGAAGGTTGGGAAGAAGGACTCGATGTTCAGGGTGCCGGAGGGGGGGCGGGTGGGTGTCGTCGGATCGGGGCAGGGCGTCACGGACTACTCCCAGAAGAAGCGCTACGACCAGTGAGAAGAGAGCGAGGCGGTCAAAGTTAACACCTCACGCGATTACGAGTAAAACAAAGGCACCCTCTACTACATGACAACACGTTTCGTCCGAGGGGACAAACCCCCCGCGCCGTGCTCGACCGTCCCCCGGCCGTCCGTCCGTGCGCTCGAACCCCCGCCCGAGTCCGACCCTCACTGGCCGTACGTCGAGTACGCGCTGAATCGACTCGCCTCGAACGCAGCCTCCGGCTTAGCCTTTGTGTCGTCCGTCATGTACCCGCTGGGCGTGGAATTCCTCAGCATCGACGCGCTCCCGCCGCAGTTGAGCGACTTGCGCGTGCTCACCCCCGTCACGCTGTTCACGCCGTTGGCGTACTTGCACAGCGCCTGCTGCTGCTTCACGTCGATCAGCGCGTCCGAGAAATCCGCCCCCTCGATGACGGCGTCGCCCAAGTCGCTCGACGTCAGCACCACTCGAGTCATGACAGCGTCTTTGAAGTTGGCGTTGTTTAAAACGGCCCTGTCCATGAGGGCGTCGCTCAGGTTGGCGCCCTCGAAGTCCGCGGCGAAGGCGACCGCCTTCATGAGGTACGCCCCCGTGAGGTTCGCGCCCCTCAGCTTGGCCTTGCGCATCTCGGCGCCGGTGAAGTTGGACAGCCTCAGATCTTTACCGTACTTGGCCACGACGTCCTCGCCGGTGAGGTCGTAGCCGCCGAACTGCTGGGCGCTGCCGCGGTTGAACTCGCCGCCGCGCGCGGCCTCTGCGAGGGAAGGAGGGGACGGGACGGGGCGGCGTCAGTGCGGGTGAGCGGGGGAGGTTCGGCGCGGTTCGTCCTCGTCTTCACCAGGAACGATGGATGATGACGATGGGCACCGTCGTCGCGGCGGGGTATGGGCGCGGGTGCGTGTCTCGTCTGTTTCGGGGGGACGGTGGAGGCGCACCTCGCGCGTTTAGCTCGGCGCACGCGGGGTCCGCGGCGAGGAGCGCGACGGCCGCGGCTGCGGCGAGCGTGAATCCCTTCGCGGCGGCGACAACCTTATCGGCCCCGGTCGCCTCGTCCGATGCGTCGGGAGATGCGGACGACGCGCGGGGGACGAAGGCGGCGCGGCGGACGCGGCGGCCCTCGCGAGCGCGACGCTCGCGGGGCGCACGAAGGGTCAGGGAGAGTCGGGAGGCGACGGCGTTGGATGCCATATCGCGCTGTGTCGTGGCGCGGCGCGACGATCGAGTGGCGCTGTCGGGGCGGAAAAGGCGAACACGTCATCGCGTCAGCGCTCCGGCCCGCCAGCTGGACAGTCACAGAACATGATGAAGCTCTCCAGTCACTCACAAAGCTCCGTCTACGTGCTATGCTTCGCAGCCGCGTCGCTCGACGCCCCGTCCTCGTCTCGCACGGCCCGCCGGTGCATCGCCCCTCTCGCCGCAAACCCTAAACCCAGGCCGGTCCCCGCGGTCGTCGGCGCGCGACGACCCCGAGCATCGAGCATCCCCTCCGCGAGGTTGCGACGAGAACGAGGAAAAAAAAAAGTGACGCGGCTAACCTCGCGTCGCCGTCACTTTTGATCCGCCCTCCTCCTCCCGCCGCTCGGGTCTCGGCGTCGTCCGTCCGCCAGCCTTCCGTACGCCCGTCCGTAGATCCGTCGCCATCGACTTCCCTGGTCG
>MDTE01073143.1_pt1 | contig 10446 bp, 9 predicted proteins | sample 811231 | NCBI WGS metagenome assembly MDTE01 (sample SAMN05326651, study PRJNA326480) | marine metagenome | isolation source: seawater | place: Indian Ocean: Red Sea | collected 2010 | reverse complement strand
TTTTAAACCTCTTTCTAAAGATTTTTGCGTTACAAACCGGGTTTGCGGCATCGGACCCTCCACAGCATCGACCAACAGCAAAACAGAATCAACCATAGAAAGAACGCGCTCAACCTCTCCACCAAAATCCGCATGGCCTGGTGTGTCAATAATATTGATGCGCCAGTTGTTCCATGCTATAGCAGTATTTTTTGAGAGTATCGTTATTCCCCGTTCTCTTTCTAGATCATTCGAATCCATAATTCGATCTGGAATATTCGTCCTCCTATCTATTGTCCCTGACTGACGCAACATCTGATCTACGAGAGTAGTTTTTCCATGATCAACATGCGCAATAATTGCAATGTTACGAAGTAATTGTGGATTAATTTCCATGGTCAGCACGCGTCGCCAAGTGTGCTCTTGCGTTTAGATTGACTGCTCGTATCTTGTCAACCCAGTCGTTTCCTCCAGACCCAACATAAGATTCAGTGACTGAATCGCTGCTCCCGAGGCACCCTTCCCAAGATTATCTAATAAACCAACAAGCAATAGGTGTCCCTGTTGGTTAGCAATAATAGATAATCTTAATGTATTTGTTCCATTGAAGATGCTCGGATCGAGACTCCACTCATCAAGCGACTCTCCATCAACAAATGGTGATACTTTGACAAAAGGCTCGTCTCGATATTGCTCAGACAAAACATTCCAGATATCGATGCCAGAAATATCCGATCGAAGCAGACTCCTGTGGATGGGCACTTGAACGCGCATGCCACAAAAGAATGGTCCTACTGCAGGGATAAACTGTGGGGCACTAACTAGGCCGGTGTAATGCTGCATTTCTGCCACATGCTTATGAAGACGACCCAAAGCATATGGTGCCTCAAAAGTGATTTTCTGCAAGTCAGTATCGGGAGACTCCCAACGCTCAATTAAGGCTCTACCCCCACCACTGTACCCAGACAATGCATGAATAGAAAGCGGTATATCTGACGATAACAGTCCCTCAGCTAGAAGTGGTCGCACAAGTAAAATGAATGATGAAGGGTAACAACCAGGAACCGTAACAAGATTTGCATCACGAATCATAGCTCGTTGCTGATCGTGCATCTCAGGAAGACCATATATCCAATCTTCGGAGATGCGATGACATGAGCTCGCATCAAGAACTCGAGTGCCACTCTTGACAGCCCAGTTCGCCGCTGATTTAGCCGCCTCATCTGGAAGACATAGAATCGCCACGTCCGCAGCCCTAATGCTTTCGTGACGAGCCGCTTCAGACTTACGACTATTGTGTTCGAGCACTTGTACTTCAATGTCCTTCCTCTCCGCAAGCCAATCCCTGACCCGCAAACCAGTCGTGCCAGCATGCCCGTCAACAAATATTCTTGGTTTAGACATTACAGTACATTCTAGCATCTATATATCATATTACCCATTCTACACCCCCTCTACTATTCTTAAATCGCGAACAACACCGCCTGCCAGCTCTGTTAATGCGGCTTGATACGCATCAGTCTCATATGCCGCTAGTGCTGCTTCAAAACTTTCAAACTCAACAACAACTGATCTCTCTTCTACCCCCGCCTCCTTTGCTTTGACTCGCCCTCCACGAACCAAGTAACGGCCTCCGTTTGCCTCTAAAGCTGGCCCGGCTATTGCCGCATAGGCAGCCAGCTTGTCTGCATCTATAATCTCTTTGTAAACACTAATCCAATATCCCCTAGGCATAGCTTATCTCCTTTCTTTTAGCGCTGAGTTACTAGTTAGCTCTCAGTTTATTGATAAGACTAGGATTATACGATGCATAGAGGAAAGATAAATCCGTAATGTCGAAGAAGAAATATTAGACCGCTATTGGCACTGTAACAATGAGATTTCCATTCACCAATGCTGTAAGAAAGTCAGTTTATGATCGTCTGAAAACGCATGAGGTTTCTAGCAACAATGATACTGACTTAATTCGAGCAGCTGTAACGATCGTTTTGAAAAAATCAGAAACAGAGAATGAAACATGTTTTCTGCTGACACGTAGAGCTAAAACATTGTCGAAACATAGTGGGCAATACGCTCTTCCCGGCGGCCGACTAGAAATTGGAGAATCAGCACATGTAGCTGCTTTACGAGAACTTCAAGAAGAAGTCGGTTTAAAAGCCAGAAAAGAGCACATCATTGGCAAACTAGACGATTTTGCGTCACGTTCGGGGTTTCTGATTACTCCATTCGTAGTTTGGCTTGATTCAGATGCCCCAACCAGCATAGACCCATCAGAAGTTAATGAAATATTTTCTATCCCTATAAAGGAACTCGCCAACCCTGATATACCAAAAATTCAGAACATTGCGGAAAGCTCGCGCCCAGTGCTATCTCTCTATCTTGAATCACTAGAGCATGAAATCTTCGCACCGACGGCAGCGATTCTATATCAATTTAGAGAAATTTCTTTATTCGGAAGAAGTACCCGCGTTTCGCATTATGAACAACCAATATTTGCATGGCGATAACGGCTGCAGGAAAACAGCAACCAGCAATTACAAGTGTGATTATATAGTTTCCAGCTCTTGTCTGCCTACTTTAGGACTGCCAAGATATCTCTCAACTCGACCTCAAGTCTATCCAGATCAGTTTTCCTCCCAACCGATATTCGTATACATCTATCAAGCGGAGGAACATTGGGCATTCTTACAAAAATTCCCTTTTTAACAAGCTCTTGGAGAATGCTCTTTGCATAATTACCATCCCTTCCACAATCAATAGCAACGAAATTCGCAGCGGAATTGAGAGGTATCAAATTATTAGACCGTGCGATATTCATAAGACGTTGTCTTCCAAGCTTGACATTAGTTACCACTTCTCTCAGGTAATGGCTATCCTCTAATGCAGCTAAGGCCGCAACCTGAGAAATCCGTCCCACACCGAAGTGATTTCTTACTTTATTGAATTCTGAGATCAAGTCACGATGACCAATTGCATAACCTACCCGAAGTCCTGCTAAACCGTAAGCCTTTGAAAAAGTTCTAAAACGAAGTACCCGAGAATCTGACACATCGATCTCGGGCAATGAACTTTTCGGTGCAAACTCGCTATATGCTTCATCAAGTAACATCAGTGTACCCTCTGGCACGCGACTGATCATGGCATCGATAACATCTGCCTCCCACCACGTTCCCATAGGGTTGTCAGGGTTCGCGAGATAAAGCAACTTGGGTTGGTAGTCTACTGCACATTTCAGTAAATATTCTGGATCCTCATGATCATTGTAATATGGCACAAACTTTAACTTACCCCCATAACCAATAACATGATAATTAAATGTTGGGTAAGCTCCATCTGATGTAACCACTGTATCGCCCGGCTCGACCAGCATTCTAACTACATAACTTAGGAGACCATCAATACCCTCACCAATCAATATATTTTCCGGGTGCAGGTTATGGTGCTGTGCTACCGCGCAACGTAAATCATGGATCTCAGGGTCACCATACATCCATACATCTGTGGCGGTCTTAGACATAGCCTCAACGACTCTCGGTGAAGGGCCAAATACGTTCTCATTCGCACCTATTCGCACGGCAAATGCAGACTCCATTAGACGCTCTTGAGTCTCTGGCCCAATAAACGGCACCGTTGCCGGTAAACCTTGAACTAAAGGAGTAATCTTGTAATTAACCATATGTCACCTGTATCCATCTTTTTTATCATCTGAACTAAACGAATGACAACTATAGGTGCCTTTGGTAGCATGGAAATATTGTCTAAGTAGAGCTAATAAGTAGCTCCACAACATCAAGGCAAGAACTCATCCTCATTGCGATGGCATTCAATAGTGTGGTTGCCTCCTAAATCCCTTGTCGGAGGGATTTCCTGATCACAGGTCCCTTTGATTGCTAAAGGACAGCGGTCAAAAAATGGACAACCTGTCTCAGTTAGTTTTACTAGACGATCAATTCCAGCCTTGGCCTCTTGTGTCTCCATCGCCTCTTCTAACCAACCAACACGCAACTCAGGCACGGAAGAAATTAGTAGTCGAGTATAGGGATGATATGGAGGTGACAATACGCGATCAACACTGCCCTGCTCCACAACCCGACCAGCATATAAAACAACAATAGCATCAGCAAAAGAGGCCACTGTCGACAAATCGTGACTAATAAAGACGAACGACACGCCTGTTTGTTTCCGCAAGCGTTTAAGCAACTCTATTACGTTGGCGCCCACTATTGAATCTAATGCAGAAATTACTTCGTCGCATAGAAGTACCTCTGGTTCTGCCGCGAGTGCTCGAGCTAGATTTACTCGCTGCTTCTGACCACCAGATAACTCCTCTGGATAGCGACCTGCAAAATCCTGGGGCAGCTCAACCATGTCTAGTAACTCCCCAATTCTTCGCCGCTTGTCCTTCCCTTTAAGTCCTAAATAAAAAGCGAGTGGGCGTCCCAGAATTTGATCAATTCTTTGGCGAGGGTTCAAAGCTGTGTCCGCCATTTGGAATACAAATTGAATTTTCTGCAATTCCTGTCGACTACGTTTAGCGAGTGCTGGTTCTAATGCTCGGCCATCCAGGAACACCCGCCCATGGGTCGCCGGTAACAAGCCTGCCATAACTCGTGCCAAAGTCGATTTCCCACAACCTGACTCCCCAATCACTCCAAACGTATGGCCTCGCTCGATCGACACATTCACATCCCTTAAAACAGTTATCGCCGAAGCACCATTCTTAATTTTTCCATAGCCTGCAGTAATATCCTTAACTTCTAGAGCCGGTGCTTGGCGCTGATGCTCGCTTAAAGTTTCTTCCCCCTGACCCGCAGCAGGTGGCGGTCGAACTGCACGCATTAATCGACGGGTATAGTCATGCCCTGGTTGCGTCACGACCTGCTTGGCCGAGCCATGCTCTTGCATCTCACCTGCATATAAGACCACTATTTGATCTGCTATCTGTGCCACTACCGACAAGTCATGTGTGACATAGATTGCAGCAGAACCCTCTTGTTTGATGACTGACTTAAACGCCTTGAGAACCTCTATTTGCGTCGTCACGTCGAGGGCTGTGGTCGGCTCATCCAACACCAAAAGATCGGGTTTACCACAAAGCGCCATTGCAGCCATCAGTCTCTGCAACTGCCCCCCAGATACTTGGTGCGGATACCGTCGACCAAGTCTTTCAGGTTCAGGCAGTTCAAGGGCTCGGTAAAGAAACTCAGCCCGCTCATTAGCCTGATCCTGGTTCAGGATACCATGCAAAACGGTTGACTCCGTCACTTGCTCGCCAATCGTCAGAGAGGGGTTGAATGTAGCCGCTGCACTCTGAGCAAGATAAGCTACCTTTTGGCCGCGAAGTGCCCGCTGTTTCTCGGGCGCCATTGTAATAATATCCTCACCCTCAAGACGCACTTGGCCGCCTGCAAATTCCAGTCCTGGCTTGGTATAGCCAAGTGCGGCAAGTGCAATCGTCGTTTTGCCCGAGCCTGACTCGCCAATCAACGCAATAACCTGACCCCGATCGACGTTAAAACTGACACCTTTAACAATTGGCAACAGACTTTCATCGTCTTTTCGCGCACTTATCCAAAGTTCATCTACTTCAAGTAGCGCGCTCATCAATTCATTCTCCCAGCCAACTTACCGCCCGCATGCGCTGAGATATCATCAACAAGCATATTTACGGAGATTGTGAGCGTCGCGATCGCGAGTGACGGCATTAGAGGAGCGACCGATCCATAGATCAAGCCAGGAAGATTTTCTTTCACCATGCTACCCCAATCTGACATGGGTGGCTGAACTCCAAGACCAAGAAAACTTAATGCAGAGATAAATAAGATTACCCAGACAAATCGCAATCCAAAATCTGTTGCCAGAGGCATTGCCACATTTGGCAGTATTTCACGGAAGATAATCCACCACAGGCCTTCACCCCGCACCCTTGCCGCCTCAACAAAATCGCTGACCATCACATCCTGACCCAGAGACCTGGCAATACGAAATACGCTTGCCGCATAAATAATTCCAGTAAGCACAATCAGCAATGGAATAGTACTGCCCAGCGCCGCAATCATAACAAGACCCAACATTATGGCAGGTATCGAAAGCACCGCATCGTTTAACCTGCTTAAAATCATATCTAACTTTTGACCACCAACTGCGGCAGCAATACCAAGTGTTACACCAATTAAATATGCAAAGATAGTGGCAATAAATGAAATACCGATAGTTGTTCTCGCGCCAAAAAGTATCCGGGATAATGTATCCCTGCCTAGGTAGTCGGTTCCCAGGAACGCAATCTTGCTCGGTGGCTGAAAATCGGTATCTGGATACATCTCATCACTTCCAGGAATAACAAAAAGAGACTCATCAAGAAATTCAGCCTCATGATAAGGTGCAATGTAAGGCCCGATAGCGACGATGACAGTCCAAAAAACTAAAACCACGATACCTATTTTCCCTGGCCAGCTGAGTTTTATTTTTCTTCTCGGTGGCGCGTCAGGCAATTCATCAAAATGCATCCTTGTATCAGTTTGTTCTGTTTCAGCCATTATTATCAAAATGCCTACTTTGGATGACGCAACCGTGGATTGGAAACAATTGAAGCCATGTCGGCAATAAAAATAAGAACTATATAGCTTGCACAAAAAATCATCGCACACGCTTGTACCAGTGGAAGATCTCTAACCAATACGGCATCAATCATCAATTTTGCAAGTCCAGGATATGCAAATATCTGCTCCACAATAACCACACCCCCAACAAGCCAGGCCAAGTTTAGTGCTATTACGTTTACAATCGGGCCTATAGCATTAAGCAGGGCATGGCGCAGTATAATTCGCCCGCGTGGCACGCCTTTCAAAATGGCCATTTCAATATAAGGAGAGCTCATCACGTTGAGTACTGTCGCTCGTGTCATTCGGATCATCTGCGCAGAAACTACAATAATTAATGTCAGACAAGGCATAGCTAGCGCCTTGATAAGATCCCACCCACTCTCAGCTCCTCTCAAATAGGCAATTGAGGGCAACCAGCCCAACTGGACTGCAAAGATCAGCACGAGAAAAGTAGCGACTAGAAAGTCAGGCAGGGAGATCAAACTTAATGTAGAAAACGTAACAGTGCGATCAAGTCGTGTCCCTGGATGCATGGCAGCAAGCAAACCAAGTGCTAATGCGACTGGAATTGATACCACGGCCACCATGCCGGTTAACCGCAGCGTGTTAAAAATGCGTGGCTCAAGAATGTCTACAATGCGGCTCGCATTGCCTTGCGCAATACCTGCCTTGGACATTCCGAGGTCGCCCGTTGATACATCACGCAACCACATCAGATAACGCATATAACCAGGCTGGTCCATTCCTAATTTAGCCTGGAGGGCCGCTAGGCTCTCAGGTGTTGCCATCTGACCAAGAAGAATTGCAGCAACGTCACCCGGCAAAAGATTGGTTCCAATAAAGATTAGGACAGAAACCACCCACAGTGTAACAATGCTTATTCCAAATCTCCCAAGAAGTGCTCGCCAGATCATTTCTGTCAACTTAACTATTAGTTACGGGATAGTGCCGCATAGTCTGCAAAACAAAAAGGCCCACACGGTGGGATGCCGCGTAGGCCCCTGTGTCTACAAGGATCTGCGCCTATGCTTACGCGTCCTTCCACGCAAACTCGGCCCATCCGTTTCCACCTAATTGTCCAAGCGGAACATTGGAGAAGCCGTGCATTTTACTACTAACCGCATCCAAGACATTAGTATGATAAGGAATAACCATCCCAGCATCATTATGCACTAAGGTCTGCATTTCACAATGCATTTCATGACGCTTCGCTGGGTCTGTTTCCGCTAGAGACATCTTTAGCAGCTCGCCCATACGATCACTATTCCAAAACGTATCATTCCAGTTGCCACCAGGACCAAACTGAATGGACATCATCGCATTAGCAGTGGGACGCATATTCCACGTGACTACATTCAGTGGCTCGACCATCCAAACTGCACCCCAGTAACCATCGGTTGGCACCTTCTTAAGCTTGAGATCAAAACCTATCTTGGCAAGATTCTGCTGCATAAGGAGACAAGTCTCCTCAATACCGCCTTGTACTGGTGCTACATACAGTTCGGCAGTTTTTATGCCACATTTGTTCAAATGCCACTTAGCTTTATCTGGATCGTAAACACGCTGCTCAAGTTCATGGCAATGATCAGCACCATAAGCAGGCGAAATCGGGTGATCGTTACCAACCTGCCCATGACCTTTGAGAAATGACCGTACGATCTTCTCACGATCCTGAATCCACCGCATTGCCATTACAAAGTCGTCGTCTTGACCCGGCATAGTATTTTTCAAACAGCAGATTCCGCCATAAAGACCAGCCGGCACCGACATAACCTCAACGCCATCAGTGGCTTCTACTTGTTTGATCGACTTAGCGCTAAGTACCGTCATCATATCAATAGAGCCAGACAACAATGCATTCAACCGAGCATTGGGGTCTGTGATTGCCGTAATCTCAATTTGATCGAGATGTTGGCCGGTGCTTCGCCAATAATTTGGATTTCGAGTATGTAATGACTTGATGCCCGGCTCAAAAGACTCGACTATATACGGCCCAGTCCCGGCACCTTTGCTAAAGTCAGTGGTACCTTGTTTGACGATCTTCGCTTGGAACTGCGTCAGCTTGATCGGCATATCGGCATCGGGAGATGACAGGGTTAATCTTACTGTGGATCCATCTATTTTCTTCCACTCAACCACATTAGCGAAAAAAGCTTTGATCGACGATGGAGAGTCCTCACCCAGGTGACGATTCATGCTCCAGACTACATCATCAGCACTTAGGGTGCCTCCACTATGAAACTCAACACCCTGCCGGATCTTGAACATATATTCGGTTGCATTAGAGTTTACCGACCACTCTTCCGCTAACTCAGGGTGTAGGCTCATATCGTCCCAGATCTGAATAAGGCCATTGTGTATGGTATTTTGCCGAGTGTAATCAATTGTTGACGTACAAACGATGGGATCCAACGTGTCGTCTGGCCCATGTAAGTTTGACGCCATTACTACAGATCCACCCCTAACCGGGGTCCCTGCTAGAGCACTCGAAGATACCAACAATGAACTGGCGACACTTGCGGACAAACCAAGCGCGCTCATAGCTGCCAAAAACTCACGACGAGTCATTAAACCGTCGCGATGCATCTGCTGAAATATTTTTACGTCCTTCATTCTTCTTCCCCTCCTAGACAAAAATCAAATTTAATCTGACCTCCTCACGCTGAACAAAATTTGCGCGCAAGGGACACGATTCATGGGAAATATCAATAATCTCCCTGGTCTCCCAACACATCTACCGTGAACTATTGAATCCAGTGAAACATATGCGGGACCATGAGTCAAATTAGAGAATATCTATGTTAAGAACAATCATCAGGTATGTAGGACCTATGTATTAGGCAAAACTGTACAATGATGTCTAAATTGGCATTTTTTCTGGACTTTTTTAAGTAACAAATTTAAGTACTCGCCTTGCCAATAATATGTTGAGGGAGGGTAGAATTGGAGATCACAGATTGCTAAATCCGTGAATATGTTCTGGGGCAGCCAGATTATGGAGCTTAATGCGGAAATGCCACGATCATAACAGTCTACCAGTTAATCAATTAGGTATTCTCATTGTCCAATAGATTATTTATTATGCAGTTAGCAGGCATCGCAAAAAGCTTCCTGGTTGCCTGCGTTTTGACAGCAATTACTTTAACTTACGTAGCAGCAAGTAAGGTAAATGCAGCATGCCCGTGCTCATTCACCCCGGCTACTTTGGTGGAGGTAGTGGATAGTAAAAGAGTTTGGTTCGTCATTGATGGCGAAGAAGTGCGCGTACAACTTTCAGGCATCTACACACCAAACCTCAAATCAGTTACAAACAACAATGATTGGTGCGCTGAAGAAGGTGAAAAAGCAATTCAAGCTATGGATTTTATGGCTAGCTCGTTGAGGCGAGCTAAAACTATCGCATTAGATATTCATGGAATGGATCAGAGTGGTGACGCCATGGCAATTGTTTATGTTGATGGCATAAATCTCGGCCAAGAACTACTGTACAAATATCTCGCTGTAGAGTTCGAACCGACATATCTAACGTGGTGCGGTTAGAGAGTAGCTCACAAGCATGATAACCCATGGGTATGAAATCAGTGGCTAAAGATATCCGCATTGCAGTAGACATTGGTGGGACATTTACCGATGCTGTATTGGATAGTGGCTCTGCAAGACAAACTACGAAAGTACTCACTACTATCGACAATCCAGCTGTCGGTTTTATGGAAAGTATAAATCACCTGTTACGTGTGGCGAAAGTATCGCCGTCAGATGTAGCAACCATTACTCATGGAACAACTTTAGCAACAAACGCACTCATTGAACGAAAGGGCGCCACAACAGCGCTCATCGTCACCGAAGGCCATCGTGACTCACTGGA
>MDTE01015057.1_pt1 | contig 10446 bp, 4 predicted proteins | sample 811231 | NCBI WGS metagenome assembly MDTE01 (sample SAMN05326651, study PRJNA326480) | marine metagenome | isolation source: seawater | place: Indian Ocean: Red Sea | collected 2010 | reverse complement strand
TCTGCTGAAGCACCATCTGTAGAACCAGAGAAAGTAATAGAACCACCTTCGCCAAAAGTAAATGGATAAACAGATGCATCTTCATTAGCGAAACCAGCCCATGATTCTGAGCCTGAAGGAGTCGTGTATATGTTAGCATTTGCATAAGTACCACCGAAGACACCGGAGAATATTATACCAGATAAAGGCACTGGGTATAAACAAGAACCATCATCTATATTTGCATCTGTATTATAGTTGTTTGCATTTGAATCTGTACAGCCTGGTAAATCTTCTTCACATGGTATTCCGCCATAAGATTCACAATCTAGGGCATTAAAACCTTCGTTGAAGGTTCCAAATCCATCTGCATAAATACATCCGTAATCTGGAATATTATCACATGAAGCATAAATACATAATATGTTACCCCATTCGTCATAGTTTTGTATTGTTGCCTCTGTATCATAATTAGTTGCATTAACATCAATGCAACCTGCTGGTTCAGTTGATAGCTCGAAAACTCTAACATAATCAATTTCAAGAGTGCCTTGTTGAAAAGTAGGTGAGATGTCAGATGCAATAGCCAGATTCAATAGTAAGAATTGTTCAGCATCAAATGGCCAAGTGTCATTATTTTTTACAGGTGGGTTGTAAGTATAATGCACTGCACCATCAACGCTAAAAATTAGTTCATCTTCGTTCCAAATTAATCCATATGTATGGAATTGAGTTGAAGCAGTAGGAAGTACCTGTCCGCCATGGTTAACAGTTCCACCGTAACTTGATGGAGTGTGTGTAGCACTTTGAACATAGTTTTGGTTGCTACCCCAGTGCTCCATGATGTCAATTTCTCCACAATAAGGCCAGCCTGTTGTGCCAAAACCTTGGTTAGTCCAATATGATCCTGGTTCTGTGATATTTTTACCTAGTGTCCATATTGCCGGCCATGTCCCTTGTCCTGTAGGAAGTTTAGCTCTAACCTCAACTTTACCATAAGTAAATGCAAATTTTGAATTTAATCTTGCAGATGTGTAAGGTTTTGTATGTCCTTGATCTGTGTAGTTTTCTTTTATTGCAACAATCTTTAAAGTTCCATCGGAAACATATGCGTTTTCTATCTCATCAGTATAATGTTGTAATTCGTTATTATACCAACTGTAACCATTCGGAAGTTGCGTCTGTTTAAACCACTTTTCTTGATTAATATTTCCGTTTGTGTTAAACTCATCTGCCCAAATAAGATTCCAATTTTGAGCATTTGCAAAGTTTGTTACTGTAAATAAAATAAATATAGCAGGTGAGAATATATTATGTAATTTCATGAATAAGGGCTTAGATATTTAATGTATAACTGACACTAAATTAGTATTTTTTTTTAAAAATATTATTTGTGTCATTACAAATCATTAACACATGTTAAATCTTTCAAGGAAAAATTTATCTATATGTTTATAACAATAACCATGCAAATATTAAGATTTGTCTAGATTTATATTGAAATATTTTTTATTGTAGGACTGAAATTTATTGTTTAAAAATCCTAATAGATAAAAATCCTTAGGGCTTGAAGATAAAATATAATCAGAAAAAGAATTTGCAGGTGCAATAAGAAATAAGTTTGGTATGAATGATAATTTACCAGATTCTGTTCTTGTGAGTATATTTATTAGTATCAAATGTATTCATGTAAAATAAAAACATCCATAGCGAAGGTTAGATCTAGTTGTTGTTGATTTAAAATTTAGCAAATTTTATTAATTATTCTAGTAGTTTAGGATATCTTCGTTTAACATTTTTACTTGATATCCTTGACCTGGTTGCATGTCTCCTATCCCATTAAACTCCCATTCAGGGAGAAAAGCAGATCCTAAATAATCTTTAACAATTAGTATGTTTCCTGAGGCATTGATTTCTGAGAATACTTCTGATGTGTTTAATGGCTCTTCTCTTAAGTAACCAATCATGTTCCATCCTTGGGCAAGTGTTATAGGATGATCCTCTGGGAAGGCAAAAGTTCCAAAGAGTTCTAAAGATACTTCATCATTTGTTTTTATCTGGTAGCCTTGCCCAACTAGAAAGTCTCCAATGCCATTAAATTCCCAATCTATTAAATATGCAGCTCCGACAAAGTCTTTTACGATGATTATATTTTCAGTTATTGGTGAAATTACTGTAGCTACATTCATATCATCTGTAATCATATAGCTAGAAAACATAGACCAGCCAGATGGAAAATGGAGAATCTGCGATAATGGACCATCTTGAATTAAATCAACATTTCTGTTATTTGGACTACCACTTAAATTAATGCAATCCCAATATTCTGGCAACTCGTTATCTACCTCCGGAGAAATCAATTCTAGTGTATATCCAGTTTCATCTGCGCAGCTAGGCCATGGTGATACAGATTGGTAGTCTACAGAATCTTGTAATGTTCCATTTTGGTCGTAAAGTCTAACAGCATCAGAACCTCCAAAACCAAAATCTAATTCACCTATGTATGGAATGTTAGGTGAAATGGATGCAAAATCATTTGCATTTTTGACAATCACAATATAACCTTCTCCTTCGATTTGTGTTCCTTCAGGAATTAAAAAAACATGAGTATCATCGTTATCTTTTATTTCCCAGTTAGAGATATCTAGTTCAGATGTATTTGGATTGTAAAGTTCAATCCAGTCATCAGTATCAAGTGTGTCAATAGATCTGTAATTAATTTCATTAATTACAATAGGAATGTTTGTTTCTGTGGAGATGAAATTAGGAATGACTTCAAAAGCTCCTGAAATTAATACTTCAATAGTTTCACTATTTGCAGCTATGTCTCCACTCCAGTGAGAAAATTCGAAACCAAACTCGGCTATAGCTGTAAGTTTGACAGGCACAGTTTCAAAATAATCTCCAGTCCATGTATCTGCTTGAATGTTTAAATTTTCATTGACTTCTACATATCCTTTATTGGTGTCATTGTTTGAAATTGTAAGAGGGTGATAATTAGGAAGATTAAACTCTTCTTTAAGATGCTCTTTAACGATAGGGTGCCTATAGGTTGCAAAATTTTTCATATTATCAACATAATAATCAATATGTGAGTTGATATCTGTTATTTCATAACCAACTGAAGGGTCATCTTTCCATCGAGAATAATGTGCTTCAACTTCTGGCTCAATAGTTGAATAAATTTGATCGATATGGTTGATCACATTAGTTGGTAAAAACCTAGTATTTAATTCATCAGCATAGCGATTGATGAATTGATTTCTAAAACTAATATTTGTTATTAGTTTTCTAAATAATAAGGTCGACCAAGGTGGATTGGGCCATCCTGGTCCAGCTGGATTTAAGGCAAAATTAAGCGTGTTTTCTTCAAAGTTAGATATATTCCAGTAAGGTCCAAACCCAAAATCAGTATCGTACATAATCCAACGCCATTTCGTCTCAGGATGTTTCCAAAATTTAATATTGTTTCCTGGCCAGTCAGTATTGTTTATGAATATATTAGTTGCTTGGTAAAGTGTATAATTTGTTAAATCAATTTGTTCTTTAATGTATTCAAAATTAGAGTCATCAGATAAATCGGTATTTTCAATATAACTAATTAGCTGATTATATTCTTCATTACTTCCTTCTATAATTTCTGCGTTATGAGTTAAAAGCGAAATACTATCGGCATCAATATTGTGTTTGGAGGCTAACATGTGTTCGTTAATCTTTTCTCGCATGTTATACATGCCCCAATATTCTCCATTAATGTATGTAGCAACAGGATTGTAGTCTTGAAAATCCAATTCAGAATCTCGCATTAAGCTAGTGAGCATGATATCCTTCATACTAGATCTTAACCAATCTTGACCGGAATTTCTAATTGTAAATGCTTCAAATTCATTATAAGTTACATTATCAAAAAAGGAGTGCTCAAATTTTGAATCGCCATATTGTCCTCTAGCAAAAAATGAAAGTGAGCGCTGACCATTTTGACCTCTACTCCATCCACCAAAAATCTTAACTCCTGCATTAAATTCAACAAACTCATCAGTGTCATTTTCATAAAATGAAAAATGAATTGGACGCTCCCAATCTTCCCAGAAATTTGCACCAAAATATGGCATTGAAGAATCATAAGTCCCTTCTGGGCCAAACACGTAAATGCCAGAATTATCGTCAAAAAAATCGATTGGATCGACACTTAATAGCAATAGATCCAAATCATGATTAGAATTAAAAATATAGGACTCTGTCGAAACAGGTGAAGGAAGATAATTATCAGAGTATATTTGAGCTCTAATATTCATGTTATCTGATATCTCAAATGGATATGTATAAATCTGAGAAAATGAATCTGGAGAACTTCCATCTATCGTGAAACGAATAACTTGAGAGGAATCATTTCCTGAAAGAGAAAGATAGAATGGAGCATCTTTTAATCCACCACTCTCAGAAAAAACGACTTCATTTTGAATACTCCCTAAAAATTCTTCCGAGTAATTTTCTTGACCAGGTGTAGTTTGTATATAATTCACAATATTTCCCGAAGAGCATGATACTCCAATTGACACGTCAGGTGCTAATCCTTCAATTAATAGTTGATTAATAATATTACCTGTATTATCAGAAAGAGTTATGGTTTCAGAATTAGTTGAAATTTTAAAATTTGTATGAAAATTATTATTATCATTTAAGTTTAAAATTTCGGGAGGTTCAGTGCCGATATTATTTGTTGATGAAAAAATTGCGGACAAAAATGGAATGATTGTAAAATCTGATGACCATGAACTAACGTTGTGAGCTTGAATAGCTAAAACATTGTCACCTTCAAGTAATATTGAGCTAAAATCAGATATGTTAAAGCGATCAGGTATACCTCCATTGTATATTTGAGCTTCGTGATCTTGGTTTGTAGAAGCATTGAAGGGTGGTGGCACACCATTAATATTGGCTCGTGCTATTTCTATTCCATTAATGTAAGCTACAAAAGCATCGTCATAGTCAATGTCGAGAATTAAAGAAATTACTTCATCAACATTATTGATGCTGAAATTTTTCCGCAGATACAAAGACAAGGTTCCATTGGGAATTAGGGTAGCGTCATCGCCATCTGCATAACCAAAACCAGAAGTGCCATCATCCCAACTTGAATCATTAAAATTTATATCAGTCCAGTTTGAGTTTGGTTCTGAACTTGGAATCAAATATTTAAAAATATCTCCTTGATTTATCAATGTTCTTGATGAAGTTATCTGATCTCGGTCTTTGTCTGAAGCCCACAACATTAGATAATCATTAGCAGGAATTGTTACATTTGGAAAATCCCATTTGGATAAATTGTTTAGGTCATCAGAAATAGTCCAATTTTCAAGATTAACATCTTGAGATCCATAATTATAAAGTTCTATCCAATCTGGTGTATCCCCATCTTCGTCAATATAGATAGAATTAGATGAGACTACTTCATTTATTATAACGTTTTGGCCATGTAATAGAGCTAAACTAAACAGGGATAGGAGTAGAGTTAAATATTTCATATCTGTAGCTATGTTATGCTATTAGACTCATTCATGTTATTATTTCAAATATAAACTATTAGGTATTTATTTGAAAATTTATACCTTGATAAGAACTACAGATGTCCTTATGTCATCCATTCTTGTCTGATTGATAAGAAACACTGAAATTCATAAGCTCAGTAGATTTTGAGTCAAAATCAAAATAAGTATTTGTTGTTGATGTCCAATAATCAAAAAACCCATCAATTTTGATGTTATTCTGAGCGATACTATATCATGAAAATTAAAATAAAAAAAGTAAACTAATTTATTCGTTAAAATAAGTCTTAAAATAACCTGACTTTTTATATTTGTTTTTTGTAATATTAAGTAAAATTTAAATTATGAAAACAAAAATCTCCCTATCAGTAATTGGCATATTTAATATAGTAATGTCTCTTGTAATGGCTTTCGCTATTAAAGATATGGCTCCTTCAATGCTTAATACAGAAGCTATAGAGGTAGCTAGAATGGTTGAAGTAATGCACTACGGATTATTTCCTGCAATTTTAATAATCGGTTTAATATGTGTTTTATGTAGAAATGCAGCTCTTGAAACAGCTAAAAAAATACTTCTTTCATACATAATTGGAACATCTATTTTAATGTATATGTTCTTTATTGTATTTGCTAATGAGCCATTAATGAATTTTGGAGTTGATATGGTTATTCCAGATATTATAGTATATTTAGTTTCTATTATTGGATTTATAAAAGCAAAATAACCATAAAAATATTTTTTTTAAAAGCCACTCTAATTAGAGTGGCTTTTTTATTCTAAACTTTCTAAAATCTTTACAAAAGAGATTCGAACGATAACCAACATTGGGAGCCTTATAGGACAACGTATTATTTTTATTGAGTTGTCCCTTTTTTAAGATGCTATATCCATTGTAAATATAAAATTCAAATAATTTATATTTGGTATACTAACCCGATAGAATTAATGAGAATTCTACTTTTAATAAGTGTATTTTTTGCTGCCCAGATAAGAGCTCAGGTTGAACTAGGTCTTGAGTATCAACGTAATGTTGAATGTATACAGTTGACTGGTTTTGATAACCTCTTACTGAGCAATTCTTCGTTTCTGTTGACAAAATCTAAAAACTTTTATAGGCTTGCTTATGGCTTGGAAATTCAAGAAGCATTGATGGGGCAATTTGGAGGGTTCTATGTTTTTGGTTTAACATCAGATATAGATTTTAGTTTAAACAATTCTCCAGTACTTTTAAATTTAAATGGTTTTATAGGTGGCGGAGGTGGTTCAGGTGCTCCTGATGGATCTGGCTTGGCTTACAGGTATGCAATTGGCCTTAAAGGGCACTTAAGTCGAAATTTAAATCTTCTAGCGCGATATTCAACTTATGATCTTCCAACAGGAGATATAGCTGGTAGTCAAATTCAATTTGGTTTTTCTTATGGTTTTAAATCTATATTTAATTCTGAATTTAATAACACTCGTATTGCAAAACAATATGTTTCTATTCAAAGTTTATTTGTTGATCTTGATACTAATGATTCTGAACGTTTAGATGAAAATTATCGTTCTAAATTTATTAGTGTTGAATATGCGTCATATATCACAAGAAATCTTGAGGGTTTAATTCGATTACAAGCTGCTATTTCAAGTCAAATTGATGGGTTTATGGGTTACTATTCTGGGTTGTCATATACCGCATTTAAACATAAAAATTTTGCTTTAAAATTTAGCTCATTAATCGGTAGTTGTGGAGGAGGTGCCATGAATACTTCTGGCGGATTTGCATATTTATTGGAATCAGGTATAGATCTCAATTTCTCAAACAAAACTATAAGTCTTTCTAGAGGCCATAATGCCTCCTATCGCGGCAGATTTTCAGCGAATTATTTACAGTTAGGACTAAAATATCACTATGAAAGTAATATCAGATTATTAGCTTCTGGGAAAAAGGTTGATTCTTCTGCTAATTTTAAACAAAATTATATTGGCGTAAAAACCGGAATTCAAGTTCACCAATCTTTAAATGCATTGGATCGTAATAGTTTGATGTATGAAAAAATGACTTTAATGTATTTTGGTATAACTCATCAAATACTAAATAAAATTCAGATACTTGGTGAAACGAGATGGGCGATGGGTGGTAATTATGGAGCTTACGCTGAGGGGATAATTGGATTTTCAACACCAATTATTAATTTTAATAAATTCACTATGACTGCGCCGATTCAGATGGTTATAGCTGGTGGTGGAGGTGTTGACGTTGGAAAAGGTATTGGTCTACAGTTTAATTTATCAGTTGATTATCATTTTGCTAAAACAAGCTCATTATCTTTTTCAGTTGGAAAACTGAATTTTATCGATGGAAATTATGCACCTATAAGCTTTAATATTAATTTTAAACAAAATCTATTTTTTTACAGCAAATAATACTAAAAAGAAAATTTAAGATTTGCTGTTTAAATATGGATTCGTTTAAGACAATTCTGTAGATATTCTCGTTCAATAAAATTCTTATTATCCTTCAAAAGCGCATATAACGATTACCAACAAGGTCAGCCTTACTGATCAAGTTATTTTAAAAATAACTTGGCCTTTTTTATTTATTATATTTGATTGTGTATAAACTACTATTTTATGAATAAACTAGTTTACTTATTTCTTTTAATTCCAACATTTACTATCGCACAAAACCCCATTAAAATAGATGGGTTTTTTGATGATTGGATATCAATAACTAATACTTATTTTGATTCAGAGTTTGATTCACAATCCACTGAACTTTTAAACTTCAGTGTTTCGAACGATAATGAATATTTATTTCTCAGAATAAAATTAGGAGACGAAATTGATCTCACAGAACCCTATGTCAATCCAGCTGAGTTATTTATTTATATTGATGCAGATAACAATAGCTCTACTGGATATACTACTAATAATATTGGCTCTGAATACGGTATTAACTTCTTGGGGAAATTTATATTTGATGACAGTAACATAAATTTCGTAGACACTCTTTCTTTTTATGATCTAGATGTTATACCATTACCTACAATTACTTCAGATGAATTTGAGATTGCAATAAATCGATCGCTATTTTCTGACACGATTGCTATTTCTATAAAAGAATTAATTGGTAACGATAAAATGCCAGATAATGGTGAAGTATTTACATACGCTTTTGATAATTCAATTTTCTCAAATATTCAGACTACTGATTTTTCAAAGAATGAACCTACACACTTGCGACTAATGACTTATAATGTATTATCAAATGGTCTTATAAATAACAATCGTATGGATGAGCATAGAAGAATATTTGAAAGTGCTAATGCAGATATTATAACATTCCAAGAATGCGGAAATACAGAATATGATGATGTTTTAGACTTTTTAAACACCAGCTCTATATATTATCCATATATATATCCTGACTTAAATTCTGGTAATCTTACAATATCTAAATTTCCATCTATACAGTCTTGGCAAGTTGCAAATAAGATTGATGCAGAATTAATTGATTTACCAGATAGTATTTATGCAAAAGACATTTTAATTCTTAATGCTCATCCACCATGCTGTGGAAATAATCAAGGTAGACAGGAGCATTTTGATGCTTTAATTCAATTTATACATGACGCTAAATCAGTAGGTGGAGTTATAGATTTGCCAATTAACACTCCAATCTCATTTTCTGGAGATATGAATTTGGTTGGATATTCAGAGCAATATTACACCATAATTAATGGAACTATATCAGATACTGAAACTTTTGGTAATGGCGGTTTTCCCGATTGGGATAACAGTCCATTTCATGATCAGGTCTCTTATTTTAATGAGAAAAAAATTGCTTATACCTGGGATAAGAGTAATCCCTCAGCTGGTGATTTTCCGCCAGGAAGATTGGACTTTATCTTTTTTACAAATAGTGTCATGACTTGTGATAAATCTTTTGTTATTTCTACAGAACATATGAGTCCGGATTTATTAGAAGACAATAATTTGTTCTGGAATGACACAAAAAATGCTTCAGATCATTTTCCCTTGGTTGCAGACTTTTTTATAGAATTTTCTGATGAGTACATCCAAAATAATGCAGGTAATTCTCAAATAGAGTGTTTTAACTATAATATAAATTTAAATGAAGGATGGAATTTGATTGGTTTTGGATGTGAAAGTAATACAAATGCACAAGTAGTGTTTTCATCAATTATTGACCATCTTATTATTGCTAAAGATGGAGTTGGAAATGCATATCTTCCATCATGGGACTTTAATGGTTTGGGAAACTTAGAACGTGGATTTGGATACCAAATTAAATTAGCTGAAGGTATAGGAAATTATAATATTTGTAATCACTAAAATTATTTTTGAATATTTTCAAATCGTTCCAAAAGCGCTTTGAACGAGAACCAACAAGGGGAGTCCAATAGGTCAGGTTATTTTAAAAATAACTCGATTTTTTTTGAACAATTATTGTTTTGAATAAGAAATATTTTTCTTTTTCACCACATAACTATACATTTATGGCAATTAATTTTAATCAATACCATGAAAAAGCTTTTATTATTAATACTATTGATTTGCGGTTTTAAAACAAGTGCTCAAAACTTAAATGACTGCTGTGTAAATCCAGAATGGATAAATCCAACAGCTATGTGTTTCACACTTTGGGACCCAGTCATAGGCTGTGACGGAATTCAATATAGTAATTCATGTGTTGCTCAAGCATCCGGTTTAACCTCATGGACTGATCAGTCTGGTATTTCTACTGCATTAGATTGGGAATGTGAATCAAATGAAATTATCTGCACCTCATTGACAGGCGCTAGTATTTTTGAAGTTGGTGAGTGGGTTAACCCCAATAATCCATGTGATATGGGTTCTTGTTTGTCGAATGGTGAATTTATTGGTCTTGCAATAGACTGCGCTCCTTTAGGTTGC
>MDTE01163133.1_pt1 | contig 10448 bp, 5 predicted proteins | sample 811231 | NCBI WGS metagenome assembly MDTE01 (sample SAMN05326651, study PRJNA326480) | marine metagenome | isolation source: seawater | place: Indian Ocean: Red Sea | collected 2010 | reverse complement strand
CGAGATCTGTTGAATTTCGGACCGGACGTGCCGGTGGTCGCCAGCGTGGATGAGGCCCTGGCTCACGGTCCGCAGGTGCTGGTGCTCGGTATGGCGCCCTCGGGCGGCCGGTTGCCTGAAGCGATGGTGAGAGAGGTCGACCACGCTGTGGAGTCCGGTCTGAGTGTCGTCAACGGACTGCATGAGTTCCTCGCCGGGCGCTATCCCGATGTGTCGTCTCCGCAGTGGATTTGGGATATCCGCCGGGAGCCGGATGGACTCGGCATCGCCTGGGGAAGGGCGTCGGAACTCACTAACCGCCGGGTACTGCTGGTGGGTACGGACATGGCCATTGGCAAGATGACCACAGGACTGGAGATTCAGAAGAGCGCATTGCAGCGCAACATCCGGGCCGAGTTCCTGGCGACAGGACAGATCGGCATAGTGATCAGCGGCAGGGGTATTCCTCTGGACGCCATCCGGGTGGACTACGCCTGCGGTGCGGTCGAAAAAATGGTGCTGGATGCTGCAGACGCAGAGCTCACGATTGTTGAAGGTCAGGGTTCGCTGCTGCATCCAGGGAGCACCTCGACACTACCCCTGATCCGCGGCGCCTGCCCGACCCATCTCATTCTGTGTCACCGTGCTGGCATGACGGAACTGGACACGGTGGGCATAGCGGTGAAGGTTCCGCCGTTGAACGAGGTGATCGAACTTTACGAATCGCTGGCGTCGGCTTGCGGCACTTATGCACGTCCGCAGACGGTGGCCATTGCACTGAACACGGCCCACCTCGACGACAGCGAGGCCGCTGCAATTCTTTCCGAGACCGCCGATGCGACAGGCCGGCTGGTCGTTGACCCGGTTCGTCAGAGTGCTGCGTCGCTGGTCGATGCGCTGATGGCCTGACTAACGGCTGAAACCTGCCAGCAGCAGACCTTCGATAAAGGGCTGGATGTCGTCCGGATTCTGATAGGGCTGCTGGTTTAGGCTGTCCCCTACCCGGTAATGAGGCACCTCGCTGATCACGATGTCGCGCTCCGCTTTCGCGTTTTCGAGGTCCCCGACGCGTGCGTAAGCTGCTGCCAGCCAGCGCCGCTGAAACCGGTTGGGCTGACTAATTCTGAGCAGCGTGTCTACAGCCGGCTGGTAGCACCCCGTATTGTACTGGGCGATTGCCAGAGACCACAGATACCACGCGGGCGGGTAGGGGTTGCGTTCCAAGGCCTCGCTGAGCTGCCGGATTCCGGCTTCGGGTTCACCCACGAAATTAAGCGCAAGACCCTTACCGGCAAGCGCATCAGCGTGGTTTGGGTTCAGTTCGATCGCCTGGTCGAGGTGTGTCGTGGCTTGGACGTACTTCCGCCGCCAAAGGCTGGTGATGCCGAATACAGCGTGGGCAAGGCTGTCGCTCTGATCGATTTCCAGTGCCCTTCTGGCGTACTGCGCAGCATGCGGTAGGGTCGATGCGGGGTCATTCGTCCAGAACATTAGAAAATCGGTGAGATGCGTCAGCGCCAGGCCGGACAGAGCTGGCGCGAAGGCGGCGTTTGATGCGAGTACTTTTTCGAACAGTACTCTCGCTTTCTCGGTATCTGCGGGCTCGCCCATACGGTAGACCAGCTGGTTTGCACGGGCTACATCGGCGTAGCCGGCACCATGCCGGTGGCTGGTTGCGCTGCGAATCGCACTCTGCTCAATGGTGCTGACGAGGGTAGTGACAATGCGCTGCGTGATCTTATCCTGTATGCCGAACAGGTTTTCCATGTTGCCATCATAGTTTTCCGACCAGAGGTAACCGCCGGTCCTGCTCTCGATCAGTTGGACCACAATACGGAACGAATGACCCCATTTGCGGATCGAGCCGTTGACCAGATAACGGGCGCCGAGGCGGCGGCCCATGGATACTTTGTCCTGTGGTGCACTCGTGTGTGCCAGCACCGTGTGCTGAGCCAGTACAAACAGCTGCCGGAAGCGGGACAACGCGGTGATCAGATCGATCGTCAGCCCTTCACCGAGTCCGTCTAGGGATGAATCGGTGTCCAGGCCATGGAATGGCAGTACGGCGATTGAGAGCCTGCTGTCCTCCGCCTGAGGTATACCGCTTTCGACAGGCTGGTCACCGACCAATACCAGATAGGCCCTGACCGGCGTCCTGATGTTGTGCAGCACTTTCTCGCCCATCGAGTGGAAGCGGATGCCTAGACTGTCCCCGACGACAGATTGCGTGGATCCGGAAACACAGATTCCGCCGGCTGGCGCCAAGGCCTGCAGTCTGGCTGCCACGTTAACACCGTCACCGAATACGGAACTGCCATCATCGATAATGTCACCGAGATTGATGCCGATCCGGGCCTGAATCTGCCGCTCCTCCTCCACGCCGGTGTTCTCGCTCTTGAGGTAGTCCTGAATCGCGACGGCAGCCCGAATCGAATCTGCCGCCACCGGAAAAATGGCCAGCGTGCTGTCGCCGGCGGTGTCCACGATCCGGCCCCCGTAATGATTAACGATGTGATGCTGGGTCGACTGGTAGCGGCGCAGTGCCCGGTATGTGGCGGTCTCGTCGTCATGCGTGAGCTTGCTGAAACCCACAACATCCGCATAGAGGATCGCAGCGAGTCGACGCGGTGGGGGCTGGGTGGTTTGGCTCATACTGAACCTGGCGAAACGGACCGGCGGCACCGATGCCCCCGTGCTCGAGTTTAAGGCGAGGCGAATGGGTTTGGAGAGCGTGTTCCGGGTGTTAGGGACATCTTACCGCCTTGGCCTGAATAGCGCGGTGCGGAAAACAGCGGGAATTGTCCGTCACAGCGGGAGATCCCTCCTTCCCCGCGCACCGCCAAGCTGTCGGGACACCAGCCTGGCGTACAGGTCGCCGCTACGGAGCAGTTCTTCATGGTGGCCTGTTTCGATCACCCGGCCTTCGTCCAGTACCACAATCATATCTGCGTCCCGTATCGTCGAGAGTCTATGGGCAATGATTACCGTTGTCCGGTCGGTCTTCAACTGATCCAGGGCAGCGCGCACGCTCTGCTCACTGATGGCGTCCAGATGCGAAGTGGCCTCATCCAGAATCAGCACCGGAGCATCCTTCAGGAACGCCCTGGCGATGGCGACCCGCTGGCGCTGTCCTCCAGAAAGGCTGGTCCCCCGCTCGCCAACCGGCGTTTCTAACCCCTGGGGAAGCGAGTCCGCCAGTTCGGAGAGGGCTGCCAACTCGATAGCCTGGGCCAGTTCGTTCGCCGTAGCCTTAGGCTTCGCAATCAGGATGTTCTCTTTCAGCGTGTTGTTGAACAGGTAAGTATCCTGCGCAACCAGCGCAATTCGCGCACGCAGTTCATCCAGCCGGAATTCCTTCAGATCTACTCCGCCCAGCGATGTCACGCCTTCCTGGGGATCCCAGAACCTCATCATCAATTGTGCCAGTGTGGTTTTGCCGGCACCGGATGGGCCGACCAGGGCAACAGTCTGGCCCGCTGGAATGGTAAACGTGATGTCTTTCAAAACCTGTTTGGATCTGCCGGGGTAATTAAAACCGACGTTTGAGAACACGATAGCAGGGGCCTGTTCGTGCCTGGCAAGACCCGGGCCGTCCACAACGGGGACTGGCTCGTTCTCCAGTGCGTAGACACGCCGTGTTGCACCAAGGGTATCGGCGAGCTGTCGACCGACCTGGGCAATTTCGGAGACTGGTAAAAACGCGGCCATCGCCAGTATGGTCAAAAGGGGCAGTACACCCGGATCCATCGAGCCGCTGCTGGTCAGAATCGCGCCTGCAGCGACAACGGCCAGACCGCCCAGACCGGTAAACACTTCCAACAGCGTATGCTGTAGTGTCAGTTGCCCGAAAAACGGCAGGCGCAGCGCAATATGCCGGTCCGCAAGCCGGTCAAATTCGTCACCGCGTCCTTTCTCTTGCTGGTATGAAACGATCTCGGCCACACCCTGGACACTGTCAATTGCATGTGCGGCCAGTTCCCCCGCTGCCTCCCGTGACCGGGAGCCCAGGTTGTCGACCTTGCTGCGCATCAGAAACGGACTGAACCCAACCGCGAGTAGAAACGGTGCCAGCGCTGCGGCAAACCACAGGTCGGCCGAGGCCAGTATGATCATGACGACCACCGGAACGACGACCGAAACGAATGCCGGGGCAACGGTGTGGGCAAAGAAATATTCGACCAGTTCGACATCCTGGGTCGCAATGCCCATCAGGTCGCCGGTCCGTCTGCGCACCAGATAGGCTGGCGCAAGTTTGTCCAGCTTGCGGAACACGTTGACCCGCATCTGGGCAAGCAGTCGAAACGCCATGTCATGGGCTATCCAGGACTCGAGCCAGTGCAGAATACCGGAGAGCGGCGCGACGACCGCCAGACCTATAAGGTAAGTGTCGAATGCTCTGTCGTTCTTGAGTGCGAGTACGGTCAAAGCGCTGAAAACCCCCACACCGATGAATGCCACGACCCGCAGCACTCCGAAGACAAACGTCAGTGTAAGTTTTCCTTTCCAGGGCATGATGTGGCTCATCAGGATCCCTACGACCTGCCGCCAGTTCAGTCCTTCCGCCTTTACGATCCCTTCGGTCGGCGAATCAGATTGGACCGATTCGCTGTCTTCGGGCGCTACTTGGCTGCTCCCGTTGGCTCTTTCGGAAACTGTCGGCCGATGCTGTTCACGATCGGCTTCACGTGCCTGTTCGGACATCAGGCTCGCATAGATGCCCTGCTTACGCATCAGTGTCGAATGGTCTCCGGTCTCTATGATTCTTCCGCTTTCCAACACGAGGATACGATCGCAGTTGATCACGCTTGAAAGCCGGTGAGCGAGGACCAGCGTGGTACGGCCCTTCATCAGCATTTCAAGTGCCTGCTGAATAACGGCTTCGTTCTCGGCATCGACCGCGGACAGGGCCTCATCGAGGATCAGAATGGGTGAATTCCGCAGGAGGGCTCTGGCAATGGCAACACGTTGGCGCTGACCGCCGGAGAGTTTGATGCCTTTCTCCCCGATCAGGCTGTCATACTGAAGCGGTAGCGTCGATACAAACCCGTGAATGTTTGCGTTCTGGGCAGCCTCAATGAGTTCTTCATGGGTGGCGTTGGGCCGACCGAGCCTGATGTTGTCCGCGATGGTGCCGTGAAACAGAAATGTGTCTTGGTTGACTACTGAGATCTGTTTTCGAATCTCTGCGAGCGGCAGTTCCCGAAGATCATGCCCACCGAGTCTGACTGTGCCTGCATCCGGATCGTAGAACCGCAGCAGGAGCCGGACGATCGATGACTTACCGCATCCGCTAGGCCCGACGATGCCGACCCGCTCACCGGGCTGGATGTTCAGCTCCAGACTGTCATGCACGACGTTCGGGTGACCGGGGTAGCTGAAGCGCACGCTATTGAAATCAATCATGGGCTCAAGAGCGGCGGGTGCCGCGGCGGTACTTCGCTCCTCTACAGGAGGTTCGGCATCGAGAATACGATACACCCCCTGTGCTGCCGAAAGCCCAACCATTCCCTCGTGCAGTACGGTTCGAAGGTCCCGCATCGGGCGAAAGATCTCCACGCCCAGCATCAGGATCACGATCAGTATCGCCAACTCCATCTGTCCGGAGGCCACGCGGTAGGCGCCTAGGCCCAGAGCTGTGGCCGCACCGACTGCAATGGATGTGTCGGTAATGCCCCTTGCCAGAGAATTCGTCGCTAACACCCACATGGTGCTGCGAAACAATATTTCGGCTTTTTCAGCCAGCAGGTCGGCACGGGGTCGACTCTGGCCGAAGGCCTTGAGTGTTGCCAGTCCCTGAATCGAGTCCAGGAACTCGGAAGCGAAGACCGCGTAGGCATCCTGGCGTTCCTGGGATTTCTGGATGTCGAAACGGTGCCAGAGCGACGGTGCCGCCAGGGCAACCAGCGCCGCAACAAGTAATGTAATTGCGACCGGCAGATCGAGAAATGCGACAAAGACGAAAATGAGTACCGGCGTGATCGCAGAGACCAGCAGCTGGGGCAGGTACTTTCCAAAATACGTCTCGAGTTGTTCAACACCATCGACCAGCGAGAGAACCAGTTCGCCTGAACGCTGCCGACCGGTATAACCTGGCCCAAGGGCTACGACCTGGTGATAGAGCCGAAGTCTGAGTTCTTTCTGAACGACAGCTGCGGTTTTGTGGGCAACCATTGTGCGCCAGTGTTCGAATGCCCCGCGCAGGATCATGACGACACCGGTGGCGATGAAAAACAGCAACAGCTCACCGGCACTGCGCCCGGCGAACACCAGAGCGATGAGCCATCCCAGCATGGCCAGCCGGGCCACACCGAGCCCAGTGGCAAGCAGGCCGATCAGTACGGCAAAGTAAATCCGCCCCCGCACGTTCCAGGTGAAACCCCAGAGACGATGATCAAAATGCATTGTGTGTAATCGCGTGCGCCCTGGGAACCAGACCAGCCAACAGATATTCAGACGATGCTGGGAAAGGGCATTGGTTTTCTCGGCAGCACCTATCTTAAAGGCGCAGACCGAATTCATCCACAGGCAACGCCGCCAGCAGCAGCCGAGGGCTTCATTCAGGGCGGGTCTCGGGGCGCAAAAAGAGTTGCCGTGATTGTCAGGATTCGGCGTTAGAATACGCGCCGTTTTCACTCGACCGAACATTCGACCTATGACTGAACCGCGCCACATAAGCTTGATGGATACCACTCTCCGGGATGGGGAGCAGACCCAGGGGGTGTCTTTTTCGCCTGAAGAGAAAGTCAGTATTGCCAGGGCCCTTCTGCAAGCTTTGAAAGTGGACAGGATTGAAGTCGCATCGGCCAGGGTGTCGCACGGCGAAAAAGAAGCCGTGACCCGGATCCTCAAGTGGGCAGAAGAACAGGGCTTTCACGACCGAGTCGAGGTGCTCGGTTTCACAGACCACCAGCGCAGTGTGGACTGGATAGTGGAATCCGGCGGCCGGGTGATGAACCTCCTGACCAAGGGGAGCGAGAAGCACTGCCGTGAACAGTTGGGCAAAACGCTATCCGAACACCTGACGGATATCGAGCAGACGATTGCCTATGCCAAGGAGAATGATCTGCTGGTGAATGTCTACCTGGAAGACTGGTCCAACGGTTATCGCGACAGCCGCGACTATGTCTACGGCATTTCAGCGGTCCTTGCCGGGCTGAACGTCGCGCACGTGATGCTGCCGGACACGCTGGGTGTAATGAGTCCTCAGGAGGTCTTCGACTGGGTAGGTGACATGTGTACACGGTTCCCGGCCGTGGCATTTGATTTTCACCCGCACAACGACTACGGACTTGCGACGGCCAACGCGATGATGGCGGTCCTGGCGGGTGCCTCGGGCATACATGCTACGGTCAATTGCCTGGGAGAACGGGCCGGCAACGTGTCACTGGCGGAGGTTGCGGTCGTTCTGCGGGATAAGCTCGGACTTCACCTTAGTCTAGACGAATCCAAGATTCATGGCCTGAGCCAGATGGTCGAGAACTTTTCAGGCAAGAAGGTGGCGGCAAACTCTCCGGTAATCGGAACGGACGTCTTTACACAGACGAGTGGCATACATGCAGACGGCGACATGAAAGGCGGGCTGTATCAGACTGAGCTCAGTCCCGGCCGTTTCGGTCGCAGACACAGCTATGCACTTGGCAAGATGAGCGGCCGGGCCTCGCTGGTCAATAACCTGGAGGCGCTGGGGCTGGAGCTGTCCGAAGAAAACCAGCAGAAGGTTTTGGACCGGATCGTCGAGATCGCTGACACCAAGGAAACCATTACACCGGAGGATCTGCCTTTCATCATCGCAGACATCCTGGAAAGCCGAGAGCTCCAGCACGTGGAACTTCTGAACTGTTCCGTTACCAGCGGCCTGGAGATCGAATCGACGGCCAGCGTTCGGGTCCGTGTCGGCAGTGAAATCCACAAAGCGAGCGGCTCAGGCAACGGTGGATTCGATGCCTTTACGACGGCCATGCGGTCGGTACTGGAGCCCAGAGGTTTCAGTTATCCTGAACTCGCGGATTTTGAGGTCCACATCCCCAAGGGCGGCAGCTCTAACGCCCTGACGGAATGTTTCATTACCTGGCAGGTCGGTCAGGGTCAGCTCAAGACCCGCGGCGTGCATGCCAACCAGGTTTTTGCCGGTATCAACGCCAGCCTGCGAATGCTGAATATGGTCATGCAGCAACAGTCAGAGAAGGTGGCCGAGTCAGGGCCGGTGGCAAAACCCGAAACCGTGCCGGTCTGACGAGGATCAGTCGACGGGAATTTTTTCCAGTTCCCCCGCTACCCGGTCACCGAATTCGGCGGTGGTGATTTTCTTCTCAGAGTCACCGCGTCGGGCGAGATCCGGGGTAGTGAAACCGGCTACGAATACGGCCTGCATGGCCTGCCAAAGATTGCGCGCCTCGTTATCCATGCCAAAGCTCATCTCAAGCATCATCGCTACGGAACCGATCATCGAATAGGGGTTGGCGATACCCTGACCGGCAATATCCGGAGCTGATCCGTGCGAGGGTTCGTAGTAGGACTTCTCCGGCCCCACGCATGCTGAAGGCATCAAGCCCAGGGAACCCAGGATACCCCCGCCCTGGTCACTGAGAATGTCTCCGAACATGTTCTCCATCACCATCACATCAAAGCGGGCCGGATCCAGGCATAAGTAAGTCGCGGCCGCATCGACCAGTACATGCTCGACCTCGATATCGGGGTGACCCCGCCGCACTTCCTCGACCACCTCGTTCCACAGGATGCTTGATTTCAAAACGTTGCTCTTGTGCACGTTGTGTATGATCTTCTTGCGTTTGCCGGCAAGTTCAAAAGCGACTTCCAGCACTCGGCGAATCTGATCTTCATCGTATTCGAGCATTTCGTGGACATAACGGCGGCCGGCTTCGTTGACACCACTTTCCTTCTTTCCGAAATATAGGCCCCCAACGAGTTCACGAATGATGACAAGATCGATGCCTTCACCGATCACTTCGGGCTTGAGCGGGGAGAAATGGGCCAGGCTACGGGGCAGGTAAACCGGACGGAAGTTGGCATAGGTGTCGTAACGCCTGCGCATGGGCAGCAATGCACCCCGTTCGGGCTGCTCATCCACCGGTATCTTCTTAGACTCTTCATGGTTGAGACCGATCGTGCCCTTCAGTATGGCGTCTGCCTCGTCGCAGATGGCCATCGTTTCCTCGGGAAAAGATTTGCCGGTTTCAAAGTATGCCGAAGCGCCGAAGGGCGAGGGTTTCATATCGAAAGTCACATCGTTGCGACTTTCGACCAGACGCAGGATTTTGACCGCCTGGTCCATAATCTCCGGTCCGATACCATCGCCGGCGAGAATTGCAATGCTGTATGTCGACATATCCTACCTCACACTTTTTGCTTTCAGAACCAGAGTCAGGTTGAGCGCCCCTCAGGTGATTGTAACGCCGCTGCCAGGGAGGAAAACGGATTCTGCTTCCGGCGAGTCACTGGGCACCGCTTCGCGCGATCAGTTGTCCTGACCTGCTTTGAAGGCCGATTCCATCTCCTTGCGGGCTGAGAGTGCGTTGTTCGCCGGATCAATTTCAACATCGTCATAGGTCAGGACAGCCCCGGCGGCGACATCGTGCTGCAGGGTCACATCCGATGCGAGACCCAGCGGTAGGGCGCCTAGGGCGAGGGAATCTGCCGCCGGCATCTGCCGGCCCCAGACGCAGTGACCGCCTTCACCATCGAGTTTCTCGCCTTTTTTCAGTTCGCGTTTGGCTGTTGCGGCCACGTCGGCATGGAATCCTATGGGACAGCCGGTGGGTTCGCCGCGTAGCACTGTTGAGGCGACCGAGATGCCAAGCTCCATGCCAATCATATGCGTCGGTCTGTAAAGGGATGCATAGCGTCCGGATTGATCCTGCAGCATGTGGTATTCGCGGAAACACTGTTTGGCGTAATCTTCAGCAGCCTCGATAACCACATAAGTGCCCATGGCCAGATGATGGGGTACCGGGGTACCGTCGCGGGCAAGAGAGGAGACGACTTCCGTGGTGCCGTGGGCAGCCAGGGAACCGCCGTCTTCGATTGGCTTGCACACATCGGCGAGTTCGAAACGAGAGCATGGCGGAAAGTTCAGTCCTTCGGTTTGCGGAACCAATCCCGTGGCGTTACAGACAGCGCTCATTTCGATGCCGGACTTGCTGCCGTCGAGAAAGGAATTGAACATCTGCAGGTTTATGCTGTCCGGGTCATCGATGTCGAGGTATTCACGCAGGACGTCCCACACCGTGTCTGGCGTGAGTGCATGGTATTCAGGATGATAACGGGTGCCCTTGCCCGCACAGATGACGTTAAAACCACAGGTTCTGGCCCAGTCCACATGTTCACAGATCAGGGCCGGCTGATCTCCCCAGGCGAGACTGTAGACCAAACCGGCAGCCCGGGCCTCCCGGGCAAGCAACGGATCCACCTTCGACAATCTTTTCAGAAAAATCTTCTAAAACAATTTGTCT
>MDTE01122013.1_pt1 | contig 10448 bp, 7 predicted proteins | sample 811231 | NCBI WGS metagenome assembly MDTE01 (sample SAMN05326651, study PRJNA326480) | marine metagenome | isolation source: seawater | place: Indian Ocean: Red Sea | collected 2010 | reverse complement strand
TCGCTTGCCATTGTCTCACGCTTCCTTTCAAACACTTGCATGGCGACGCAGGGGACGCCTTCGATACCGATGGGGGAAGCGGGCGAAGAAGCCCGCCAGATAGTGCCGCGCCATTGGCGCATGCGCGGTCTCTTGTCCAGTTTCGCACAGCGCATCGAGACCTTTCTCGAAACTGCTCGCTTCGATCGCGGGCCGTGGCTCGTCGTGGCTTTTGCCGGTGGAATAGGTATGTGGTTCCAGTTGGGAACACGGTGGCAGTGGCTGGCAGCGATCGGACTGGCGCTGGGAACCGCTCTCGGCGCGATCGCTCTATGGCGGGGCGAGGAGAAGCGCAGCTTCACTTTGGTCGCAATCGTCTCGATCTGCATTGCCTTGGCCGCCGGGATCGCACTGGTCTGGGCGCGCTCGGCGATGGTGGGAGCGGAACCCATCCCGCACCCGCGCTTCGAACAGATCGACGGGCGGATTCTCGAGCGCGAGGAACAGCCTGCGGAAGATCGCGTGAGGCTCATCCTTGCCGCTCGCGATTCCCAGACCGGCCGGGCGGTGGCATACCGGATCAACATACCGTGGACGCAGGACCGGGCGGAGCTGCGCGAAGGGGCGAGGGTACGCCTTTCGGCCCGTTTAATGCCCCCGTCTCCGCCGATTGTCCCGGGTGCTTACAACTTCGCGAGACGGGCCTGGTTCGAGGGGCTTTCGGCGACCGGATCGGCAGTCGGCGAAATCGAGCTGATCGAGCCATCTCGGGATTCGGCGGCATCCCTCGCATCGATCCAGAGAGGCCTTTCGGGGCATGTCCGCGATAGGCTCGAGGACACCACGGCCGGCGCGATTGCAGCGACGCTGGCCAGCGGAGATCGGGGCGCCATCCCCCACGCGGACGAAGAGGCCATGCGCGATGCCGGGCTGACGCATCTGCTTTCGATCAGCGGGTTGCATGTCAGCGCGATCATTGCGGCAACCTATCTGCTGGCTCTCAAACTGCTCGCTCTTTGGCCCTGGCTGACCTTGCGCGTGAGGCTGCCGCTGCTGGCAGCCGGTACGGCTGCCCTTGCCGGCATTGGTTACACGCTGTTGACCGGTGCCGAAGTTCCGACGGTTCGGAGCTGTATTGGGGCATTGCTCGTCCTGGTTGCGTTAGCGCTCGGGCGAGAACCGCTTTCGATGCGGATGGTGGCGGTGGCGGCAGGCGCCGTTCTCGCACTATGGCCCGAATCGCTGGTGGGACCGAGCTTTCAGATGAGCTTCGCCGCGGTTATCGCCATCGTTTCCCTCCACAACGTTCCGGCAATCCGGCACTTCCTTGCACCGCGTGAAGAAAGCTGGTTGCGCCGCCTCGCTCGGCGCGCATCGGTGCTTTTCCTGACCGGCCTCGTGATCGAACTTGCGCTCATGCCGATAGTCCTGTTCCACTTCCACCGGGCGGGGGTCTATGGCGCGGCAGCAAACCTGATCGCGATCCCTCTGGTGACATTCGTTTCCATGCCCCTCGTGGCATTGGCTCTCTTGCTGGATCTTGTCGGGGCGGGCGCCCCCGCATGGTGGCTGGTCGGACATTCGCTCGATCTGCTGCTCGCCATTGCTCATTTCTTCTCGGAGCAGCCCGGCGCGGTGAAACTGGCTCCGCGTATCGGGTTGAGCACCTTAACCCTATATCTCGCCGGCGCGTTGTGGTTGGCACTGTGGCAGGGCAGGGCTCGCCTGTGGGGACTGGCGCCGGTTGCGGTGGCCGCCTTCCTTATGATTTCGGCACCCGCACCCGATATTCTCGTCACGCGCGATGGGCGGGATATCGGCGTGGCGAACGAGGCCGAACACGTGCTGGTCCTGCGCGATGGCAAGACGAACTACGCACGACAGAATCTGCTTGAGCTTTCCGGAAGTGACCTGGAGCCGATACCGCTGGTCCAATGGCCTCACGCCCGATGCAGTGTGGAATTCTGCACGCTGACCGTAAAGCGAGGGCCCCCTATGCAAGAACCTCGCAACTGGACGATCCTCGTCGCGCGCAACCGGGACCTCGTCGCGGAGCGCGCACTGGCCGCGGCTTGCCAGAGAGCGGATATCGTTATCGCCGAACGCTATTTGCCACGGAGCTGCCGCCCACGCTGGCTGAAGATAGACCGCCTCTTCCTCCATAGGGAAGGAGGGACGGCGATTTATCTTTCTTCCCGGGAGGTCGCGACGGTCGCGCAGGACCAGGGTGAACATGGCTGGTGGCGGGCTTCCGTCCGCTAGTCGCCAATGCGTTCATCAGTGGTAGCGCCGCAAGAGCCCCGCCAGCTTACCCTGTACTTGGACCCGATGCGGTTCGTACATCTGCGCCTCATAAGCGCTATTGGCCGGATCGAGCCGGACACGACCTGCATCGCGGCGCAGATATTTGAGCGTGGCCTCCTCATTATCGACCAGCGCGACTACGATCTCTCCGTCACGCGCATTGTCGGTGCGTTTGATCAGCGCGAAATCACCGTCGAAAATACCGGCCTCGACCATCGAATCGCCCGAGACTTCCAGCGCATAATGTTCGCCAGGGCCGAGCAGCGCGGCAGGCACCGGCATGCTCGACTGGCCTTCGATCGCTTCGATCGGAGCGCCGGCGGCGATGCGGCCGTGCAGGGGAACGTCGATAATATCGTTGGCCGGTTCGGGAGCGCCCGCCTTCGCGGTCAGCGCCGTGGAGACCGCATCGTTCGCGGGAGCAGGCTTGGGAGAACCCATAACCGCGTCTTCCGGCAGTTTGACAACCTCGAGCGCCCGCGCCCGATTGGGCAGCCGACGAATGAAACCGCGTTCTTCCAGCGCGGAGATAAGCCGGTGGACGCCCGACTTGCTCTTGAGGTCCAATGCCTCTTTCATTTCCTCGAAGCTGGGGGAAATACCAGTGTCCTCCAGCTTTTGCTGGATGAAGCGGATCAATTCGTGCTGCTTGGCGGTCAGCATGGTGCGAACTCCCGTGTCGCCTGTTCACAAATGCGTGAACGAATGCGGAACAAGTAAGCAACCCCTTTCCACAAGTCAAGCAATAGCCCCGGTTTGGAGCAAGTTGCGCTGGAACAGGTGTTCCCGCTTTGCTCCTCTCCCGCCGTTTCAGCCGCCAAGCAGGGTGCGGGTTGCCGCTTCGACATCGGGCTGCCGCATCAGGCTTTCTCCGACAAGGAAGCTGCGCACGCCAGAACGAGCGAGGCGGGCGCAATCGGAATGGGTCGAGATCCCGCTCTCGCCGACCAACAGGGCGCCGTCCGGGGCGTGGGCGGCGAGCGTTTCGGTTGTCGCAAGATCGGTATCGAAGGTCTTGAGGTCGCGGTTGTTCACACCGATCAAGCGCGATTTCAGCCGGGCGGCGCGTTCCATTTCGACGCTATCGTGGACTTCGACCAGGACATCCATTCCGTAATCGAATGCCGCTGCCTCGATTTCATGCATGGCACTATCGTCGAGCGCAGCAACGATAATCAAAATCGCATCGGCACCGATCGCGCGTGCTTCGGCGACTTGCCACGTATCGACCAGGAAATCTTTGCGTAGAACTGGAAGGGGGCAGGCTGTACGCGCTTCGACGAGGTAATCCTCGTGACCCTGAAAGTAGGGGGCGTCGGTCAGCACCGACAGGCAGGCAGCTCCGCCCGCAGCATAGGCGCGCGCATGCTCGGCGGGCCGAAAATCCTTTCGGATTAAGCCCTTGGAGGGTGATGCTTTCTTGATTTCGGCAATCAGGCCGAAACCGCTCTGCTGCGCGCGTGCCAGCGCCGAGCGGAAGCCACGGGGTGCCGATTGTTCAAGCGCCGCCGCGTCGAGATCGGCGCGCGAACGGGCTCGCTTGCGCGCGGCGACTTCCTCGCGCTTGGTTGCGCAAATCTCTTCGAGCTTGTTCATGTCAGATGGCCATCGCGATCCATTTTTCGAGCAGCGTCTTGGCCTTGCCCGAATCCAGCGCTTCGGCGGCGATTTCCGCGCCTTCGGTCCAGTCGTCGGTGCGCCCGGCGACGATGAGCGTCGCGGCGGCATTGAACAACACGGCGTCGCGATAGGGGCCGGGGGTCCCCGACAGAAGAGCCTCCAACGCCCGTGCGTTATGCTCCGGTTCGCCCCCGCGGATCGCTTCGACGGGTGAATGGGGCAGGTTGGCCTGCACCGCGACGACGCGGCGCATCTCGAAATCGTTGCCCGTCACGTCGGCCAGTTCGTTTCCGCCCGCCAGGCTCAGCTCGTCGAGGCCTTCGTCGCCCGAGGCAATGAAGGTCCGCTCGGTCCCCAGCTTGGCCTTGGCGGCGGCATAGATAGGGACATAGGCGGGGCGGGCGATGCCGATCAGTTGCCGCCGTACCCCGGCGGGGTTCGACAAGGGACCCATCAAATTGAAAATGGTCCGCACACCGAGCTTCTGGCGAATGGGTTGAATGCGCCCCATCGCAGGGTGGTGGTTTTTGGCGAAGAGGAAACAAATTCCGAGTTCCGCCAAGGTCTTCTCGGCGCTTTTCCCCGCAGCTTCCATATCGAGGCCAAGCACTTCGAGTGTATCCGCCGCGCCCGATTTGCTGCTCGCCGCGCGATTGCCGTGCTTTGCCACCGGGACGCCGCATGCCGCGACGACCAGGCTCACCGCTGTTGAGACGTTGAGCGTGTGATGCCCATCGCCCCCGGTACCGCAGCAATCGACGGTCCCTTCGGGAGCTTCGACCGGAATCAGCCGGGTCCGGAGCGCACGGGCAGCCCCGGCGATTTCCTCGGACGTTTCACTGCGCGCCGACATGTCCACGAGAAAACGGGCGACGTCCTCGTCGGACGTCTCGCCATCGAGAATCCAGCCGAAGACCTCTTCCGCCTCCTTCTCGCCAAGGTGCTGCTTTGCATCGGGAAGTCGTTTCATGCCGGGGCCTTGGCGGCGATACCGCAGATTTCGAGGAAGTTGGCAAGCAGCGCGTGGCCGTGTTCGGTGGCAATGCTTTCGGGGTGGAACTGAACGCCGTGAATCGGCAGTTCGCAATGGCGGAAGCCCATCACGCTGCTGCCGTCGAGACCCGGTGTTTCGCTGGTGGCGTTGATCTCCAGGCAATCGGGAATGTCCTCGACCACGAGCGAGTGATAGCGCGTCGCGGTAAAGGGCGAGGGAAGGCCGACAAAGACTCCGCTGGCATCATGCGCTACCGGCGATGTCTTTCCATGCATCAGCCCACCGCGCACCACGCGCCCGCCGAAATGCTGGCCGATTGCCTGATGGCCGAGGCACACGCCGAGCAGAGGTTTGCCTGCATTGGCGCAGGCCGTCACGAGGTCGAGGCTGATCCCCGCTTCGTTCGGTGTGCAGGGTCCGGGCGAGATCAGATAACCCGCATGGCCTGCCGCCAGTGCCTCGCGCGCCGAAATGGCGTCATTGCGCACCACCTCGACATCCGCGCCCATTTCCGTGAGGTAATGGACGAGGTTGAAGGTGAAGCTATCGTAATTGTCGATTACGAGAATGGAGCGGCTGTCGGTCATGCGTGCCGTCAATGAAGCTCTGGCGCCAGGCTTTCAAGCAAGGAAAGCTGCGAGACGCGAAACGTCAGCGTGATGTCACACCCGCTTCCCGGCCAGCCGGTCGGTGGCCCGGACCAGGCCGTCGACGATACCGGGTTCGCTCGCACTATGTCCGGCATCGTCGATCATCCAAAGCTCCGCCTCGGGCCAGGCTTTCTTCAGCGCCCAGGCCGCGCTTGGCGGGGTGCAGATGTCATGGCGGCCCTGCACGATGATACCGGAAATGCCGGTGAGCCGATCGACATTGTCGAGCAATTCGTTTTCTTCGAGAAAGAAGCCCTCGAGAAAGAACTTCGCGCAGATGCGCGCGAATGGAACCGCCTTGGCTGGATCGCCGAAGCTTTCCAGCAGGGATTCGTTCGGTAACAGCGTGGCGACATGGCCCTCCCACAGCGACCATTCGTGCGCCGCGGCAAGCCGCGTCGCTTCGTCCTCGCTCGTCAGGCGGTTGTAATAGGCGCGCACCAAATCGCCGCGCTCCTGCTCGGGAACGAGGCCGATGAACTGGTCCCACTGTTCGGCCATGATCTCGCTCGCCCCGTAGCCGTAGAGCCAGGTCTTTTCCCGCTCCCGCGCGAGAAAAACGCCTCGTAGAACGAGTTCGCTCACCCGGTTCGGATATTTCTGGGCGTAGGCAAGCGCCAGTGTCGATCCCCAACTGCCACCAAAGACCTGCCATTTGCTGTGGCCACACATCTCGCGAAGTCGCTCGATATCGTCGACGATCCGCCAGGTGTCGTTGTTTTCGATTCCGGCGAAAGGCAGCGATTTTCCGCAGCCGCGCTGGTCGAACAGCAGCACATCGTAGAGATCCGGATCCCACTGTCTGCGATGATCGGGCGCCATACCGCCACCTGGACCTCCGTGGAGGAATACCGCAGGCTTAGCGCCCTTGGTGCCGACCCGTTCCCAATAGAGCGAGTGGCCTTCGCCGACATCGAGCATGCCGGACTCGAACGGTTCGATCGCGGGATAGAGCGTGCGGCGGGGTTCGGTCATTCGGAAGCCTTTTTCTTGATGACGGCAATCGGGCCGATGGGGGCGCCTGTGTCGAGCCTGTCGGTAGCCGGATTCCAGAGCAGCGACACATTGCCGTCGAGAAACAGCGCATTCTTTACGTCCAGCTCGTCCTTGTAGAACCGGGCGAGCTTGCCGAAAGAGATCGGAGCATTCGATATCACGAAATGCGCGCGGCCATTGTCGTCGACGCCGACTGCGTTGCGGATCAGGCGCGAAGGCCCGTCATGCGTTATTGTGGGATGGATTTTGCCATCCACCACCAGCATCGGACCAGATTGCGTGCCGAATTCCGGGCGTTCGGTAACATTCGCGAGAAAGCTGTCGGTGCTGCGAACCACCCACTTGCCATCGCTGCCGTAGAACACGCCATTGGGCTTCATGTGGAAATTGCCCTCGCCATCGGCGGTGTTGAGCGCCTGCAGGCGCTCGGAATCCTCGACGAAGTAGCCGATCGGCTCGCCCTCATCGTCATACATCCCCGCATTCATTGCGAAAGCGATAGTGTCGGGATCCTGCGCGCGAGCGAAATCGGTCAGGCTGCGATATGGTGCTTCGCCCCTTGGTCCGAGGTCCATCGCGATCCGATGCCGGGAAGGCACTGCAAGACAATGGGTTAGCGGTGTGTCCTCGAAAATGATCGAGCGGCAGGCGCTCTCGACCTGGCTGGCAAGCGTGGCCGTGGCGCTTGGCTCTGGAGTGGGAGCGGCGGCGGCAGGCTCCTGCCCGTCGATGCGCGCGCGAGCGACCGGTTCGCCTTCCGGCTGAGCCTCGCAGGCCGTTAGCACCAGCAGGGCCAGGGCAGCGATGGAATATCTCATTGGCCGAATCCGGGTTCTCTCGCGAGACGTACGGCTTCTTTCGCCGCAGCAAGCAGGGCACCCGCTTTCGCTTCGCATTCACTCTGTTCATAGGCTGGATCGCTGTCGGCGACTATCCCCGCACCGGCCTGAACGTGCATCGTCCCGTCTTTCACGACAGCCGTGCGCAGGACGATGCAACTATCGACCGATCCATCGGGAGCGAAATATCCAACCCCGCCGGCATAGGGGCCGCGCGTCGCGGGCTCGAGTTCGGCGATGATCTCGCACGCGCGTACCTTGGGCGCACCGCTGACGGTACCGGCGGGAAAACCGGCGAACAAAGCGTCGATCGCATCCTTCGAGGGATCGAGCCTCCCGGTGACATTGCTGACGATATGCATGACGTGGCTGTACCGCTCGACAGTGAAACTCTCGGTGACGGTCACGCTGCCCGACTCGGCCACACGACCGACATCGTTGCGGCCCAGATCGAGCAGCATCAAGTGCTCCGCCCGCTCTTTCGGGTCGGACAGCAGGGATTGTTCGGCGAGCCGATCTTCGGTCTGCGTCGCACCGCGCGGCCGCGTACCGGCAATCGGACGGATCGTGACCTCACCCTCGCGCACGCGGACGAGGATTTCCGGGCTCGAACCGACGATCGCGAAGCCGGGCATATCGAGGAAATACAGGAAGGGCGACGGGTTGATCCGGCGCAGCGCCCGGTAAAGGGCCATGGGCGGTAGCGCGAAGGGCGACGTGAAGCGCTGGGACAGCACGACCTGGAATATGTCCCCGGCCTCGATATAGGCCTTGGCCCGCAGCACCATGGACTCGTATTCGTCCGCCGGCACGGTCGAGATGAGCTCGGGTTCCGGATGGTGCTGCACGGCGCCGCTTTCCACCACGGCCGGGCGAGCCAGCTTTCGCAGAACTTCGTCGATCCGCTCCGCTGCCTTTTCGATCGAGCCTTCGCGCCACACCGGCGCGATGCAAAACAGCGCATCGCTGAGGCGGTCGAAAACCAGCAAAACGGTCGGCCGGACGAAAAGCATATCCGGCAGCGCCAGTTCGCTTTCTGCCGGACGAGGCAACTTCTCTACCAGCCCGATAGTTTCGTAGCCGAAATGACCGACCAGGCAGGCCAGGGCAGGGGGCAGTTCGCCGGGCACATCGCATCGGCAGGTTTCAACCAGCGTGCGCAGACTCGCGAGGGTGCCGTTCTCACATGGTTTGAAAGCGTCCCGCCGGTGCTGCCAATCGCCGTTGATTTCCGCATCGCCGCCCGTCGCGCGGAAGACCAGATCGGGATCGAGGCCGATAAGGCTGTAGCGCCCGCGAATCTCTCCCCCCTCGACCGATTCGAGCAGAAAGTCGCCCCGGCCTTCTTCGAACAGCTTGAGGGCGGCGCCTACGGGCGTCTCCGTGTCCGAGACGACCTCGCGCCAGATAAGCGCGGACCTGCCTTGCGCCAAGGCCTCGCGCGCCTGGCCGACACCTTTCAGACCGTTGTCCAACCGCGCCTCAGTTCCCGGCAAGCTGTTTGCGCACCGCCTCGATGGCCGACGCGTTGCGCGAAACACCAAGTTCCTGCTGCATGGCCTGGCCGAACTGTTCGACATATTCCTCGCCGATCAGCGGACCCATCTGACGCTTCGCTTGGCCGATCAGCGGGTCGTCTTCCGCGATATCGTCCATCTCGATGTCGTTCAGCCGCACGATGAAGAAACCCATATTGCCTCCGGCGTCGAGCTTTTTCGTGGTGTTCTTCGCCATGCTAAACAGCAGCGCGAGCGGCGGGGGAATACGCTGGTCGCGTTGGCGGGCCAGTTCCTCGCGGGTCATATTGACGGACTGCGCGGGCGGCACGCGGCGCTCTTCGGCCACGAGAGCCTCGGCCATCGAATCGCCTTTACCGAGCCTGGCGATGACCCGGTCCGCGGCGGCCCGCGCGGCCTTCATACCCTGTGCGGCACGCCACCGGGCCTCGACCGCTTCCTCGATCTCGGCAAACGGAGCCGCAGCAGCGGGAGTGATGTTGCTGGCCTCATAGACCAGGTAGGTCCGACCACTTTCGACCGGCGCGATCTCGGGTTCTTCCTCGTCCATCTGAAAGGCGGTGGTCAGAGCAGGTCGCAACACTTCGGGAATCGACTGGCGCGGATTATCCGCGAGCCGGCCGTCGGCCAAGACGGGACCGACCGAGGCAAGGTCGAGATCAAGCTCTTCGGCGACTTCGGTAAGCGTGGCACCGTCTCCCAGTTGCTCTTCGATTTCGCTGGCGAGGTTGGCAAGCCCGCTGACACGTTTTTCCTCGCGCACGTCCTTGGCGATTTCCTCGCGAACCTGAGCCAGGCTGCGGGCGGGCTTGGTTTCGACATCATCGACTCGCGCGACATGCCAGCCAAGCGGGCTACGTGCAGGCCTGCTCATTTCGCCTTGGGCGGCTGAGAAATAGGCTGCCGCTACCGCTGGCGATGCCTCCGAGGCCAGTCCCTCACGCTCGACATCCACGACAGGCGAGGCACGCAAACCCGCCTCACGCGCGACCTGTTCGAACGACGCACCGGCGGCCACGCGGTCGCGGATCGAATTCGCCGCTGCTTCGGTGGGGACGATCAACTGGGTGAAATCACGGGTTTCGCTGGCCGCGTACTGTTCGGCGTCGCGCTCGTAGCGCGCGGCGATTTCGGCATCGGTCGGTTCGATCCGGTCGCCAAGCGCTGCCGAATCGAATGTAGCATAACGGATGTTTCTGCGTTCGGGGCGCACGAAATCGGCACGATTGGCATCGTAATATGCACGTAGGACCTTCGTCTCGGGATCATCCGAGGGCGCGTAAGTGGCCGCTGGCAAAAGCGCTATCGAGCCCTGGCGTCGTTCCTTGAAAAGCTGCGCGTATCGATAGGCCAGCTTGTCCGGTACGCTGGCGCCGAACCCTGCGGGAATCAGCATTTGCTGCGATAGCAAACCGATACCCAGATCTTCGCGTAGCTGCGCGTCGGTCACACGCTGGAGCGCCAGTGCCTGACGATAGGTATCCTCGCTGAAGTTCCCATCGGGACCGCGAAAAGCCGGGATCATACGGATTTCGCTGTTCACCAGATT
>MDTE01071574.1_pt1 | contig 10449 bp, 11 predicted proteins | sample 811231 | NCBI WGS metagenome assembly MDTE01 (sample SAMN05326651, study PRJNA326480) | marine metagenome | isolation source: seawater | place: Indian Ocean: Red Sea | collected 2010 | reverse complement strand
ATAAAAAGCATTAGTTATTTGTTTTCCAAAAAAACCATTTCCACCAGTTATAATTATATTTTTATTTTTAAGATCAGGAAATTTATTATTCATAATTAAGTTTTTTTATTTAAGTATAATTATATTGCACTATTTTATATTATTATGTTAAAAGTTAAACTTTAATATGAATAGACCTTATTTAATTGCTGAAATTGGAATAAATCACAATGGAGATTTAAATATTGCAAAAAAATTAATTGATAATGCAATAAAAGCTAAATTTGATGCCGTCAAATTTCAAAAGAGAGATATAAATGTTGTATACAATAAAGAACTATTGGACTCACATAGAGAAAGTCCATGGGGAACAACCCAAAGGGAACAGAAAAATGGATTGGAGTTTAATAAAAATGATTATGATTCTATAAATGAATATTGTCTTAAAAATAAGATTGATTGGTTTGCATCTGCGTGGGATCAAAATAGTCTTAAATTTTTAGACAATTACAACCTGAAATATCATAAAATCGCTTCTGCGATGATTGTAGATAAATCTTTTTTAAAAGAAGTTGCCTCCAGAAAAAAATATACTTTTATATCTACTGGCATGTCCTCATTAGAGAATATTGATGAGGCTGTAAAAATATTTAATGATAGCAATTGTGACTTTGAATTAATGCATTGTGTTTCGACCTATCCAATGAAACCAGAAAATGCAAATTTATTAACAATTAATGCTTTAAAAAAAAGGTATAAATGTAAAGTAGGTTACAGTGGTCATGAAAATGGTGTTGTCATTTCTCTTGCAGCCTTATTTTTTGGTATTACCTCATTAGAGAGACATATTACTCTTGATAGAACAATGTATGGTAGTGATCAAGCAGCATCCCTTGAATTTAGTGGCATGATGAATTTATCAAATTCAATTGATAAAATGTTGCTTGCTTATGGTGAGGAAAAATTAGGTGATATACTTGATGAAGAAAAAGTAATAGCCAAAAAACTTAGAAGCCATATTAAGTTATAACTAACTACACGTTTTCTATTTTTTTTATCTTAAATTTTACAAATTTATTTACAGTCTCTATAATTACTGAAAAAATTAATGTTGATATAATTGAGTAAGCAAAAAATGGCAACGCTAATGTATAGCAGGCCAAAAAACCTTCAAAATTATAACCATAAGAGCCGTTTAACCAAACTCCAAAATTTGTAATTACAAAAAATATTAATGCTCCAGTTAATGCTCCTATTAAACGCAAACTTAAAGTGTTACAAAAATATTTTGATATTAACCCAATAATAATAACACTTCCCCAAGTGAACAACAGCAATGAGTGAAAACCTATAAAAAAATCAGTAAGTATAAAAGCTACTATAAGAGCAGGCAAATACCTTACCCCTAGCAATGCTGGAACGTAGAAACTTAAAGCTAATAAACTGGTAAAATTTGGTGGGTGTGGAATAAATCTACTTGCAGCCAAAACTAAAAAAATTCCTAGTGAGAATTTTAAATAAGTCATAATTATACCATTATATAAACGATACTAAATTTCTCAACTAATAAATTTTTCTGAACCCAATATTTATATTTCTTCCCATAGAGGAATACATAAATGCTTGTTCATAATTATTCTTAAGTACGTTGTTAATATCCATATAAAATTCACCATAATTTGATAAATCATATTTCAAGCTATAGTCTAAAGTAAAAAAATCATCTAAAATTACATCTTTGAAGCCGTTATTTCCATTTCCATAATCTCTCACTTCTCCATTATATTTTAAAGATAAGATGTTTTTAAAATTATTCTTTGTTTTGAGGCTCAAATTAACATTTGTAGAATGCCTTGGTACTCTTACCATAGACTCATCTATACAGCTTGTGCTTGAAACATTTGGATCATCACAATCAGCTCCATCATGGGTGTCAGTATAATTATAATTTAAAGCAACGTTAAATTTTTCTGATTTTTTATATAAAGCCTCTATTTCGATACCTTTGCTCTCAATTTTTGCAGTAGTGTTTTGAACTTTCCAACTATTTGATTGCCATCCTTCTAAAGCATCATCGTATTCAATTTTATATAAAGATATTATAAAGTCAGTATTGATATCATCTAATTTTGTCTCGTACCCTATGTCAAAACTCTTACTTTTTTCAGGAGCCAAATCCTCCTTATTAGTAACAACTGTTCCATAAAAGTAATCATAAAGAGTGGGGTATCTTAAACCAGTTCCATAACTAGATCTAATTTTAGAATTTCTGTCTAGTTTATAAGCCATAGTTATTCTGCCAGTATTGTATGCACCAGCAGTAGTATGATCGTCACGTCTAAGACCTAGAGTGCTATATAAATTTTCTGAAGGTCTAAATTGTAAATCTAAAAATTGAGAATAAATTGCCTCATCACTCTCCAAATAGTCTGTTGGCCAATCCTTTTGAAATTTTGCTTTATCAAACTCATTTTCTAAACCAAAAACAATTTTAGTATCTAGATCGAAATTATAATTTCCAATGTAATTTATAGAGTCTCTATAACCATAATAATTTTTTGGATTATTTAAATAGTTCTTAGTTGCCCTGTCGATTCCTGTATAACTATATGAAAATGTATGATTAAATTTATCTTTTTTTGATGTTAAGCTTAAGTTGTAAGATAGTTCATCATCATCTGTTGAGTTATTTGCATCTGTTCTACCAGATGTTACTTCATCGTAATTAAGAAAAGAATCACTATATCTTAAACTTCCACTTAAAATACTATAATTATTAATTTGGTATGAATAATTTGCTATTAAACTTTCATTTCTATAGCTGTCATCATCATTTGTGGTTGGCTCATCATTCATAGCTGATATACCATCAGTATTAAATTTATTTATTCCAATAAAATAGCTGTGATTTCCATAATTGTTTCCAGTTGAAAAATCTATGTTATCAGTTCCATTTGATCCACTGTTAAGATTGATTTTTGTTTCTTTGTTATCACCTTTTTTTGTAAAAATATTAATTACCCCTCCTATTGCGCCACTCCCATATATTGAACTATTAGAACCTCTGAGAACTTCAACTTTATCTATTGAAGATGTCATAATATTTGAAAAATAAAATGAGTTATCACTTGAGGACGGATCTGACATTTTAACTCCATCAATATATACTGTTGAATATCTTTTTGGTAGACCTCTTAGTTGTACTCCAGACACAGTTCCATAGCCACCAGATCTAAAATAGTTCATACCAGGTAAATTATCATTTAAAACTTCACCTAAAAAAAATTTTCCGTTTTCTTGTATCTCTCTATTACTTAAAGATGTAACGGATGTTCCTACTGAGCTATAAGACTGGTTTGTTTTACTTGGTGCTATAACGATTATGGGTATATCATCAGCAAAACTAATTTTAAAAGATAGAAATAAATAAAACAAAATAAGATTTAATCTTAAAATCATAAGGCACTTCCTTTTTTATATCGGTAAACTTATTACCAATATTTTGTTAATTAATGCCTCTGCTAATTTTTCATTGTAGAACTAGACTTTTCCTGGCCATTGTTCAACAGCGGACTTAGCTGGGTGGCGCTCCGACTTTACGGTTGCAGGCACAGCCAATGAATTTCACACTGATTTCCCACCATGCATTTCAGCTTACAATTAATATATATAAAAATTATTTTTATGTCAATAATCAAAAGATATTTCTATAAAAAAAATTGTAAATTATGTCATAAAACTACTTATAAAATAAATTCAGTGTAAGATGGTTTAAATGAGAAAAAAAATACTTGTTACTGGTGGGTCAGGATATAAAGGTGTTAAATTGATTCAAAATCTAATTCAACAAGGCTATTCAGTTATAAATGTTGATAAGAATATTTTTGGTAATTATTTTATAAAGAATAAATATATAAAAAATTATAAATTAGATACAAATGATATTTTTAAAGTTAATTTAAAAGATGTTGCTGCTTGCATTCATCTTGCAAGTATTGCAAATGACCCAATGGTTGACTTAAATCCATCCCTGAGTTGGGAGACTTCTGTTTTGGGATCTAAAATACTTATGGATCATTTGATAAAGCATAAAGTTAAAAAAATCATTTATGCTTCATCTGGATCTGTTTATGGAATTAAAAAAGAAAAAAGAGTAAAAGAAAATTTACCTCTAAAACCTTTGTCGACATATAATAAAGTCAAAATGGCTACTGAGAGAGTTATTCTTTCTTACAAAGATAAAATAGATGTAATTATTTTAAGACCAGCAACAGTTTGTGGTTTTGCACCAAGAATGAGGTTAGATCTCACAGTAAATATGCTTACATTTCAAGCTCTAAAGAATAAAAAGATCACTGTATTTGGAGGAAAACAAAAAAGACCAAATGTTCACATAGATGATATTATAGATGCCTACATATTTTTTTTAAAAAAAAAGAATATTAGGTTCGGTATATTTAATATAGGATTTGAAAATTTATCTATTTTAGAAATTGCAAAAAAAATATCAAAAATAATAAAGTCAGATATCATAATTAAAAAAGATCACAATGACGCCAGGAGTTATAATTTAGACTCCTCTAAACTTTTAAAAGCAGGATTTAAGCCCAAAAAAAAAATAAGTGACGCAATTTATGAACTAAAGGATTTATATAATAAACAAAAACTTCTGAACAAACCAAATTTTCACTCAATAAAATGGTTAAAATTTAAATTAGATAAAAAAAAGAGTGTATAATCAACATTTATAACTAAATCAGGTTAATTTAGAAAATTTAAAAACTTTACTTGTTCAAAAATTGAACTATATTGTTCATATATTGAACATTATGGATGATAATCAAGATTATTTAAATTTGCTTAGAAAAATAAATTCTAAACCTGGTCATTCCCAAAGAAAATTAGCTGATGATCTTGAATTTAGTCTAGGTAAGTTAAATTATTGCATCAAAGCTTTAAAAAAAAAAGGTTTGATTAAAATAGAAAATTTTAAAAAAAACCCAAAAAAAATTAATTATATCTACAAACTTACTCCTAAAGGAATATCGGAAAAAGCAAAATTAACTTTGAATTTTATGCAAAGAAAAATGAGAGAGTACGATGAACTAAAACAAGAATATGAGGAGTTAAAAAAAAAAACTTAAAATAATATTTTATGTGGGTTGTTGCAAAAATAAATAGAAAAAAGATTAATCTTTTTATTCAAGAAATAAAAGAAAAATGCGGGGATGATTTGATCTTATATAGACCAACCATTCAATACGAAAAAATAAAAAAAAATAAACTTGAAAAAAATATTAAACCTCTATTAGAAGATTATTTTTTTTGTTTTAGTAATAGATTTAACGACATAAATTTTACTAATACTTTAAGTTGTATTAAAGGATTAAATTATTTTTTAAATGGATATAAAAATAATCAAAATGAAATAAAAAAATTTATAGATAATTGTAAATTTTACCAAAATGCAAAAGGATTTATTACAAAAGAATTCTTTTACAATCTTATATCCTCGAAAGGAAAATTTATATCTGGGCCGTTTACAAATATGATGTTCGATATTATTGAAAAAAACAAGTTAAATTTAAAAGTTTTAATTGGTAATTATAAAGTTTCGCTTTCAAAAAAAGATAGCAACTTATTTCTACCAGTTTAATAATAATAATTTTAGAAAAGATATGACGTATAATTCTATACAATGTCGTAGTGCGGAGCTATGCCTAATTTAAAAAAAATTCTAGTCATAGGCTCAAATAGTTTTTCATCAAGCTCATTAATTAAACTTTTGTTAAAAAAAAATTTTATAGTCCATGGAATAAGTAGGTCAAGGTTAAATGAAAAAAAATTTCTTGGATTTGATCCTAGCCATAGAAATTTTTTTTTCAAAAAATTAGATATTAACAAAAATCATCTATCGATTATTAGAACAATCAAGAAATTTAAACCATTATATGTCATTAATTTTGCATCTCAAAGTATGGTGGGGCAGAGTTGGGATAATCCTTTGGATTGGTTTCATACAAATTCTTTTAGTACAATTAGACTTTATCATGATATTTCAAAACTAAAATTCAAGCTGAAGATTATTCACGTTTCAACACCAGAGGTTTATGGAAATATAAAAAAGAAAACTACAGAAAATACTTTTTACAATCCAAATACTCCCTATGCAGTTTCAAGAGTTACAGCTGATCAATTCTTAAAAATATTATTTGATAGAAAAAAAATTAATTACTGTTCAATAAGATCGAGTAATGTTTATGGAGAATATCAAAGATTATATAGAATTATCCCAAAAACTATTTACTCAATATTAAAGAAAAAGAAATTAAAATTAGACGGTGGTGGTAAATCCTCAAGAAATTTTATTCATATTGATGACGTATCTGATGCCACTTATCAGGTTATCAAGAATGGAAAAAATGGAGAAATTTACCATATTTCTAGTAACAACATAATTACAATTAGGGATCTTGTGAAAAACATCTGTAAAAAAATGAACTACAGTTTCAATCAACTAGTAAAATTTTCACCAGAACGAACAGGAAAAGATAAATCTTATTCTTTATCTAATAAAAAAATTTGTAAAGAATTGAAATGGAAACCTAAAATTAAACTAAATGAGGGATTAGATAAATGTATAAATTGGATTAAGGCAAATTTAGATACATTTTCTAAATCTGATGAGGAATATCAACATAAAAAATGAAATATTTTATTCAGGAGTCAAAAAATAGGTGTTTAAACTATAGGAAACGTATTTTAAATATCTCACAAAAAGTTAGGGCAATTCATGCCGCTGGAGCTTTTTCAGTGATTGAAATTGTTGATGGTATTTACTATGGACTAATGAAAAAAGAAAATAAAAAAAAAATAGTTTTTAAAGATACTTTTCTTATGTCCAAAGGGCATGGTTGTATGGCTCAATATGTTGTTCTGGAAAATTTAGGAATTATGCCAAAAAAATACTTGGATAACTATTGCACTAAAAACGGTAAATTAGGAAGCCATCCTGATTATGGGATACCTGGAATAGAAGCATCTACAGGATCATTAGGCCATGGGATGGGTCTCGCCGTTGGTATGGTTCATGCTGATAGAATTAATAACATCAATCGTAAAATATTTCTAGTTATAAGTGATGGAGAATTGCAAGAAGGTTCTACTTGGGAAAATATGATGATGGCCGCAAACTTAAATTTAAAAAATTTAATTTGTTTCGTTGACCATAATGGATCGCAATCATTTGGAATAACTAAAAAAACACATCCTAAATTCTATCCATTAAATGAAAAAATTTCATCTTTTGGTTGGGAATGTATTGAAATTAACGGTCATAATATTTTTGAAATTGTAAATAGCGTAAAAAAAAGAAAAACAAAAAAACCACTCATGATAGTTGCTAATACGATAAAAGGTAAGGGAGTATCTTTCATGGAGAATAAGCCAATATGGCATTATAGATCTCCAAACTTTAAAGAATATAAGCTCGCAATCAAAGAGCTAAAAACAATTTGATTTATGAGAAATAAACTAGCAGATGTGATTTATGAATTAGGTTTGAAGGATAAAAGGGTATGTGTTTTAGTAGCTGATATTTCTCCGGCAGGATCAATGGAAAAATTTAGGAAAAAATTTCCAAATAGATTCGTAAATACTGGAGTTGCGGAACAGTCCATGGTTGGGATTGCAGCTGGAATGGCTTTAAGGGGTTTAAAACCTTTTTGCTATACAATTGCAACTTTTGCACTTTACAGGCCATTCGAAATGATTAGGGTCGATCTTTGCTACCAGAATTTGCCTGTAACAATAGTAGGAATGGGTCCTGGCACTACCTATTCCACACTTGGTGGAACTCATTTGGCTCAGGAAGATATATCAATAGCAAGATCAGTTCCTAACATGGATATAATAGCTCCTTGTGATCCAGATGAGCTTAAAGATGTTATTAAGTTTTGTTCAAAAAAAAAAAGGAGACCAACTTATTTAAGGATTGGAAAAGCTGGAGAGCAAACTTTTATAAGTAAACAAAGTGAAAAATGGAAATTTGGTAAAATAAGGTTAATTGTGCCAGGTAAGGATGTTTGTATACTTACTTTTGGACCTATAATTAAAAAAGCTTTTGAAATTAAAAAAAAACTAGAGGAAAAAAATCTCAGTATCGAAATAAATAGTTGTCACACACTAAAACCTTTTGACTTTGCTGGACTTAAAAAAAAATTTAAAAAATTTAAATTCATTGTTTTAATTGAGGATCATTCAGAAATCGGTGGACTAAATAATATTGTAAAATCAAAAGCCTATGAGAGTTCCTATTTTGGTAAAATTTTAAATTTTTCATTGAGAGATAAATTTATTCATTGTTATGGTACTCAAGATGATTTACTAAATAAACATGGGTTAAGTACCAATATGATCTATAAAGAAATATTAAATTTAGTAAAATGAAAGCTGCAATTTTAGTTCAAAATAAAAAACCTTTAGTTGTTGATGAAATTGAACTTCCTAAAAATTTAGGTTTTGGACAAGTTTTAGTAAAGATTTTATATAGTGGCATATGTGGATCTCAACTAAATGAAATTGATGCTACAAAAGGACCAGATAGATTTTTACCACACTTGCTTGGTCATGAAGGTTCAGGTATAGTAGAAAAGATAGGTGAAGGAGTAACAAGGGTAAAAAAAGGAGATCAAGTAGTTTTACACTGGAGAAAAAGTGCAGGTATAGAATGTGAACCTCCAAAATATAAATGGAAAGGGAAACAACTAAATTCTGGAAGAGTAACTACTTTTAGTGAAAAAGCTATTGTTTCGGAGAATAGGCTTACTCCAATACCTAAAAATTTTAATTCTCGGATTGCACCATTATTTGGCTGCGCGATTTTAACAGGGTTTGGAGTGGTTAATAATGATGCCAAAATAAAAATTGGTCAATCAGTTATAATTTTTGGTGTAGGAGGAGTTGGTCTAAATATTGCTCAGGCAGCCAAAATGGTTTCTGCGAATCCAATAATTGGAATCGATTTAAAAAAAAATAAAATCCAATTAGGAAAAAAATTTGGTTTGACCCATGGATTTTTGAGCAATACAAAAAATTTACAAAAAAAAATTATTAAAATTCTTGGTTCAAAATTTGCAGATGTGGTTATTGATACGACTGGAAAATCAAAAGTTATAGAACAATCGTATAATTTAACTAATGAGGATGGAAAAACAATTCTAGTAGGTGTACCAAATAAAAAAATTTCTATATACTCATTGCCTTTGCATTTTAACAAAACTTTAAAAGGTTCACACGGTGGATCGGCAGTACCAGATGTAGATATACCAAGATATATTAATTTATTTGAAAAAAATAAAATAGATTTGAAAAATTTAATAACTCATCAATTTAAATTAAAAGAAATTAATAAAGCAATCAAATTACTTAGAAATGGTAATTCAGGCCGTATAATCATTAAAATGGGTAAATAATATCAATGGGTAATTTGGTCAATTATATTTCATCTCTTCATAAATCGACTAGTAGATCATACTTAGATCGAATGAACGATCAAAAAGTTGAGTGTATGATTGAGGCAAAAAAATACGGAGACGAATATTGGGACGGAAATAGAAGGTTTGGTTATGGCGGCTATAAATATATTGAAGGTAGATGGAAGCCTGTTGCTGAAATTTTAATACAAAAATATAATTTAAATAATGACTCAAAAATTTTAGATGTAGGATGTGGAAAAGGTTTTTTACTTTATGAGATTAAATTATTGCTTCCAAAAATAAAAATTTGTGGGTTTGACTCGTCAAAGTATGCTTTAGATAATTCTAAAGAGGAAATTAAACAAAATCTTTTTTCTCTTCAAGCACAAGAAATTTATCCATTTAAAGATAAAGAATATGATTTAACAATTTCTATTAATACTTTACACAATTTGAAAATTTTCGATTTAGCGAAAGCTTTAAAGGAAATTCAAAGAGTAAGTAAAAATAGTTATATTTGTGTAGAAAGTTTTAGAAATGATTTGGAATTGTTTAATTTAGAATGTTGGGCTTTGACATGTCAATCTTTCTTTAGTCCTGATGAGTGGATATGGATTTATAATCAATTTGGATATTTAGGAGATTATGAATTTATTTATTTTGAGTAAATATAACATAGTAGCTAATAATGAAAAAAAATTTATTATCTAAACGAGATAATTGCAGACTATGTGAAAGTAAAAGATTGAAACTTGCCGTCCCTCTTTTACCCACACCTGTTGCGGAAAAATATCTTAAAAAAAATGAACTTAAAAAAAAAGAATTAATTTGTCCTTTAGATCTTTACATTTGTTTGAGCTGTGGACATGTGCAGTTACTCGATATTGTTGATCCAAATTATCTTTACAGTGATTATACTTATTCGAGCGGCAGGTCTAAAGGTTTAGTTGATCATTTTGAAAATTATGCAAATTATATTTGTGGTAAATTTGTT
>MDTE01177418.1_pt1 | contig 10450 bp, 10 predicted proteins | sample 811231 | NCBI WGS metagenome assembly MDTE01 (sample SAMN05326651, study PRJNA326480) | marine metagenome | isolation source: seawater | place: Indian Ocean: Red Sea | collected 2010 | reverse complement strand
GTGACTTAGTTGAGTACGGGGATACTGAGGAATTATTTATTAAACCTATTGACCCAAGAACAGAGAGTTATATTAGCGGAAAGATTGGATAAAGAATGGCTGAAAAACATATTATGTCTGCTTTTGACGAGGACATAGAAAAAATTCAATCCACGCTAATGAAAATGGGTGGATTAGTTGAGAAGTCTCTATTTGATGCGGCGGCTGCATTAGTAAAATCTGACATTGAGTTAGCAAGAAAGGTCAAAGAGCACGATCAAATTATTGATTCACTGGAGGAGGAGGTAAATATTCAAACAGTTAGGCTTATTGCACTTAGATCTCCCGCTGCTACGGATCTTCGGTATGCTCTTTCCTTTATTAAAGTGGCGTCAAACTTAGAGCGAATTGGCGATTATGGAAAAAATATGGCTAAGCGATCATTGGTAATGGAACCATCACTAATAACTGAGCAAGGAAGTAATTCTTTAAGGCGCATGACTAAAGATGTAATTTTGATGATGAATAACGCTCTGGATGCATATGTCCGTAAGGATGTAGAGTTAGCGGAGGCCGTCATTATACAAGACAAGGATATTGACCTTCACTATAACGCTCTTTTCCGGGAATTTTTGACATTTATGATGGAAGACCCAAAAAATATCACAACTTGTATGCATCTTCATTTCATAGCAAAAAATATTGAAAGAGTTGGGGATTACGTAACTTCGATAGCCGAGCAAGCAATTTATGTTGCGACAGGCGAATATCCCTCTGAGGAACGTCCCAAAGTAGATACTACTTCCCTGACTAAAGTTGATCCAGAGAGTGTTAGCTAAAGAGGGCTAAGATATGGTTAAACCGACGATTTTAGTTATAGAGGATGAAGAGGCTCAACGTCTTATATTGCAACATAATTTGGAAGAGGCCGGTTATGAGGTAATTTGTGCTGAAAATGGTGAAATTGGTTGGGAACTAATAGAAGATTATCGACCAGATTTGATAGTCCTAGACTGGATGATGCCGAAACTTAGCGGTATAGAATTATGTCGGCAGGTAAAGTCTTCAGCGAAGACGAAAAATACTCCAATTGTAATGTTGTCTGCTAGATCCGAAGAGGTCGATCGGATTAGAGGATTAGAAATCGGTGCAGACGATTATGTTTCAAAACCTTATAGCATTAAAGAACTATTAGCTCGGATTAAAGGTCAGCTTCGGCGCGTAAGAGGGGCAGCGGTTGCTGAAAAACTTTCATTTGAGGGTATTGAACTTGATATGGAGACCTATAGAGTTACGCGCTCTGGTGAAAATATTAAGCTAGGACCTATTGAGTTTAGGTTGTTAGCCACTTTTTTAGAAAAACCGAGGAAAGTATGGTCTAGAGACGCTTTACTGGATCGAGTATGGGGTCGAGACATTTATGTAGACACTCGAACAGTAGATGTGCACATAGGGCGGCTTAGGCGGGCCCTTCGTAAAAATGGTGAGGAGGATCTTGTTCGTACTGTGCGCGGAGCAGGCTACGCTCTGGGATAAAAAATATTTATATGTTTATGTAATATGTAAAATCATATTAGATTAAAGTCATGAATGTAACGTTAAAACATTTACAAGTTTTCAAGACAATAATTGATTGCGGTAGTTATCATAAAGCAGCCACTAGCTTAGAACTTGCGCAACCAACGCTCACTGCGGCTGTTAAAAACCTTGAACGGGAGCTAGGGGTTTCGCTAATTGATAGAAGCACTAGAAATATAAAATTTACACCAGCTGGAAAAGAACTGTATACCCATTTGCCAGCAATTTTTGAACGTTTGGAAATCGCGCTAAACTCAGCGAAAGACGTTGCATACGGTGGTGGCGGAAGCATATCAGTTGGCTATATCGATTTTGCGATGCTTGGGCCGTTGCCTGAGATTCTAACAAAGTTTCGTGCGATAAATAAAAAGGTACATGTTGATTTGAATTTCATCTCATCGAGAAATCAAATTGAGGCAGTTTATAAACGTTCTATAGATCTTGGGTTTATTATGAGTAACGATAACACTCTTCCAGACGATCTTTGCTCAAAACCAATATCCCGGGAAGGTTTAGTAGCGGTTTTACCTCCTAATCATAGACTAAGCAGCTCTTCAGCTATTAAGCTTGATGATTTAAAAGACGCAGATTTTGTAATGGGTGATTCAACATGGTCTGGATTTAATAACTTAGTTATAAGGCTCTGCACATCTCGAGGTTTCCAGCCCCGTATTCGTGAAACAGCACACCTAAGGGAAGAGTTATTGTCTTTGGTTATGGCTGGGCTTGGAACTTTGATCTATCCTGAATGCATTGAAAATACTTCGCGCTTTGGCTTAAAGATTGTGCCTATAACTGATGTAAAAAGCATAGTTACAACGTCTGCTGTTTGGTTGAAACGGGCTAATAATAAAAATTTAACATTAATGTTAAATCAAATAGATGATTATTGAGATTTTCTTAATTAAGAAGAATACCCGGTAGGAATAGTGATATTTGTGGAATAAACATTACCCCAAAAGTTACCAAAAGGACTATGAAAAAAAAGAATTTACCATGTTTCCACCATTCTGAAACAGATACATTTAAAAGTCGACATACAAACAAAGTTTGCACTCCGACTGGTGGGGTTAGATTGGCTAATAATATTATCATACTAAAGGAAATGCCAAAATGGGTTGGGTCTATACCGATCGCTCGAGCCGCAGGTAACATTAGTGGAAAGAATATTAGCATGATCGGGACCGCTTCTATAAAAAATCCCATCAGAAAAAATATCAGAAAGTTAACTATCATAAATTGAGTAGTTGAAAAACTTTGATCGGTGAAAAATTGCTCGACTATCGAAGTAATATTAAGCCTTACTATAAGTACACCAAAGATTGCCGCTCCTACTACTAAGAGAAGATAACTGAAAGCGCTCAACAAATCGCGGCTGAACGCGTCAGCTAAATTCTTTATAGCCATTTCTCTCCGAAACCAGATAAACCCGAGAAGTAAACCAAATAAAATTCCTGCTGCGCCAGCCTCTACAGGAGAGAATATGCCCATTCTCATTCCACCTAATATGAAAACTGGCACAGACAATCCGGGTAATGCATACAATAAAGAATTGCTCTGTTTCGATGTTGTTTTGTCCTGACTTATAAAGCTTACAGTTTCTACACTTTCATATCTATTTTGGATCAGAGCGGCAACGATCATTAGGCCAACTGCTAATAGTATACCAGGCAATATACCTGCGATCCAAAGTCTAAGGATCGACATTTGTCCGGAAAGGCCAAGTATTAAAAGCACATTTGATGGTGGGATTAAGGCACCTATTAGACCGGCACAAGAAATTAGGCCGGCTAAATATCCTTTAGGATAACCCAGTGCTTCCATATCCTTTTTGAAAAGAGAGGAAAGCATACCAGCTTCTGCTAATGTTGAGCCTGTCATTCCCCCCATGAACAGAGATGAGGTTATTAATACTTGAGATATTCCACCTTTAACGCGTCTGCCAACAATCTCGCCTAGTGAGATTAGCCCTTTGGCTACTCCTATTTGTGATAACAATCCACCAAGGATAATAAAAAGTGGTAATGCCAACCATGCAAAATTACCCATAACTCCCATTACTGCAATAGGTGCACCAATGAGAGGAAAGCCTGCTACCACCATTCCTATGACACCACCTAAAGCCATGGATGCCGCTAAAGGGAGGCCTAATATTGCTAATAAAAATAAAGTACCAAATCCTGCTACTGCAGCGGTTAAAACCATTTGGAAAATCTCTCTGGTAAATACTTTATCAGCCGACAAAATATAGTGAGACTTGAGCCAAAGATTATTGCATAATAACCAATTTTTATAGACCATCCAGTTGCAGCATATTTTGAAAATACTTTCGGAAGAAGTTCGTATGTTGACCACAAAAGAAAGCCAAAGAAAGCGATCATCACGACATCTTCAAGTATCTTATTCACTCCATGCGGTATTGTGATTATCGAAATCTTTATATGACCTTCTTGCCTATCAATAACCGCGGTCGATAAAAAAATTAACCAAACCATAACAATAACAGTCACTTCTTCAACCCACATAAGTCCGAGTGTGCCATTCAGTATGAACCTGTCAAAGATATTAATGCTCAACAAACAAATTATGAATAAAAAACCAGGTATTAGAACAAATAATTTGAGTAAATTTGTGAGGTTTTTGTCTGTGTTTTTCATAAGTAGATCAAATCGTAACTATATAAATTTTTCAATTAAAAAGACGATGCACGCCAATATTTAAATTTGACGTGCATCTAATAGAATTTTAATATTTGTTTAACCCCCTAATTCACCAGCTTTTCGCAACCGATTTAATAGATCTGGTGGCGTATGTTTGATTACAGCAGGGTCTGTATAAACTGACTCGCTCGCGGCTTGCCACTCAGCCATTTGGGCAGGCGTTAAGTCAATTATCTCTGTACCTCTTTTAGTGATTGCATCTCTAAATTCTTGATGCATTTCTTGGTCTACTTTCTGCTCATAAAGAGCTGCTTCTTTTCCAACTTCAATCATAATATCCTTAATATCTTGAGGTAGGCTCTCCCAATAATCTACTCTGACCCACATTACTTGAGGAAGGTATTGGAAGTTTACCATAGAAACGTATTCTGACATTTCATCAAATCCTACGTTGTGAATATGTGGTATTGGTATCTGAACACCTTCAAACATACCCTGACTGAAGCCTGTGAAAGTATCTGCCCAAGGAACTGGTAATGGGTTAGCACCCCATGCTTTATTGATTGTAACATCCAATGGCGCTAGACTAACTCGTTGTTTAGTTCCTGAAATATCCGCTGGAGTTTGTAATTTTGTTTTTCTTGTTGCAATAGCTCGAGGCCCCCCATTACTGGACATCATAAATATGGCTTTCAAACCTAACTCTTTTTCAACTTTGGCTTGTATTTCCAATCCAACTTCACTGTTCATCATTTGTTGAAGTTGTACTGGCCCAACTTTCATGTCACCACTTACAATATACGGGAGGTTTACCCAATCGTAATGCCGCGTAAATACTCCTATAGTCGATGTTCCAGCCGCCGCTAAGTCAATAGCTCCCGCAAGTAGGGCTTCTATTGCTTTTTCTTCAATATACAAACTTCCACTGTGGTTCACTTCAATTTTAACACCGCCATTTGTACGTTTTTCAACATGTTCAGCAAAAAAGTTAACTGCCTTTCCTGATGAAATCTGAGGGCTTGGATACCCAGCGTAAACCATTTTTATTTCTGCCGCCGCATAACCTGACATAGCTAAAAAAGTCGTTATTAAAGTAGCTATAAAAGTTCTTAAGTTTAGATTTTTCAAATTTTTCATAGTCTTCCTCCTTTTATCTTCTCTTCTAAAAATTTATTTGGTCATTAAATCTCTTTTTCTCTGCTCAATTTTGCTACGGAGCGGTGGAAAAATTTCATCTTTATCAATTCTTATTGCTAATAAAGAAGGACCAGAAATCTCCAATGCCCATGATATCTTTTCATCAAGATCTTCGATCTTTTCGATACTTTCCGCAGGTATTCCAAAACCTTCTGCAACCTTAGTAAATTCAATGGGCTGCAAATCTACAAAATAATCTCGCCCCCACATCTCCTCCGCTTGATGTTTGAGAATCCCTAAGGCTCCATCAATAAAAACGACTATAACTAGTGACAAATTCAGTTCCTTAATTACTGCTAGCTCACCCATCGTATGAATAAAGCCACCGTCTCCACTTATAGAAACAATCTTTCTACTGCGGTCAGCTATTGCAGCACCAATTGCTGCAGGTAAACTGAAACCCATTGCATCAAATTCACAAGATTGTAGCAAACGCTCTGGACAAGTTATTTCTAACTGATCACAAATCCAAAGTCTGTGATTACCAATGTCACCGGAGAGTAGGGTTTTATCAGAAATATATTTGTTTAGGCTCTGTAAAACATCAGCCGCACTTAGACCTTGCGTGGGATTATTTTTAGCTGACATAGGTTTGGGCTTTTTTGAATACCAACATGATTTTGTTTTGCTACTAAGTTGTTCTGCCAAAGAAGATAAAAAGCAAGCGGCGTCACATTGAATACCAATGTCGACACCATAGACAAGATTTGGTTGTTTGGGATCGATATCTACCTGGATTATCTTTGATCTTTCAGCAAATAGATCAGGTTTCCATCCATAGGTTGTTTGTTCGCCAAGAGAGCATCCAATTACAAGTAGCAAATCAGCAGAAGAAACCGCTTCAGAAGCCGTACTTGTTCCGTAAAATCCGAGCATACCAATACTATGTTCACTAGAGCTGTTAATACTGCCGATGCCAGATCTGCTTGTTGCAACGGGTGCGCCCAATAGTTGTGCGCACTCTAGCAAAGCATCTGTTCCATTACTCCTTATAACTCCATGTCCAGAAATAATGACTGGTCGCTTACTTTGATTAATTAAATTAATAACCTGATCAATCACATTTTTGGAAGGAGGATTACTAGATAATTGTGCTATCTCAATTTTACGATATTTTTTAATTAATTCTGCTTGAATGTTTTGAGGTATATCTAAGTGGACAGGGCCAGATCGACCGGAACTTGCAAGTTGCAAACTTGTTGAAATTAGATTGGGTATTTCACCAGCAGAGACAGCCTGCAACGAGGATTTACAGAATTGATTAAAAAGAGCAATATTATCGGCATATTGAAGAATATTTCGATTCATGTAACGCCTATCAACTTGGCCAGTGATCACTAAAAGGGGAATACTATCGGCAAAGGCATTTGCTACTGGAGTTACAAGGTTCGTTGCCCCAGGCCCTGGTGCGCCGGAAAACACAACGCCCGTTTGCCCCGAAGCCAGAGCGTAACCTGACGCCATATAACCTGCGCCCAATTCATGCCGAGCCGCAATTATTTCAATACGCTTTTGAGATCCAATAGCTTCATAAGTTGGAAGAAAATGACCACCGGCTAGAGTAAATATTGTCTTTATTTTCGCATCAGCCAATGCCGAAGCAAGAACTTCACTTCCTTTAATAGTATCTGGAGAGTTACTCATTTCCAAACCTTTAAACCTCTGCTAATAAAAAACTTCATTAAATCCTGTTTCCTTCCGTATCCGCGTACTTAATTAGAACTTTACCCAAGTGCTGGCCTGAAAGCATCTGGTTTAAAATTAATGGTGTATTCTCAAAGCCATCGAAATTGGTGTTATGCATTTTCAAAAGTTTTTGTTTCAGCAAACGACCAATTTTTGCATTTACTGACGGAAACATATTTTTATACGAGTATCTTGAAAATGCATAAATTGTAGCCTCTTGCGACCAAACATGCCGCATATTAGCTGGATCCCATTCGGGATCGTTGCTGTTATTTGCAGAAACACGTCCAACCATAAGAATTTTAGCATTTTTTGCAAGAATTTCAGAAACAGCATCGGCAGTTTCGCCGCCAACTAAATCGAAATAAATATTGGCACCCTCATGACATGCAGTAGCTAGATCAGCCTTAAAACTTTTTGATTTATAATCGACGCATGCATGCGCTCCAAGTTCGGTAGTTACGAATTCAGTTTTTCTACTACCGCCTGCTATTCCTATAACGCGCATCCCTGACAGAAGTCCTAACTGCACAGTATAAACTCCTATTGCTCCTGCTGCAGAGGAAACCACTAAGGTCTCACCAGGCATTGGTCGAGCCACCTGAGATAATGCTAAATATGGGGTCTGCCCTGGTGAGGAAAGCGCAGTTAGCCATTCTTCTGCAGAATATTCGTCACTAACTATGCTTACTTGTTCGGGTTTAATTACTGCATAATCCTGCCAGCCCAGTCTACCGACGACAGAAGCTCCTTCAGGCAGGTCAGAGCATTTTGTCTCAATAATCTTTCCAAAAACGTCGCAATCAATCAGTTCTCCAAGATTAAATGGTCGAATGAAATTTTTAAAATCCTTTGTTCTCATTCCTTGCCATGCAGAAAGCGCAACCATTTCTACAGCAACTCTAGCTTCGCCTTGCTTCAATGGCATAACTGGCGATGTTATAAGCTCAAAGTTCTCCGGTCCCGCTAGAAATTCTGGCCTAGACTTTAAAATAAACTGACGGTTTTGCATTTAATCATCCAAACTTCTTTGACGAGCAGATTACCTTCAATTCAGCTTCATTTCGAAGTACCTCTTGGTCAAACTAAATATTTTATTGATAGAGTAAATCTATCAGTAAAATCTCAACCTTGCCAATTTTATAAGCAATTCGATACCTTAATTGCTAACTGAGCTAAAATGTAAATAGAGTGAGAATTATGACTAAGGCAATAGACAGATTTAATCCTCCTAACATGGCACAACCATTTACTCGATATAGTCAGGCTGTTGAGATACCTTCAAATGCTCGAACACTAATCATTGGCGGTCAAGTTGGTGTTAGAATTGATGGTACTATGTCTGATGAAATGGCTGAACAAACTAGCCAATGTTTTCGTAATATTGAAATAATTCTTCGAGCTAAAAATATGGAATTAGATGATTTAGTGGAGACACGCACGTACATCACAAGTACTGAATACATTGAGGGCTATCGTGAAGGACGTGCTGCGGTTTTCAATAGTTGCAAATCCTTTCCCGAACCTGCTGCTGCCTTATTGATTGTTGATGCTCTGGCACAACCTCACTGGAAAATAGAAATTTGTGCTACTGCAGCAAAGGTATAAAATCACTTTTAAACTTAGGAAACTGAAAGAATGTCGTATCTAGATTTCACCCAAGAGGAATTGATTTACCAGTACAGTCCTCGTGAGGCCGTTCCGGAGCATCCAGTTTGGAAGGCTCACTGGTCCTTGTTTAGTGAATACGCAAGATCTAAATATGATAATATATCAAGAGTTTCCTATGGACCCTCAAAGGGTCAAACCTTGGATATTTTTCCAGCAAAGAATAAGAACTCTCCAATAAATATATTTGTACATGGAGGATTTTGGCGTTTCTTGGATAGTTTTGATCACTCTCTTGTAGCTCCTGCAGTAGTTGATGCTGGTGGTGCATCTGTGCTGGTAAATTATGATCTTTGCCCAACTGTTAGTTTGCATAAGGTTATTGAACAAGTCAGATCAGCTTTAAAATGGGTTTATGAAAATGCTGAAAAAGTAAATGGAGATAGAAATAAGATTTATATCTCTGGACATTCCGCAGGCGGTCATTTGGCTTCAATGCTATGTATATCAGAGCCTTTGTTGTCATTGGGATTGCCAAAAAATGTTATTAAAGGGGCTACTATTGTAAGCGCCATGTTAGATTTAGAGCCAATATTTTTAGTCCCTGGTTCTGAAGAATTAATGATTGAACAAAACGAGTGCAAAGAACTTAGTCCCGTTTACAATCCTCCAGATCCGACCATCGAATTGGTTATTGCAGTAGGGGGCTTGGAGACTACAGAGTGGATTAGGCAAACTGAGGACATGCTGCATGTATTAGAGGGTCAAGGTAGTAATTTTACTTTCTTAAAACCAGAGTATGACCAGCACTATTCAATTTTATTTTCACTTGGCAATCCGTGTACACCATTGTGCAAGGCAATGTTAGATCAAATGAACTTATGTTTATGACTTGCTGTAGCTTATTCTATGCATTAAACAAACCCTTTATATTGAATTTTGTACTCATTAAATTTAAGAAGAAATTTGAACTAGATTACATTGACCAAGTTTTAGTGGGTTAATAGCATATAGAAGCAGTCAGAGCTAAATGTGGCTGGGATACTAGATTTTTTATGATAAGATATGGATTTTTAAATGAACTTTGAATCAGCCGATTATAAAACCAAAGATGCACCGGACTTAAATGATTTCGATTGGTCAGATCCTTTTAAGCTCTCAGAATTGTTCGAGGAGCACGAGGTGCTAATCAGAGAAAGCGCGGCATCGTTTGCAAATGATGTCTTAATGCCTAAAGTAGTAGAGGGTTTTGCGGATGAGGAAGTATGTCCGGAAATTTTCTTGGAAATGGGAAAAATGGGCCTTCTTGGCATAACCATTCCAGAGCAGTACGGCGGTTTAGGTGCCAACTATGTTTCCTACGGATTAGTTGCTCAGGAAATTGAGAGAATTGATAGCGGTTATCGGTCCATGCTGTCAGTTCAATCAAGCTTGGTAATGTATCCGATATATGCTTATGGCACGGAAGCTCAGAGGCAAAAATATCTACCAGCTTTAGCAAGTGGTGAGATGATAGGGTGCTTTGGTCTTACAGAACCAGATGCAGGTTCAGATCCAGCTTCTATGAAGACAAAAGCGGAGAAAATTAATGGTGGGTACCGCATAACAGGTTCTAAAATGTGGATATCAAATTCACCAATTGCAGATGTATTCGTAATTTGGGCCAAATCGGACGCCCATGAAGGCAAGATAAAAGGTTTTGTACTTGAGAAAGGGATGAAAGGTTTATCGAGCCCAAAAAT
>MDTE01158820.1_pt1 | contig 10450 bp, 11 predicted proteins | sample 811231 | NCBI WGS metagenome assembly MDTE01 (sample SAMN05326651, study PRJNA326480) | marine metagenome | isolation source: seawater | place: Indian Ocean: Red Sea | collected 2010 | reverse complement strand
AGTCTAGGACTTTCTTTTTGATTGAGTTCAGACAAACCTTTAAATTTAGATATACCTTTAGCTTTAGCTGCAACTAGAAAAATAAGTAAAAACTCATCAATAGCTGAACTGTTTAACTTTGGTGAACAATTTATTGATTTTAAATTTTTTGAACTTTCTATATTTAGATCTGCAATTTTTTCACCTTTGTATATCTTTATATTACTTAGTTTGATTTTTACTCCCATCTTTTTTAAAATTGAAATAACTCCTACTCTAGAAGAGTTGATATTAACTTTTTTAATTTTCAATTTTGAGTTATAGGTTAATGCTGTTAGTACAATAAAAAATGCACTTGAGCTTATGTCTGACGGAATTTTGTAGTTAAAAGGTTTAATTTTTTTAACTCCTCTTATTTTAATAATATCAAAATTTTTTTTTTCAATTACTTTAATCGGTAATCTAAGATGTTTGAAAATAAGCTCACTATGGTTTCTAGATTTTTTTGCTTTTATAATAGTTTGACCTTTCGTATTTAGAGCTGCTAGCATAACTGCACTTTTACATTGCGCAGAACCTTTATTTTCATAAAACCTAACTGGTTTTGAATTTTCTGTTCCATAAATTTTTAATGGTAATTTACCATTAGTTGTTTGAAATTTTGCCCCAAACTTTTGTAAAGGTATAGTCACTCTTGAAAAATCTCTTTTTGATAAACTTTTATCTCCTATTAATTTAATGTTAAATTTTGAGTGAACTAATAATCCTAATATTAACCTACCCAATGTGCCAGAATTTCCAGCATTTAGAATTATATTTTTCTTGTAATTATATCCATTAAGTCCAACACCATAAATTTCACAAATATTTTTTTTGAAATTAATTTTAACTCCAAGTTTTTTGAGACATTTTAATGTACTCATTATATCCTCAGATTTTAATAAATTTATTGATTTAGATTTTCCACTTGATTGAGAAGCTAAAAGAGCCCATCTAATTGAGATACTTTTATCACCTTCAATATTCAATATTTTTTTAAATGGTTTAATTTTTTCTATAATTTTTATTGTATTTTTCATTTGGAATTAGAATTAACTAATTTTAAATGACTCTCCAAAATATGCATTTTTAGCATCAATATTTTGTATTAAATTACTTGGCGTTCCTTGAGCAATCACTTTTCCGTTATGAATAATTGCTGCAATATCTACACATGCTAAAAGATCTCTGGCTTGATGGTCACATAAAATCACGGAAATATTATTATTACTTTGTAAATCAACTATGATTTCTTGAATAGTCTTAATTGTCATTACATCTAATGCTGCAAATGGCTCATCGAGTAAAAGAATTTTTGGGTCAGAAATTAGCGCAAGTGCTATAACTAATTTTTTTTTTTGCCCACCTGATAAAAAATCTGCTTTTATATCTCTTATTGCATCCAACTCAAACTTTGAAATAAGAAGATTAATTTTTTCTTCTCTATAACTTAAATTATCAATTGTAATTTCAGCAATAGCTTTTAAATTTTCATACACTGTAAGGTCATGAAAAAAACCTCCATTTTGAGGAACAAATCCAATTTTATATTTTAGTGTTCTCTCAAAGATTGGGTATTTATTTATTATTTCCGAATTAATTGAGATTGATCCAAAATCTGGAGAAATTAATCCTGTTATCAGGTTGAATATAGTAGATTTTCCTACACCATTAGGACCAAGCAACCCTAATATTTGACCGTTGTTTAATTGTAAGTTTAAATTATCTAATATTGTTTTTCTTCCATACTTAAGAGAAATTTTATCAAGTTTTAAAATAGCTCTATTATCTTTAAAAGATTTAATTCTAAATTTTTTAATATTTGACATTTTATTTTGTTTCTAACACAATTTTATTATCTTTATTATTCATATATATTTCAATTTTTTTTGTGATCAAATTGATTTTAATATTATCCGCCTTGATAGTCCCCTGTAGTCCATCATATTCAACATTTTCATAAATATGTACTATGCTATTTTCAAAATTTAAATCTATTTTATTTGAAAGAATAACATTATCTAAATATTGAATTATCACGTTGCCATCAAAACTAGTATTGTAGGTTGAATTATTAAATACAGCTCTATCTGCAGAGACTATTAATGGGATACCTGTCTGATCTATAAAGGTTGCATTAACAATTTGCATATCTACAATTTCGATACCATTTTCATAATTTATTTCACTTAATTTTGAAGTAATAGTGTATTGTTTATTACCATCGAACTTAACATCGTATTTTAAATTCTTAATTAAATTATTTTCATTTTCTATTGGTATATTTTCTTTTTCGACAATGGAAATCTCAGGTTTTTTATTATCATCTAAATAATTAAAATAAAATATTGTTGAAATTAGAATAATGAATAAAAAAAGGATTAATTGAATAATTCTTTTCATTAAATATTATTTTAAAACTTTAATGAGATTATGAATATGAAGTACACCAATAGTTTTTCGTTTATTATTTTTTTTATATACACATACATTTGTAATCTTCTTTTTATTCATTTGTGATAAAACATCACTAGCGAGTGTATTTTCTTCAACTATGTATGGATTTTTAGTCATGAAAGACTTAATTTTTATATTATCAATTTTTCGCTTTTTTTGCATCAGTCTTTTAAGATCGCCATCTGTAAAAATACCTGAATTAAGTCCTTGTTTGTTTATCACAACTAAAAAACCCAACTTTTTTGCATTAAGTATCTTTAAAGCATTTTTCATAATTTCTTTTTCATAAACAAAAGGTATTTTTTTCTTTACTAACATTAAATCACCCGCAGTCTTCAATTTTATACCTAAATTTCCTGATGGATGATATTTACGGAAATCCAATTTTCCAAAATTTTTTCTTTTCATTAAAGCTATTGATAAAGCATCACCTAATGCTAACTGGGAGGTGGTGCTTGAAGTTGGCACTATACCAAAACCTGACTCTTGTACTTCAGGTATTAATATTTTTATGTCAGATGATTTATACAAAAAAGATTTTTTATTAGATACAATTCCTATCAAAATAATTTTGTTTGATTTTGCAAATTTTATTATATTTTTAAGTTCATCTGTATTACCTGAGTAACTTATTAAAATTAAAATATCTTGTTTAGTAATTTTACCAAGATCTCCATGTGAACAATCATTTGCAGATATACAAAATGATGGTGTCCCAACAGAGGATAAAGTTGCAGAAATTTTAGACGCAATTATTCCACTTTTGCCTACTCCACAGATTATTACCTTTGATTTACATTTGTTGATTGTTCTTACAGCATCCTCAAAAGATTTATCTATTGAATTCTTAAGTTTTTTTAATGCTCTGATTTGTAAATCAATAACTTCTTTTCCTATTTCATTTATTTTATTTTTCATTTAATGTGACCAGATATCATCCTTAAATAAAGCAAGATCAAGTTCAACGCGAGTTTTTAGAAATTTAAGACAATTTTTATACAATTCAACTCTTTCTTCTCTTTTGAGTATCTCATTTAACTCATTATGAATTTTATGAAGGTAAATTACATCATTTGCACAATATTTTAATTGCGATTGAGTAAGCTCTCCTCCAAAATCTGAGCTTTGAAATTGTTTGCTAATATCAATATTTAAAAATTCTTTTATCAAGGTTTTTAGTGAATGATTGTCAGAATATGATCTAGCTAATTTAGAGGCAATTTTTGTATCTAAAATATTATTAGTATCTGTTTTTAAATAATATTTAATAAAAGCCATATCTGCTCTTCCAAAGTGAAAAATTTTAGTAATATTTTCATCAGATAAAATTTTTACCAAATTTGGGGCACTATAGTTTGATCTATCTAATTGAATGATATGAGCATCATTTTTTCCAGAGGAAATCTGAACCAAACAAAGAGGATCTCTCCTGACGTTTAAACCCATAAATTCTCCATCCACGGCTATTACATTGCCTAAATTTAAATCATCTGGTAAATCTTTTTTGTGAAGTTTAATATCAAAAGTCATTTATAATTATATATATATGAAAGCAAAAAATTGTCTAATTTTTGGTGGAAGTGGTCAAATTGGTAGAAACTTAATAAGAAAACTCACTAAAAATAATATTAAGGTAACTGTAGTAACTCGTAATATCCATCAGAAAAGTTATATGATTAAAACTCAAGCAAATGCTGGATATATAGATATTATTGAAGCAAATATCTATGACGAAACAAAAATAAGGAGACTTTTTGAAAATTGTGAAATTTGTATAAATTTAGTCGGTATTTTATTTGAAAAGAAAAGAGGTAATACTTTTTATAATATCCATACTTTATTTCCGTCTTTACTAGCAAAACTATCTAAAGAGTATAAATTAAAAAATTTTATTCATATATCAGCACTAGGTATAAATGAAGCATTAGACAGTAATTACGCTAAAAGTAAATTAGAGGGTGAAAGAAAAATATTAGATAATTTCCCTCTAGCAACTATTTTAAGACCTTCTATTGTATATTCTGTGGATGATAATTTTACCACAAATTTTATGACACTTCTTAATAGACTTCCTTTATTTCCTATTTATTATTTTGGAAAAACCAAATTCATGCCTATTCACTGTTCTGATTTGACTGATGTGATATATCATATTGTTTCACAAAATATTAATTCTAAAATAATAGAATGTGTAGGCCCGGAAACTATCACATTCAAAGAAATTTTAGAAAGACTGTTGAGTTTAATTGATAAAAAAAGATTATTAGTACCATTTCCACTTATTTTAGCAAATTTAACTGCAAAGATTTTTCAACTAATGCCAAAACCTTTATTAACTCAGGATCAATTAAGATTGCTTAAATATGATAACATTATCTCAGGTAAATATAAAACTAATTTTGAAATAGGTTCACCAAGTAAAAGGTATTTTAATGAAGAGGTTAAAAAGTATGCTTATATGTGGAAAGAAGGTGGTCAATTTAACACTGAAAAATACAATTTAGAAAAAAAAGAAAAATAAAAATTAATTTAAATTATGCAGATTGTATTTTTTTTTCTATGAATTCAGGCATATCCTCTTTATCTTGAGCATCTTCTTTTTTACCTTTTGGTTGATATGCATGTAACAAGTGTAATTTACAATAAGAAAAATCTTTGAGAGATGTCCTTCCACAAAAATAAAAAGATTTTTCATTTGGATGACCTATCGGCCATTTACATGAATTTTCATCAAGTTCCTCTAATTGTTTCGGATTTTCAGGCTCAAAATCTTTTTCAATTATTAAAGATTTAAATCTACTCCGTCTACCACCCTTAGTCTTTATATTTATATTTTTGTTTCCAATTGAACTATCGAAAGTTTTATTTGATGTAGCTGTTCGAGTTTTGATTTTTGCTGATAAATTAAGCCTATGAGCTTTACCAATAACTGCATTTCTACTTAATCCACCAATGATTTCAGCTATTTGACTAGCTGTATTTCCCTTCCCCCACAGTTCTTTTAATTTATTTACTTTTTCTTCGGTCCAACTCATTAATAACTACATTTTGTGTTATATGTTTATAAATATACAATATACTGATATAAAATTTAATTAAACAACAAAATATTTAAAGTTATCAACAATATTAAATGAAATTTATTAATGTGATATTCAATCCTCACTTGTATTTAATAATTAAATTTATAAAAAGTTTTTAAAAAAAATTATGAGCTATTTAGTTAAAAATTATAATAGAAAAAAAATTTCTTTTAGAAGTGGAAAAGGAAGTTATCTTTACTCTAATAACGGTTTAAAATATTTAGATTTTTGTTCTGGCATAGCAGTAAATAGTTTAGGTCATGCAAATCCAAAATTAATAAAAGCTTTAAACAAACAAGCAAAAAAAGTTTGGCATGTTTCAAATGCATTCAAAATTCCTGAAGGTGAGGAATTAGCAAAAAAATTAGTTAAAAAAACTTTTGCTGACTATGTGATGTTTCAAAACTCAGGTACAGAGGCAACAGAGGCTGCAATTAAAGTAGCTCGAAGATATTTTTATTCAATAGGCAAGCCTAAAAAAAACCGAATTTTATGCATCAAAAATTCATTTCATGGGAGAACAATTGCAGCTATTTATGCCAGTGGTAGTAAAAAAATGACTGAAGGTTTTGGACCTAAAGTTGATGGATTTGATCATTTTCAGTTTGGAGACCACCAAAGTTTAAAAAAAAAAATAAATAGTAAAACAGCAGCAATAATGGTTGAAACTATATTGGGAGAGGGTGGCATTAAGGTAATACCTGATTGGTGTTTAAGAGGATTAAGAAAATTATGTAATAAAAAAAAAATACTTTTAATTCTTGATGAGGTGCAATGCGGAATTGGAAGAACAGGAGATTTTCTAGCTTTTGAAAAATCAAAAGTAAAACCTGATATTGTTCCTATTGCAAAAGGGATTGGAGGTGGTTTTCCAATCGGAGCAGTTTTGATGAATAAAAAAGTTGCTAATGCGATGAAACCGGGAACACATGGATCTACTTTTGGAGGAAATCCGCTAGCGATGAAAATTGGAAGCACAGTAATGGATATAATAGGAAAAAAAAGTTTTTTAAAAAGAGTTAAAATAAATTCAGATTATTTTCATAAAAGATTAAATAAACTTAAAGATGATTATCCAAATATAATTAAAGAGATTAGAGGAAGAGGTTTTTTGATTGGTTTAAAATTATATAAAGATCAATCATTTTTAATAAAAAAACTTTTTGAAAACAAACTATTAACAATAAGAGCAGCTGAAAATGTTATTAGAATTTTACCACCATTAAATGTCAAAAAAAGTGAAATTGATAAAGCAATAAAGATTTTAAATAAGGTTTGTAAAGAATATTAAATATGAAACACTTCATTAATTTAAAAGATATTCCTGCAAAAGATTTAAGAAAAATTTTAAATGATGCAAAAAAAAGAAAAAAAAGAAGAAAAAGTTTAAGTAATTTAGATATAGATAAAGGTTCTCCGCTTAAGGGAAAATTACTGATTCAAATGTTTGAAAAATCAAGCTTAAGGACTAGGTTAAGTTTTTATTTAGCTATAAAACAATTGGGAGGAAGTACTTTAACTCTAAGACCAGATGAATTGCATTTATTTAAGGGAGGAGAAAGCATTGCCGATACAGCAAAAATATTATCTAATTTTGGTAATGCTTTTATGTTAAGAACAGATAGTGATAAAAAGCTCGAAGAGTTTAAGAAATATTTGTCTATTCCCATAATAAATGGATTGAGCCCTTCATCTCACCCCACACAAATATTATCTGATATATTCACTATTGAAGAAATTAAAAAAAAACCAATATCAAAATTAAATATTTCATGGGTTGGAGACACTAATAATGTATTAAGTTCTTTAATCGCAGCTTCTATCAAGTTTTCATTTAATTTGAAGATCGGTTGTCCAAAAAAATATCAACCAAATAAAAAAATTTTGAATTATATTAATAATAATAGAAATAAAATTTCTATTTTTGATAATGCTGAAAAAGCAGCCTCAGGAGCTGATGTTATATTTTCTGATAAAGTAATTTCAATGAACGATAAGGTGGATAAAAAAAAAAAATTAAACCATTTTAAAAAATTTAGGATTGATATGAAACTTATGAGTAATGCTAACAATAATTGTATTTTTCTTCATTGTTTACCTAGAGGGAAAGAAGTGCATGAAAAAGTATTTTCAAGTAAAATTTCAAAAGTATGGCAACAAGCTATAAATAGAGTTCATGTACAAAAATCTATATTACTTTATAGCTTTGGAAAACTAAGGTAAAGGTAAAGGGTTATCAGAATTTTGATTTAAATATAAAATTACAGAAGCTCTGTCTTTTTCTTTTCTGAGTCCAGCGAATGCCATTTTGGTACCTTTAATCCATTTCGCTGGTTTAATTAAATATCCGTTTAACTCTTCGAAAGTCCATGGCTTGTCATATGATGCCAAGGCTTTTGAATATTTATAATCACTCACTGCACCTACTTTTCTACCAACAACATTGTATAAAGCTGGACCAATATTATTTTTTCCACCCTTCACAATTGAGTGACATGCTGCACATTTTTTAAAAACTTTTTCTCCTGTTGCAAGATCACCTAAAGCCATTAAAGCAGCTATATCAATTTTTTTTTCCGTGATTTCCAAAGTTGACTGAGCATTTGAGGCAGCTACCTGTTCAACCTCAACTACATATCCTGGGGTTTCAGGTTTTTCGACATAAAATATTACATCAGTGAGTTTTCCAATACCAATTATAATAAGAGCTACCATGAGTATTGCAGCAACTATCTTATTTATTTCAAAAGAATCCATTTTATAAAAATTTAGTTTGAACGTATAACACTATAAACATAAAATTGCTTATATAATTTAATGTACAATTTTGCCTCTGTTTATATTGTAGTTATGAATAAAAAATACCAATGAAAACATTAGTTATAATCCCTTCAAGATTATCAGCCACGAGATTACCAGGCAAACCACTTCTAAAAATTAATGGTTTATCAATAATTTCTCATGTTTTTAAGAGAGCAGAAAAGGCAAATATTGGAGAAGTTATAGTTGCAACTGAAGATCAAGCAATAATAGATGATGTCAAAAAAAATGGTGGGCAGGCAATATTGACACATAATAAACATAAAACTGGAACAGATAGAATTTATGAAGCTCTAAATAAACTTGAACGTCCAGATATTGAGTTAGTTTTAAATGTCCAAGGTGATGAGCCTTTAATAGATATTGATGATATAAGAAATCTTCATAATCAGATGCTAAAATCAAAAGTAGATATAGGCACTTTAGCATCAAATATTAAGGATAAAAAATTATATGAGGATCTCAATACTGTAAAAGTAATTACAAATGAAAAATTAAATAATTCAAATTTTCCTAAAGCACTAAGTTTTTTAAGAAAAATTCATAATCAAAACGAAAATACCTACCATCATCATGGAATTTATTGTTACAAATTAGCAATATTAAAAAAATTGGTAAATTTTAATCAATCTTCTAATGAAATTAGTAACAATCTTGAACAATTGAGAGCATTAGATAACAATATTCAAATTAATGTTTCTTTAGCTAATACAGCTTCAGTTGGAATAGACACAGAACAGGATTTAGTGGCTATTAAAAAAATTATGGAATATAAAACCTGATGAATAAGATTTATTTTCAAGGAACATTTGGGGCATATTCACACCTTGCTGCTATTTCAATAGAGCCTAAAGCAGAGATTATCCCCTGTAAAACTTTTGATGAATGTTTTTTGAATGCATCAAAAGATCCTGAGGCAAAAATAATTATCCCTGAGTCTAATAGAATTACAGGTAACATTGGAATTGAATATTTGATATTTGAGTACAGATTGAATATTTATTCTGAATATTTTCAGAAGATTGAACATAATTTGTTATGTCTCCCAGGAACAAAAATTTCTGAAATAAAAGATGTATATTCTCATGGTCAAGCATTGTCACAATGTTCAAGATTTATTAAGTCAAATAAATTTATTGAACATGTTAGAGCTGACACTGCAGGATCTGCTGAGATGGTCTCAAAAAGTAATGATAAAAAAAAGGCTGCCATAGCATCATCACTAAGTGCAAAAACATATAACCTAGAAATTATTAAAAAAAATATAGAAAATGAGAAAGGCAATTATACAAGATTTTTAATAATGGGAAAAAATATTTTACAACCAGAGTTTGGTAAAAAAAAATATATTACATCATTTTTATTTAAATTAAAAAGTAAGCCAGCTGCGCTCTATCAATCTTTGGGGGGTTTTGCTATTAATGGGGTAAATTTAACAAAATTACAAAGTTATCCTGAAAAAAATACATTTGACTCATATTTTTTCTTGTGTGATCTAGATGGACATATAGAGGACAATAAAGTTCAAAAATCTTTAGAGGAATTGGGATTGCACTGTCAAGATTTTCACGTCCTAGGTGTTTTTGAAGCTGACAATTTAAGAGAAAAATAAACTTTAATCTTTTATTGTAGATTAGAAATTATTACTGCTATAATAGTTTGTGGAGGCTAGAGGTGGGTGCTGCTTGAACCCGATCAGATCTTAACGGAAGCAGTCGTAAAGACAGTTATTCAGGTTCTAGTCTCCTAGGTAAATATAAAATGAATAAAAATTCTAAAGTTTTGGCATTGAAGTACAGACCTCAAGTTTTTGAGGATTTGATTGGTCAAGATATAGTCGCAGAGACAATTATTAATTCAATAAAAGCTGACAAACTTCCTAATGCTTATCTTTTTACTGGAATTAGAGGAGTTGGTAAAACTACTACAGCAAGAATAGTTGCAAAATCATTAAATTGTTTAAATGGCATAGAAAATCTATGTAAGAATGAATTATGTGAAAACTGTGGGGCAATAACTAACTCAAATCATATTGATGTTTTAGAGATGGATGCAGCAAGCAAAACAGGTGT
>MDTE01033180.1_pt1 | contig 10450 bp, 6 predicted proteins | sample 811231 | NCBI WGS metagenome assembly MDTE01 (sample SAMN05326651, study PRJNA326480) | marine metagenome | isolation source: seawater | place: Indian Ocean: Red Sea | collected 2010 | reverse complement strand
TTAAAAAAGTATTCTATTGAAAATAGTGATGCGTTTGCGGAACAACCAAATATTGCAAAGTCGCTAAAACTTTGCTTACAGGTGGGCATGTAGGTTTTTTTGTTGTCGCATTGTAGGTTCGTGCAGCGTGCTTAGGGATAGCCCACTCAGTGTGTCCACGATCAAGTAAGAATCTCATTTATTCGATGCGGAGAAGAACTATGTATCGCTGCACGTTACTACTTGTCTGTTGTTTTTCTGGACTCATTTGGAATCACAATTCGTCTTGTAGTGCTGCGCAGCCGAATGTCGTAATGATTTGCATAGATGATCTGAATGACTGGACTGGTTTTCTTAGGGGACATCCAGACGTATCAACTCCAAACATGGATGAGCTCGCAAAGCGAGGAAGGAACTTCAGTAATGCACACTGTGCCGTGCCTGTTTGTTCTTCATCACGTGTCAGTGTCATGTCGGGGGTTGCTCCAACAACGCATGGTAGTTACGAAATTGGGCCACGATATGACGAATTACCCGCGCTTGATGATGTTCCAACAGTGCAACGGTATTTTAAAGATCACGGATATTACACGTTGTCTGGTGGAAAAGTGCTTCATCACGGATTCACCGGTCGGCTCGCTGATGCGATTGATCAATCACTGGGACGAGAAAAGGGTCGACGTCCCCGAAATGTAATGAACAGGCCTTCGCAGTGGAGCGGTGCTTGGGATTGGGGTCAGTACCCTGATGCAGATACCGAAATGGCTGATTTCAAATTAGCGCAGAAGGCGATTAGTTTTCTTCAGAGCGATTCGAAAAGCCCATTTTTTCTGTCAGTCGGTTTTTTTCGTCCACATGTGCCCCTTTTTGCTCCGCCCTGCTGGTTTCAGCAATATGACATTGAGTCGATCAGCCTGCCACAAATTCCCAGTTGGGATCTTGATGATGTACCAAAAAATTTCGTGAATATTAATAGTTACGCAGTTGCTCCAACCCATAAGGAAGTTCTCAAGTACGGGAAGCAGCGAGGCTTAACTCAAGCTTATCTTGCTTCGATTAGTTTTGTGGATTCATGTGTCGGTCTTGTAGTTGATGCACTTCGAGCGAGCCCACATGCAGAGAACACCTATGTTGTACTGTGGAGTGATCATGGTTTTCACCTTGGTGAAAAACACCATTGGGCAAAACGTACCTTATGGGAAGAGTCAACACGGGTGCCACTTCTTATTTCTGGGCCGGGTATCGTACCTGATGTCCCGTGTGAACAGTCGGTAAGTCTGATCGATATTTATCCAACGCTCATTGAATTATGCGGTCTTCCAGAGAATAAAAAACTCGAAGGAGTTTCGCTGGTTCCCCAACTTGAGAATTCCAAAACAGTAAGAGACAGGCCAGCAATTACATCTTCATATTTTGGAAATCACGCTGTAAGGAGTCATTCTTGGCGGCTCATAACATATGAGGACGGTGCAGAAGAACTTTATGATCATCGAAGTGACCCAGATGAATTTCATAATCTCGCAGATGACCCTCGGTATAAGTCAATTAAAGATAAATTACGTCGATGGCTCCCAAGGTCAGAAGAGCCAGAATTTAAAAAAATATCAGAACGTAAGAAAAAGCTGAAGAAATAGCGGAATTGCATACATTGTTTGCTTTCAAATATTCTCAGAAAGTTCGGTGTATTTGCAAAGTTGAGATTTTCTAGAGTAATCTGCTTGGTTGGTGTGGGGGTTTGGAGGTTCCACTCAGATATTAGTTCCGGAATATAAAAATTGTTCTACCTCTTTTGTCTGCAAGTTGATTTCAAGCAGCTCGGTACTTCAATAAGTGAAAGAGTAGCAATTCGATGAGCAGCGTTACTCGTTCCGCTTGTACCAGCGACCTGATACCACTTGGTCAGAAAGTTGCTTATGCCGCAGGGATGCTAGTTAATAACCTGCAAGCAGCTGCAATGCCGGCCATGATGGTTGTGCTTAATTTGGGTATAGGTCTTGACCCAAGACTCGTTGGGATCATTGGGTTTATTCCGAGGATCTTTGATGCAGTTTCGGACCCACTGATGGGTTATGTGTCGGATAATACGCGTTCGCGATGGGGCCGCAGACGACCATATATTTTTCTTGGGGCTATTACGGCTGGTCTTGTCTTTGCAGGGATGTGGCAGTTCCCGGATGGACAGACAAAGGCATTCTATTTCTGGTTTTTTCTAATTGGTTCAATTCTCTATTTTTTGACATATACAGTGTACGCAACCCCGTTTGTAGCATTCGGGTACGAGATGACACCTGACTATCATGAGCGAACACGCCTTCATGCTTTTGCCAATACTGCGGGACAGTTGGCGTGGATTGGGGCTCCATGGATTTGGTGGATCATGTCGAGTTTTGAAAATAAGGTCCATGGTGCAAGTGTTTTAGGTATCTGGTTTGGAGGAGCAATAGTCATACTTGGTGTCGTACCAGCTTTATTCTGCCGAGAGCGGATTGCTGATATTCCAGAACCTAAGCCAGTAGAGAGGCGGAGTGTCTTCAGTAACCTTTCTATTTTTTTTCAGGGCCTAGTGACGGCTGTGCGATGTAAGCCGTTCGCAAAGCTTTGTGCTGCAACGTTTCTTGTTTTTAATGGATATCAATTGGGCATCTCGTTTGCGCTGTATGTGATGATTTATTACCTGTTTAATGGTGATAATCAGGCAGCTGGGCAGTTAAATGGCCAATGGGGTTCACTGACGGCGATTTGCACTGTTGGTGTCATTCCATTGACGGCATTGATTTCAGAAAAAATTGGAAAGCGACGAACTTTTTTGGTCACAATTTCACTTTCTATTTTAGGGTATGCAATGAAATGGATTGGCTATAACCCAGAATATCCATATTGGCTACTTGCCTCGTGTCCATTTGTTGCATTCGGTACAGGGTCGCTTTTTACGCTTATGGGTTCAATGATTTCAGATGTTTGTGATTACGATGAACTTGGTTCAAATAAGCGAAGGGAAGGAGTCTTTGGTGCAATCTATTGGTGGATGGTCAAAGTTGGTATGGCATTAGCGCTTTTAGTAAGCGGTTACCTGCTTGTTGCATCTGGTTTCATTACCCCACAGCCCGGATCAACAGAGATAGTCGTGCAGGGCGAAAAGACACTTTTCTATCTGCGAGTATTTGATGTATTTATTCCTATCATTACATCAACGATTGCACTGATGATTATGTCTACGTATGAGATTACGGAAGACAGTGCAAGGGAAACACGGCAACTTTTAGAGCACCGACGAGGTCATGTTTCATGACAGTCACGAAGAGAACCAGGTCGATTATCATCCTGAATTGATATAGGTTTAGAACTCCCTTCGATCGTGTAATTTCTTCATGGGATGTTTATTGAGATATTTTCCATAAGAATATAAGGAAGAAGATTTCCTCCACTGATCGATTGAGGCGATATGTTCTGAAGACAACAAAACGACAGGCCTAAGCGTACGGAAAAAGATCAGAATCCAACTGTTTCAAAAGAGTTCTTAGCTGAGGTAACATTTTGCGAGTCGCAATAACACCTTGGTGCGCAATAGCAGATGCATTTTGGAAATCAGTCAGCTGAAAGGCTGAGACATCTGGTTCGATAGTAAGATCAGCATCTCCTGCACCCATTTTTCGAATATTTCTATCTTGAGCAGCTCGTACTCGTCCTAAAGTCTGAAACATGTTCGGTATGTTCATTTCTTCAGTAGGTGTTTCAGGTGTATTTCCTACAAATGAATGTCCGATTTTTGCAGAAACATCGACAGCAACAATGAAAGTTGCTCCCTGATTTACCAGTACATCAGCTGGAACATTATTAAGTATTCCACCATCGACAAGCGCCATGCCATCCCGACAGATAGGTTGCGAAACACCAGGAAGATTAATACTTTCGAGAATTGCATTGGCGGCATCTCCATGGGAGCGATGCACTTGTTCTGCAGTCACAAGGTCGGCTGTAACTGAAGTAAACGGAAGAATCAGTTGCTCAAGAGTCCAGGTTGAAAGATGTGAACGAAGCATCTCCTCCCAGCCACCGCGACGAAATTTTCCAATCATATACCAGGCGTCACCGTAGGGGACAAAACCGTACTTTTTATTTGGTTTCAAATCCTGGGCAAATGTTTCAATCAACCATGCGCTATCGTACCCAGCAGCATATGGGATACCGGTAAGTGCACCGGCACTCGTACCAGAAAGAAAATCGACAGGGATACCCTCTTCATCGAGAACACTCAGAACACCGAGATGTGCCATGCCTCGTGCTGCGCCACCACCAAGTGCGAAGCCTATGCTCGAACCACGAAGGTGGCGAACAATTCGTTCAATGCCACTCTTTCGTGTAGTGTGTGGCGACTGTCCAAATCCATCCCAGTGAACTTTGAAGTCACCTCTGCAGATTGAACGAAGATTGCTTAAAGAGTCAGCCACTTGTTGCGTGTTTCGAAGAATTCGAACAAGTGAGATCTTGTTTCTAATAGTAGGGTAGCATTCAGAAAGTTTGAAAAGAAGGCTCTCAGTTTCTCGGGAAACACTCGAGTCAAAACAACAATAAATGGCGTCAGCGTCCTGAAGGACTTCGGCTAGATATTCAGTGTTTGTATTGAGATGAATATCAAGAACACATCGTTCAACACTGATCCACGCAGATGCTTCTGAGCGGATTTCATTTGGATTACGTATCTGCTCATGTTTATCAAGAAGATTAATCGTGCGATCCGCTGTAGCTAGCGTCGTTTTGTTGTCAGAGATGACAGTGACATCTTCACCGAGCGATTGAAGTCGACGAATAAGCGTACTTGAGAGACTGCGATATTCTTCACTTGCATGAAGAATGGCGATGACACGAGGACGATGACCAATTCGTTTTGGTGTAAATGCTTGGTGAATTCTCATGCCCAGTGCACCTAAAAGATTTCGGTGCCACCGTGGGACTTGGTTGAGTAAATCAATAGCATCCTGCCGCTTGATAGTCAGCCCAGTTACATTCTGAGTGATATCAGCATTGACTGGCAATGGATCATCACGGAAGAGTGCAAGCAATCCAAATTGATTACTACGACCGATCATCTGCACGGTATGAGGAAGCTCGTCTGCTCCCGGAATCCAGATACGAGCTGCACCACTGATGATAAGCAGCAAATCTTCAAATGGACTTTCCAAGGAGTGGAGGTGTGAGTCCGCTTCAAATGTGACCACTGACGCACGTGAAGCAATAGCCTCAACTTCTTCTTCTGTTAATCCGTTTGTTGAACGGTGTAGTTTGAGAAGCGTCAGAATATTTGGAAGGGGAGGCATTCTTGGACCTGCTGTGAGAACGTCCTCAACGAGAACAAGTCCCGTCGTAAGTACATACTTAGTATCGGTCACCCGGTAAAAGAAATTCAGTGAGTTAAAAGAGTTATCTTTTACCTTTGTCTTTTCTTCCTAAGCATTTTTTTTGGCAGAGTTTCATGCTTTGGTAGAAATGCTGCTAAACGGCGTTTCGTTGCTAGCATCGTTGCATCGTTTGCAAGATTTGTGAATTCATATGGATCAGTCGTGTGATCATAGAGTTCCTCGCTTAAATCTGCATAACGGATGTAGCGAAACTGGCCATCACGAATGGCATGATTTTGGTACCCATGTGTGGTTAGCGCTACTCCATCCCAATGAGAATCAGGTCTCTTGAGAAGAGTAGCGATGCTTTTGCCTTCAAGATGATTAGGTAATGGTACACCAATAAGTTCACAGAGTGTCGGATAGATGCTCAGGAAGTCAACTGGTCGTTGACAGGTTTTTCCGGGTTGTGTGAATCCAGGAACAATCCAGATCAATGGTGACCGGGTGGCCTCTTCCCAGAGAGAGAACTTCCTCCAGTGCTGTTTTTCCCCGAGATGCCAACCATGGTCGCCCCAAAGAACAATGATGGTATTATCGCGTTCTGGGCTGGCGTCATATGCATCAAGAAGACGTCCAATATTCATGTCTACGTATGCGATGGTCGCAAGGTATGACTGAATGGCATCTTTCCATCTTCCGGATTTTAGAAACTTTGCATGATCTTTTTCTGGACCAGCCATTTTTATGCCCGGTGTTGGAATGTCGTCGAGATCATCCTCTTTATGCGGAGGAAGTTCAATGTCGTCACGTGGATACCGTTTGTAGTATTTTCTCGGGACTGCCCAGGGAAGATGTGGTTTGATCAAGCCGCAGGCTACAAAGAAGGGCTTTTTTCGTTCTTGCTTCATTTGATCGATGCAAAAGTCCACTGTGTGCCAGTCCGGTAGATCTTCGTCCTGTAAATCGAGTTCCAGAGGTTCATGATAGCCCTCATATTTTCTTGGAATTCGCCCAGTGTTTTTGCCACGTCTTGTGGGTGGATAGGTGTCCCACTCGGACGCGTATACAGTTTTGAGGCCGCCCGAACTTGAATGATAGGTTTTCCCCATCGCCGCTGTGTAGTACCCATGCTTTTTTAAATGAGCATTTAGGTTAAGGCCTTCTGCAATATGGTTTTTCCAATCATCTGCATTGAGATAGCAACCAGAAGAATATGGGCGGATTCCGGACCAGAGGGCTGCCCTTGATGGGCCACATGCAGGAGCAGCACAGTGCGCGTTGGTGAACGATACGCCCATAGCAGCTAACCGATCGATATTCGGTGTTTTGCACTGTGTGTTTCTGCCTGTATAGCCAACCCAATGATTGAGGTCATCAACGGCGATGAAAAGAATGTTTGGCTTCTTCGCCAGTGCATTTTCTAAGTTGACACATGGAAGTATGGAGAAGAGCAAAAGAGCAATTTTTAACAGTGACAAGTTGCGAATCATTGTATTTCAAAGCCACTTTCTACGTGTTTTGAGATGAGGGCTGTTTGATGCAGCTGGTAATTGTGGAGAAATAATTGCTCAGGCATGAAGGGGAATAGGAGAAGGCTGGTGTGACAGAATTTATCGCCTTCGATTCCAGTTGGATGAATATCAAGTTCGTACGAAAAGCAATTAAGTTAAGTATAGATTCCATGAAGCTTATTCATCTTCTTGATCTAACTCAACCTGCTCTTCAAGTTGATCAATCATCTTCTGGACATCAACTTGAGCTTGGCAAAAAGTATCATCAGGGTTCAATGGCTTGTCATCCTTCATGGTTCTATCTCGCTTGAGTCTTTAACAAATTGAATTATTCGAAAGTAGAAGTATGCAACACATTTGAAGTTGCATTAATCATCAAATTCCACAATCAAATGCCATAGCAGAAAAAAATGATGTAATTATCGTGAAAAGTATATACCACAGTCCGGCATTAATAAGATTGAGTGCTTGGTATTGTTTTCGATGGGTTCTGTTTTTCGAGCTCCCCCAATACCAGGAAACAGCCTTAAGGATAGTCGCTAGTATGATCAGGCAAATGCATGGAATAAAAAACAACATGCACCATTCAACACTCCAGTAGCGATGGAGAAGGATTCTTTGCCAGCCAAAAAGAATAAGCACGCCAAGAAGAATGCCCAAAGTAATATGAGACAGGCTAGTTTTTTGAGGAAGCCAGTAGTATGAAAAAGAACCAGTTGTGAAGAGGAAAATGCCGCCCAACATTTGAATGATGGTGTTGATGAACTGCCCGCAGATCATCTGTGAGATCAGTAGCACGGAGCAAAAAGCTTGAATGAAAAGAAGGGGTGCGGATCTAGAGAGTGGTATGACCCATGGCCTTTCAGTAGTGCACGTATTCTGGAAATAAGAAAATAAAATCCCCGCTACTACTGAGAGCCACTGCGCCTGAGTAAATAATAAAACATGAAAAAAGAATGCTTTGATAAGAATTCCTTTAAAGCGTTGGAAGAGAAGGCATTGGTGGTGCTGACGCGTGCCGATGAGCAAGTTCGCTCACAAGGTTCCCGCAGATTGATTCAAGATAAGGCCTTGTTTGCGAATCATCAAAATTGGCAGCTGTTTTTCCTGCATCGCCATGCTCACGAATTGGTATTTGAATGGGAACCTCACCAAGTAACGGAATATTAAGTTCTTTCGCAGTACGTTTTGCACCACCGGTTCCAAAAATATCATATCGTTTATTGTTATCTGGACACAAAAAGAAACTCATGTTTTCTACCATGCCAAGCAATGGGATGTTGACCTTCTGGAACATTGCGATCGCCTTGGTTGCGTCAAGAAGCGCAACATCTTGCGGGGTACAAACGACAACGGCACCCGAGAGCGGGAGGACCTGAGAAAGGGTTAGCGCAATATCGCCAGTCCCCGGTGGCATGTCAATGATCAGATAATCGAGTGGACCCCAGTTTGTATCACGGAGCATTTGCTGTATTGCGCCGTGAAGCATAGGGCCTCGCCAAACGACTGCTTCACCAGGCGGTACAAGAAAACCCATAGACATAACCGGAATTGTTTGAATCTGCAGACCTTTAGGCAAAGCACTTGCAGGTTCACCAGGATTGAGTTGCGGCGGAATAATGCGTCCCTCCTGTATAGCTGGTCGACCTTCCAGCCCGACAAGGTGAGGTACACTTGGTCCATAGACATCTGCATCAAGAATGCCTACTTTGCTTCCAGCTCGTGCCAGGCCGATTGCCAGTGATACGGCAATTGTGCTTTTACCAACACCTCCCTTGCCTGACCCAACTGCAATAACACTTTTTGCCTCAAGGCCAACCTGTCCGATTTTAGTGGGCGGCCTTTTGTGAGGCTTCACAGTTATTTCTACGTCAGAAATGTCTGGGAATGCCGTTCTAAGCCGTTCTTCAATCCGTGCACGGGTTTGTCGCCAGAGAATTGCAGAATGTGTTGTGAGCTCAACATCAAGTGCAATCTTCTGTTCATTTACTGTCACGTCACCAATCTGTCCTAAATCGGCAAGCAGCCTTCCCGACTCAGGGTCAGTCATGTCGGCAAGTGTGCCCCGAACATTTTCTGAGGTCAGTGCATTGTTCATTCAGTACCCTTTTTGTATCTCACCGGCGAGCATGGTGTCGGCATGAATAGTTTGTGTTGTCTGTGGAACCAACGTTTCTGTCGCAATATTTCCAGAAAGTGCGTTGCCAGCATGCAGAGCTGCTGTAAAAAGCCCACGCGGACGAATAGAAATCGAAAGAAGCACGATGAGGCAGACGACCATTGCCAATCCCGAAGAAAGGCCTCCATCTGCTTGAACTCCCTTGTCAGTCGATTTGAAATACATAGCCGTAATTAAGCGGAGGTAATACGCAGCTGCGATAGCAGCATTAAGTACTAAGACAATACTTAAGCCGATAAACCATGCCTTCCTGTCACCAAAGGCTGCATCGCCACTGTCTATGCTGAGTGACGAGGTTACAAGTGATAGCTTTCCCCAAAAACCTGGTAGTGGTGGAATTCCTGCAAGGCTTAATAGAAAAGTAGCTAAGCAAAACGCAGCGACAGGGTTTGTTGTTGATAATCCGTTGAGGTCATCAACAGTTTCAATCTCCTCAAGTTTTGGTCTTTTATTACTCGAGCTGGACCATTCAGGCCAACGGTGTCCGAGATAGATGATTCCACCAAACAACCCAACTGTCGCAAGTAGATATGTGGCTAAATAGAATAGCGTTGAACCAAGACCGTCTAGTGTCAAAGCAGTTGCATTTATTGATTCTCCACCAAGTGGGCCTTGCTGGGGTGCGGCTGCTGCAGTTACTGCTGCCAGACCGACCAGTAGATATCCAGCATGGGCAATAGAAGAGCATGCAAAAAGTCTTCGTAAGTTTTTTTGGAGCAGTGCCATGCAGTTTCCAGCGGTCATGGTAACAGCGGCAACAATAGCAATAAGATGCCACGTCTGAGAAAGCAGTGTTTCGGCGACCGGGCCAACAGTTTGTCCACTTCCCAGTGGGGGAATAGCTAATGCAATCAAGCGAGCAAGCATGACAATGCCTGCTATCTTTGGCAGCGTTGAGAGTACAGCAGCATTACTTGTGCTTGTTCCTTGATAAACATCGGGAGCGTAAAAGTGCATTGGAACAGCAGCCATTCGAAAAGCTGCGCCAGCGAGTGCCGTCCCAAGCATCACTGGTAGAAGCACTGCAGCCATGCTGGTTGTGATGGTGCCTACAACGATGGATCCTTCAATTGTCGGTGGGGAGATACTACCCAGTGACTGTATTTGATTCCCAATAGCAAGCAATGACGTTGATCCACCCAGCCCGTAGAGGCAGGCAACAGAGTATAAAAAAAACGCAGAGGCAATGAGTGATAGAAAAAAATACTTCAAGCTGGCTTCTTGGCCTGCAGCGTCCGTTCGTTTCAGTGACAGCAAGATGTATGTCGGTATTGAAACAAGTTCGAGGCCAATGAAAAGTAGCACCAAATCATTCGCCAGCCCCACGAGAGAGAGTCCAGCTAAAAGAATTAAAAACGTACCCGCTTCTTCACCTGTGCCGCGCCGCCTGAGCGGACTGTTGTCTTCTTGAGTCGCCGCTTTCCAGTAATCTCCTGACTGGA
>MDTE01019157.1_pt1 | contig 10451 bp, 11 predicted proteins | sample 811231 | NCBI WGS metagenome assembly MDTE01 (sample SAMN05326651, study PRJNA326480) | marine metagenome | isolation source: seawater | place: Indian Ocean: Red Sea | collected 2010 | reverse complement strand
GATGAAGAACTTGATAATGAAATAGAGAAAATTATCAATGACCTAAGTGCATCGTCAATTAAAGATATGGGGAGAGTTATGGGTGTTGCATCAAAGAAATTGTCTGGTAAAGCTGAAAATTCTAGAATTGCTCAAAAAATTAAAGAAAAATTAAATTGAATATAGTTGATGTTTTCTTTGCTTTTTTCTTGATATATTTTTCCTATAAAGGATTTAGAAAGGGGTTTATGCTGAGCTTAATAGGATTTTTTTCGATATTCTTAAGTATTATCGTTGCTCTAAATTATTCTCACATAGTTTCAGGTATTCTATTTAATTTTTTTCCTGCCTCAGAAAAATTAGCACTAGGATTCATCTCAATTATATTGACTTTTTTCATTAGCACATTTGTAATTCATAAAGTAACAAAAGCAGTTAAATATATTCTAGACATGACACTTGTAGGCATAATTGATGATATATCGGGTGCTTTTTTTGGTTTTATTACTACCGCATTAATAATAAGTTTCAGTATTAATATTTTACAATACTTTGATATTACTATTTTTGAACAAGAGATAAAAAACTCACTAATTAGTTATTATCTCTTTGATTTAGCTCCAAACACATTTGCATTATTTGTAGACTTTTTTCCGTCTTTAGAGTTTATAGTAGAAGGGCAAGAAAAAAATGAAATAACAACATAATGATAGACAACAAACTATATTTAGAAAAAGGAAAAGGAGAGCCAATAATATTACTTCATGGATTATTTGGTGCGTTAAGTAACTGGAAGACTGTTGTCAATCAATTTGCAAAAACACACAGGGTAATTATACCAAAAATACCATTGACAGAAGTTGATGTTAAGAAGGCCAATTTAGAATCATTAACAGATTATGTAAAAAAATTTATAAATAAACAAAAGCTTAAAAATTTCATATTAATTGGGAATTCTTTGGGAGGACATATCGCTTTAATTTATTCAATTTTATATCCTAAACATGTAAAAAAATTAATTCTTACTGGAAGTTCAGGCTTATATGAAAATTCATTTGGGGGATCGTTTCCTAAAAGAGGAGATTATAAGTATATAGAAGACAGAGTAAATCACACGTTTTATAATCCCGATATATTAACAAAAAAATATGTTGATGATATTTTTAAAACTCTAAATGATAATGCAAAGTGTCTCAATATTATTACTATAGCTAGATCCGCTCAAAGAAATAATCTTGCAAAAAAACTTTATAAAATTAAATGCCCAACTCTTTTAGTGTGGGGTCTTAATGACACTATTACACCTCCTTCTGTTGCTCATCAATTTAATAAACTAATACCAAAGTCTAAATTAGAATTTATTGATAGATGCTGCCATGCTCCAATGATGGAGAGTCCTAAAAAATTTAATGAAATTATTAAACCATTTATTTTTTCTTAGTCATGATAGTTGGAATAAACGGAATTAATATTACTGGAGAGAAGCGAAAAATTCTCAAATCACTAGTTAGTTTATTAGAAAATAAAAAAATCAAAGTTTTGTTATCAGATCAACTAATTAAATCGTTTCCTAATGATAATTTTAAAACCTACAATGTAAAAAATGTAAATAAAACTGATTTTATTATAAGTTTTGGAGGAGATGGAACTCTACTAAACACAGTAACTCATGTCGGTAATAAACAGGTTAAAATTTTGGGAGTAAATGTAGGTAAATTAGGTTTTTTGTCTTTTGATGTATATGATGTCTTTGATAAACTAATTGACGATATCATCAATAATAACTATACATTAGAGAAAAGATCTTTAGTTTCTTTAAAATATGATGGAGATAAGATAAATGAGAATTTTGCATTAAATGAAATTTCTGTAATAAAGAAAGATTCATCGTCTATGATTAAAATACATTGTTATATTGATAATAAATTTATTTGCACTTATTGGTCAGATGGGCTTATAATATCAACTCCAACTGGATCAACAGGATACTCTTTATCATGTGGTGGTCCTATTTTAACACCAGACACTAAAAATTTATTAATAACTCCAATTAGCCCTCATAACTTGGGTCTAAGAAGCATTATTATTTCAGACTCATCAAAAATTAAACTTAAAATAGAAAATCAAAAATTTAATTTTTTGGTTTCTATGGATTCTAGATCATATACTTTTAAAGGAGATCAAACTTTTATAATTGAAAAATCAAAGTTTGAAATAAATCTTATTCATCCAAATAATTTTGATTTTTTTAAAACCCTGAGAAAAAAATTGAATTGGGGATTTGACCTTAGAAATTAAAAGAATTTTAATTTTAATTCGTTATAAATAACCATGAGGCTAAAAATAATTTTTTTATTATTAATAACATCCAATTATTGTATGTCTCAATTTTTAGAACCTGGATTTAGCATAGGTCTAAATTCTTATTCAGGAGATTTAAAAAGAGGATATTCTCTTGGTTCGGGTAGTCCAGGGGTAGAAATTTTTAATAGATTTAATATTAGCAACCATCAATCCTTCAAAATATCTTATAAAAGAGGTAAAATAAATGGTGAAGAATATATAAAAGATGCACTATCGAATAATAGAAATATGTGGTTCAAAAGCAAATTTTCAGAGATTTCTGCTAAAATAGAATATAATTTTCTTGATTATTTTGATGAAGTAGAAAAAGAAAACTTCACACCATATTTACTTTTTGGTATAGGAGGCACAATCTTACAAAATTTAACTAGCAGAGAGGATCAAATATCAAAAAATAAAAAGTTTTTTGTAAACATTCCATTGGGTTTAGGATTTAAATATTTAATCAACAAACAATTTTCACTTGCCATTGAATTTGAAATAAAAAAAACATTTTATGATAAGATAGACTATTTAACAGGGGCCAACACAAAAAACATTGATAATATTACAGGATTAGATTTTAATAATAGTCAAAAAAATTATCAATACGGAAGTGGGAATAATAACGACTTCTATTATTTCACTGGCATAAGCTTAAGCTACATTTTTTATAAGATACCTTGCCCAAAAGATTCTGCTCCTTACAATAGTATATATTAAATTTGCATTATGAATAACAAAGAAAGAAGCATACCACAACATATTGCGATAATAATGGATGGTAATGGAAGATGGGCAAACAAAAGAAATGAGAATAGAATACAAGGACATATTAAGGCAAAAAAAAGCGTTAGGGAGTCAATAGAATTGTGTGTTGAAAAAAAAATTAAATATTTAACATTGTTTGCTTTTTCAACGGAAAACTGGAAAAGACCAAAGTTAGAAGTTAAAGCTCTCATGAATTTACTAAACAATGTTATTAATGAAGAACTAAATAATTTAAACAATCAAAACATTAAACTTAAAGTGATAGGAGATATTAGCTCATTACCAAAAAAGACCAAAGAAAGTGTAGAAAGAGCAATCTTAAAAACCTCAAACAACAAAGGGCTTAACCTCATATTAGCAATTAATTACTCCGGGAAATGGGACATTTTAAATGCCACAAAAAATATTATAGAAAATAAAAAAGGAACTGATTTAGCTAATTTTAACGAAAAAATTTTTGAAAAAAATTTATCTACATATAATATTCCTGATCCGGAATTAATTATTAGAACTAGTGGTGAAGAAAGAATAAGTAATTTTTATCTATGGCAAGCCGCTTACTCTGAATTATATTTCACGGATATTTTATGGCCTGATTTTAATAAAAATGAATTAATTAATGCTATTTTCGAGTTTAAAAAAAGAAACAGAAGATTTGGAAAGTTATAAAAATATAAAAAAGTATGTTTTATTAATTGCAATGTTGTGTTTTTACAGCATTGGAGAATGTCAAATCAGATATAACATTAATAATGAACAACAAATTGCAATTAGCTATACTAATCCTAAGACCTATGAAGTTGCAGAAATTAATGTGATCGGTGAAAAATATCTAGATGAAATTGCATTAAAGTCTTTAGCAGGAATAAAGGTAGGAGACAAAATTTCTATTCCAGGTGAGGCAATATCAGGAGCTATTAAAAAACTTTGGAAACAAGGTATAATTGGAGATATTAAAATAGTCATTAATAAAATTGAAGATGATAAAGTTTATTTATCTATTGTTTTAAAAGAAAGGCCTAGGTTAAGTACTTTTAGTATTAGAGGAATAGGCCGAACACAAAAAACAGAACTTACTGAAAAAATAAATTTAATTAGAGGAAGAATAGTAACTGATGCTGTAATAAAAAACACTCAAAATATAATAGAAACATTCTTTAAGAAAAAAGGTTTTTACAATATAGACGTTGGAATTAAGCAAGAGGTTGACACTATAGTTGCTAATAGTATTAAACTAGATATAAGTGTTACTAAAAACAAAAAAGTTAAAATAGATAATGTGTCCTTTGAAGGAAATAAAAATTTTTCAGATGCTAAACTTAAATCAAAACTTAAAAAGTCAGGTGAAAGAGCAAGGGTTACTTTGTTCAAAGAAATTTTTAAAAATTCCCTGTCATTAATCAAACCAAAAAATTTATTTGGATCAAAGAAAGGTGTACAACCTGATAAATTAATTGAATTTGTTACAGATAATGCAAAAGTTAATATTTTAAAATCTAGTAAGTATATTGCTGCTGAGCTAGATAATGATAAAGATAATTTAATTGCATTTTATCAATCTAAAGGATATAGAGATATAAAAATTCTTGAAGAAGGGATAATAAGAAACGGAGATTATGTTGATATTAAATTAAGTCTTGATCCCGGAAATAAATATTTTTTTAGAAATATAAACTGGACTGGAAATTATATATATGAAGAAGATATATTAAATGAAGTTCTTGGAATAAAAACTGGAGATGTATACGATACAGAAACTCTAGAAAAGAAAATAACCTATAACCCACAAGGTTCAGATGTCTCTTCTTTATATCAAGATAATGGTTATTTATTTTCAAACATCCAACCAATTGAAGTTGGCATTATCAATGATTCTGTTGATATTGAAATGAGAGTTTATGAAGGTGCTCAAGCAACAATTAACAAAATATTAATCAAAGGAAATGATAGAACAAGTGATCATGTAATAAGAAGAGAACTTAGAACTATACCTGGTCAAAAATATAATCGATCAGAATTAATTAGAACACAAAGAGAACTCTCTCAGTTAGGGTATTTTGACCCTGAAAATATTAACCCCATCCCTGTTCCTAACCCACAAAATGAAACAGTTGATATTACTTGGGAGGTTGAAGAAAAACCAAGTGATCAGGTTGAACTTTCTGGTGGTTGGGGAGGCTATTTTGGTTTTGTTGGAACCGTTGGTTTAAGCTTCAGTAATTTTTCAGTAAAAAACATTAATGATTTTAGCAAATGGAGACCTCTTCCAGTAGGAGATGGACAAAAGTTATCAGTTAGAGTACAAGCTAATGGAAGACAATTTCAAACTTATTCCTTTACTTTTTCAGAGCCATGGTTAGGTGGAAGAAAGCCTAATAATTTTAGTATTAATTATAGTTATTCTGTAAATAGAATGCTAGACTTTTTTGGAACTGGTGGATATAACCCATATGGATATGGTGGTCTTGGTGGATATGGAGGGTACGGTGGTCTCGGAGGGTATGGTGGATACGGTGGATATGGTGGATACGGTGGATATGGTGGATATGGTGGATATGGTTATGGTGGATATGGTGGATATGGTTATGGTGGACAGTCTTCTAAGGATAGCAAAATTATAGGGTCAATGAAAGTTCATGCAGTTACAATAGGTCTAGGCAGAAGGGTTGTATGGCCGGATGACTTTTTTGTAATATCAAACTCTCTTTTATATTATAATTATGACTTATTTAATTTTGGTCAATCACTTGGGTTTGATACTGGTATTACAAATACAATTGCATTCAAAACAAATATTTCTAGAAATAGCGTAGATAACCCAATGTTCCCAAGAAGTGGTTCAATGTTTTCGTTAGACTTAGCTATAACTCCTCCTTATTCAAAATGGAATAATATAAATTATGAAACAGCTGAACCTCAGGAAAAATATAAATGGGCAGAATATCATAAATGGATGATAGATACAAAATTTTATACTAAAATTATAGGAGATTTAGTTTTAGAATCAAGGGCTCATTTTGGATATATTGGGGCATTTGGTGATGAAAAAAAGATTGGTCCTTTTGAAAGATTTTATTTGGGAGGTGACGGACTTTCAGGATCATATAGTAATTTTTTGCTTGGGACTGAAAGAATTGCATTAAGAGGTTATGAAAATAACTCATTAGTTCCGTTTGACTTAGAAAGAAATATAAGAGGTGGAACAATTTACAATAAATTTGTTTTTGAGTTAAGGCATCCTATATCATTAAATCCAAACGCTACTATATTTGGTCTCACATTTGTTGAGGCAGGGAACAATTGGAATTCACAAAAAGATTTCAATCCTTTCGATTTATATAGATCTGCAGGTTTAGGAGTTAGAATATTTATGCCTGCCTTCGGATTACTTGGTATAGATTGGGGTTATGGCTTTGATAAATTACCAGGACAACCAAATAGATCAGGCCCGCAGTTTCATTTTTCAATTGGTCAACAGCTAAGATGATTAGATTATTACTTTGTGTTTTTTTCTTAACTATATCGAAAGAATCTTTTTCTCAAAAATTCGGTTATGTTAATTCTGAATTTATCTTAAATAGTATGCCAGAGTATAAAGATGCACTATCTGAAATTGAGAACTTATCAAAAGCATGGGAAAAGGAAGTGAGCGACATGTATACAGAAGTTGAAAAGAAAGAAGTTATTTTAAAAAATGAAGAAATTTTATTGACTAAAGAAATGTATGAAGAAAAAAGGATTCAACTAGATGAAGAATGGAAAGAAGTTAGAGACTATCAACAAAAAGTATTCGGATTTGAAGGGCTATATTTCTTAAAAAAAAAGGAACTAATTCAACCTATTCAAGATATTCTTTTTGAATCCATAGAAAAAGTTGCTAAAAAAAATAGATTACAAATAATATTTGATAAATCGTCTGAGCCAGTTTTATTATATACTAACCCAGTTCATGATTATACAGATTATGTTCTTGAAGATTTAGGACTAACTGAAAAAAATATATAATTTTGAGTTAAAATTTTTAAATATGAAAAAAATAAACATATTACTAATAAGCCTATTATTTTTGACGTCCAATGTATTATCACAAGAATTAAAAATAGGCTATACTAATGTTGAATACGTATTAAGTTTCCTTCCTGAAACGAAACAAGTTCAAAGTGAAGTCCAAGCTTATGGAACTCAATTACAAAATCAGTTACAATCTAAAATAACTGATTTTCAGAGTAAGGCAGATGCTTTTCAAAAGACGGCTGCAACTATGACTGACCTAGTAAGAGCTGATAAACAAGAAGAACTTCAGAACTTACAAGCATCAATTCAGAAATTCCAAACTGAAGCACAAACTTCTATAGCTCAAAAAGAGCAAGATTTATTTAAACCTTTATTTGAAAAGATAAGCAATGCAATAAATGCTGTTGCTGAAAGAGAGAACTTTACACACATATTCAGTGCTGGAGTTCCAGGGGTTGAAGTATTATTATATGCTAAACCGACTGATGATGTTTCAAGTCTTGTTTTAGCGGAATTAGGAATTGATCCACCAACTAATAATTAATTATTTTTTTAATCCTATTTCTTTAAGTCTTTGTTCTAGGAACTCTCCTGCAGTCATATCATCAAATGATTTTGGATTGTTTTCGTCTACACATCTTTCAAGGCATGTGAGATCCATTTCCGGTTTTGGATGCATAAAAAATGGAATTGAATATCTTGAAGTGTTTAGTTTTTCTTTTGATGGGTTAACAACTCGATGAACAGTAGATAAAAGCTTTTTATTTGTTAATCTCTCAAGCATATCTCCAACATTAATTACAAGTTGATCTGGTTCAGATATTATAGGTATCCATTTGTTATCTTTTGTTAAAATTTCTAATCCGTCTGCGCTTGCACCCATTAATAAAGTGATAAGGTTTATATCGCCATGTGCGGCAGCTCTAACCGCTCCATCTTTAACATCTTTCTCATTTAAAGGATAATAATGTATTGATCTCATAATACTCTCTCCTCCTTTGACTTTAGCTTTAAAGTAATCTTTCTCTAAATCTAAAAAAAGTGCAATAGCTTCTAGAATGGAAAGTCCAATATTTTCTAAAGTAAGAAAAGCTTCTGTACCAATATCTTCAAAGTTATCTACTTCAATTGGCCAAATGTTTTTAGGGTTTGATATAACAGGATTGCCAATATGGAAAAATTCTTTAAGATCTCCTTTAGAACTTCCCTTTGCATGTTCTTGACCTTTAATTACATACCCTCTTTGTCCATATAATTCGGGAAAATAATATTTAACTTTTTTTTCATCATCTAATTCAAAAAAAGTCTGAATCGAAGAATAAAGATTTTTTGTTATTTCTTCAGTTAAGCCATGATTTTTAATAATGGCAAATCCAGTTTGATTAAATGATGTTCCTAATTCATCTGAAAATTCTTTGCTTTCTTCAGTACTTCCTGATAAAAATTTGGAAAGATCAAGAGTTGGAACTTTACTTAAATAATCACTCATTACTCAACATTTATTTCAATAGAATGTGACATGCTTTCTCCATATGATGCGTGTACACCATCTGCAAACTGTAGAGAAAGTAGATATTTTCCAGGATCTAACTCAATGCTAGCATCTGTTTGACCTAACCCATAGTGTAATGTCGAATCACTAGTTGGTATAACCTGTCCTTCGGGCCAATAACTTTGATTTATTAAAATATGGTGGTGACCATACCCATCCTTAACTACCCCAGCAGGTTCAACAATCATACCCTCTATTCCCATATCTATAAAAACTGGACTAGCAACAGTAGAACCATCTTTTGGCCATTTAAAAAAAACTTTTTTTTCATTGACTATCATATTTTCTAGATTTGAAGGTGCTTCTTGTTGTTTTTTGGTTGAACAAGCCATAAAAAAAATAGCCGTTATATATTTTAATAATTTCATTTAATTTTAATTAAATATTTCTTTTAAGACTGTTGTAGATTTTAATTTAATACTAATATCCATGTGCTTACTATAATATTCAGTAATTAAATTTAAAACTTTATTTCTTAAAATGTTATTAGAGTAAATTTTAACTTCATAATTACTAGTAATACATTTATCAATATAGGAAAATAATTTAGAAGATAAGCCTGTAGTACATAATTGATTTGGGTTATCAATATCAATACCATAATATTTTGTGAGTTTTAAAAAAAATTGAATATGAAAATTGAAATAATTACCTTCAATATTATCAAATACAATTAAGGAGTCTTGAATAAAATTGAATTGATATTCATTAATTTCACTACTTTTTAAAATTTTAGATAAGAATTCAGATATGTAGTAACATATTGATATTTTCTTAATATCCAAATGAAGGGACTTATATATAACATCTAATTTAGCTTCTTTGATTCTTTGAATTCCTGATGACTCCTTATGATAAATAACTAAGTCTAAAATAGTTAAGGGTTGATAAAGTGCAATGTTTTTAGATTTTGACTTTCTTATCCCATTAATAATAAAAGTCTGTATACTACTAGTTTCTGTAAATATTTTACATATTATGGATGTTTCTCCATATTTTATATAGCTTAATACTATACCCTTCGTTTTAATGATCATATTACAAGTATTTTTCCTATTAGATCCTCATTCCCATTTTCTGAAACAATAAATATTAAAAATATTCCAGAATCAATTTTTTTGCCTCCACTAGATAATAAATTCCATGAGAATCCTCCTCCCTCAATTTTAAATTCATTAATAACCTCTCCAGATAATGATGTAATTTTTATCATAGATTCTGATTTTAAATCAGAAAAATATAACCTATCATGCATATCGAGTTTCAATGGGTTTGGATAAATTTTAACCTGATTAAGGTTTGGTTGAGGTTTTAAAACTGAGGTTTTAATTGATTGTAAACCTAGTTTAGAAAGGACAAAGAGTTCTCCAAATTCATTTGTTTCAATTGATGAAATTGAATCTGATAAAAGTGGAGAATTGTTTTCATCAAACTGATAAATTAATTTATTCTTTTTATTATTAAATACAAATAAGCCATTATTAGAACCTATCCAAATGTTATTAGCAAAATCAACTTCTAAAGATGTTATCTTTATGCCCCTAAAAAGATAAGTATTACCATCATTTGGAATAATATAGGAATAATCATCAAGATTTGATGAAGGGTAATACACTAAACCTTCATCTGAAGCAACCCACATATTTCCATAATTATCAGATTTTATATCATTAATTGAATTAGAGATTGATTTATTATTATTTATATTTAAAGGGCTTGTTTCACCATTCAAAATATTATAAACTAAAATACCACCACCTTTATTTTTATCTAAACTTATCCAAATATCATT
>MDTE01127770.1_pt1 | contig 10452 bp, 2 predicted proteins | sample 811231 | NCBI WGS metagenome assembly MDTE01 (sample SAMN05326651, study PRJNA326480) | marine metagenome | isolation source: seawater | place: Indian Ocean: Red Sea | collected 2010 | reverse complement strand
TTAGGAGATTTAGGCTTAATTTTTCGAGTAGCATTAGATAAACTTCCACCATCTATCCCTGTAATTGTTAAACTATTATCCGAAGAGTTATATCCTTTTCCCTGAATTCCAATTGAAATTAAATTTTTAGGTAATTTAATTCCATTTATATTTTCAATTGTAGAATTAAAACGATAAGGTGCACGACCTGAAATATTTAAATATGAAAGTTCTTTACATGAATTCAATATAGATAAATCTCGCAGTACAACATCCGAGTCATCAAAATCTATATCAAGATTTTTTAACTTTTTACAATTACCAATTGGACTAATATCTAAATCTGGATGAATTCCACTAATATTTAACTCTTCTAAATTTTTTAAATTTGAAAGGACACTAATATCTTCAATTCTTTCACCTCTATCATAACTATATCTTTCAGTTATTCTTAAGTGTAGTTTTTGTAATTTCTTGCATTCACTCAAAAAATTAATATCAGTTAACTTACCTCCTGGTGATAATATAAGTTCTCTTAGAGATACCAGTTTTTTGAAACTCTCAACACTTTCTATTGAGTCACTTGAATATGAGCTCATACTAAGAGTTAAATGTTCTAACTGGGTATATGCTGATAAAAATTCTATTGATCCAAAAAAATCTGTAAGTTTAAGTTCTGTTATAGAGCTAATTGAAGATTGAGTTGGGATTGTACTAGAAGTTATGAGTTTTTTTAAATAAATTAAATTAGATATATCAGGCGTTTTACATGAATGTTGCCATCCATGTTTAAATGATATTGAATTTAAATTAAGTTCAGTTATATTTTTTATTTTAATCGATTCATCAATTTCGATCTCATCATTATCGGGAACATTTGCTATCATACTCAGTAAAGCATATTTTAAATATGGGGTAGCTGGTCCACTACCTGTAAAAAGTTTATTTGCAACAAGTTTAGTTTCTTTATCACTGTCTTCATACCTGCCTTCTGATTGAGTTAATTTGCACCCAGCTAATAAACTGCTAAATATGCTAGAGTTATTTAATGAAACTGCTAGCTCAATACCCAGATCAATTTTGTCTGTATCTCTAGAAACAATTAATTTTTTAATTTTTGAATAAGCCTTCTTATCCTCAGGCGATAAATTAGCTGTAGAAGTATCAATCTTTTTTATTTTAGGTTCTATATTTAAAAATGGGCTATGTTCTTTGATCTTAAATGCAGTAGCACCTGTAAACATAGTACGTGATTTTGGTAATTTCTCATTTAATTTCCAGTTTCTTAAATCTTGATTAAATGAGGTTGCATCTTGAAACATCCCCTTCATTTGAGTGACATTACTTACATCCCAACTACTTATATCTTGATTAAAAGCAGTAGCTTCTCTAAACATATTTTCCATGTCTGTTACGGCGTTTAGCTTCCATTTTCCGATGGGAGAATTAAATGAAGTAGCCCCATGGAACATACCTACAACTCCAGAAACCTTACTCATATTCCATCCATTAAGATCCTGATTAAAAGATGTGGCTCCTCTAAACATACTAGACATAGTATTTACATTACTCACATTCCAATTTCCAATAGGTTGGTTAAAAGATGTGGCACCATTAAACATACTAGATGTATCTTGTATATTACTCATATTCCAATTGCTAATATCCTGATTAAAAGATGTGGCACCACTAAACATACCAAATGTATCTTTTACATTACTCATATTCCAATTGCTAATATCCTGATTAAAAGATGTGGCACCATCAAACATATCTTCCATACTTTCTACATTACTCACATTCCAATTTCCAATAGGTTGATTAAAAGATGTTGGATTCTTGGTATTCTCTAGCGGATTCGGCACATTCCAACTAACAGGTCTTAGACCGGCTATTCTCCCACCACTAAACATTCCTTGCATATCTTTTACATTACTCACATCCCAATTGCTAATATCCTGATTAAAAGATGTGGCACCACTAAACATATAAGTCATAGTCTCTACATTACTCACATCCCAATTTCCAATAGGTTGATTAAAAGATGTAGAACCTGCTCTATTGTATTCATAAGTCCCCACAAACGCCACAATACCTATTGAAGTTACATCACTAAACATTCCAAACATTGTTTTTACATTACTCACATCCCAATTTCCAAGAGGTTGATTAAAAGATGAGGCACCACTAAACATATAATCCATATTTTTTACATTACTCACATCCCAATTGCTAATATCCTGATTAAAAGATGTGGCACCTAGAAACATTTCTGACATATCTACTACATTAATTGTATTCCAATTGCTAATATCCTGATTAAAAGATGTAGGCCCCATGTAGTAATTTCCCACATATTTTGAGCTTTTAAACATTCCATGCATTGATTCTACCTTACTTGTATCCCAATTGCTGATATCTTGATTAAATTCAGGCCATCCAGTAAATACTTCTTTCATCTCCGTAACATTACTTGTATCCCAATTGGTAATGTCATCATTAAATTTTTTGGGAACGGCAGCTTGACCATAGCCAGCCCTTATTTGAAATAAATAATTAAGAGTAGTTAATTTGCTTGTAATGACTCTATTTAAAGGATATTGCCCTGAATCGACAATCCTCTTTATATCAGACACGCCTCTAGCAACATAATATTTTTCTCCGTTCAACTCATAAACTTTACCGCGTTTTGCTTCATCAGTAGCGACAACAGTTACTCCATTTTCATGTAAATAAATCATAATTTAAAATTTAGCTATTTATATTTAATACCTCTACCTTTATTAATATATAAAGACAGTACCGCCTCTTACTTGAATAAATTTAAAAAAATTTCTCTTAAAATCATAAGTGATTTGAATAGTAAAATTTAGCTGTTTGTATTTAGTCTATCTTTGTTTAATTAATCTTTTTGCCTTTTTAATTATCCTAATTTCCGATTTTGTGAATATTTCATCTAACTGATCTAGATTCTTTAATGAATTAGTAATGAGTTCTAAACCGACTTCAGATTTATTATATAAAAGATTCATGCCTTTTTCAAGTTGACTTAAATGGTTAAGTTTTGGGAATACATAATAATATTTGCAAGCTTTATCAATCATTTCAATTGCCTCTTCATATTTCTTTTGTATAGATAAACATCGAGCGTAATTTAATATACAAAGGCCATAGTCTACAACTACCATTCTCTTTTCACCAGAATATGTATAAAATAATTCTTTAATGTTTTCAGAAAGAGGAATTAACTCCCCATCGATAAATTCCCAGTTAGGTGGGTAAAATGTGTATTGAGTTTCAAACTTTTTATGGTGTGAATCCAATGCTTTTTTGGTGAAATCCAATGCTCTTTTGGAAGTTTTTTTATTAATGTAAAGATCCGCTATTTTTTGATATTGACGAGCTAATTTAGAATGACTAATAATCGGTTCAGACTTGAGATAATTTAAATATTTCATGCGAAGTTCTATACCATCATTATAAAAATCCGGGCATTTGGGTTCATTTTCTGATTGCCATTCTATATCATCTGCAATTTTTACACGAGCATCGTTAAACTCTTTTGATTCTTCATTAAAAGCTTCTTTTAATCTGTCTAAATAAACCAATTGTAATTCTTTATAGCTATTAAAATCTTTTTTTGATAAATAATGGATTCTTTTGGCATCTAAAAACCACATAGAAGCCTTTGTATCAGATTTTGTATCTAAAATTTTGTCTAAAAAACCCTTTGCCTCTTCAAAATTTTTATCTGCAGTTTCAGGGTTATCTAGAATATAGATTTTACCTGGTCTTACAGAGTTTGAACCATGTGTTATACTTAACATAAATCTTATAAAAGTAAGTACCCATGTTTCAGTAATTTTGCCCTCCATTTTGAGCTTTTCATTGTAACTTATAAAAACTTCATTTGATTTTTTCCCATCTACAAAGTTTAAATGACAGAAATTTAGATAACTATTGATAGAATCATATAAAAACTTAGGGTTTTGATCTTCTTCAGTATCCAATAATTTTTCATATTTGTTGACAATTTTTTGATTTTTTTCTTGATTATCACTTATATCGCTTGAGATTTGTTCAATATCCCATAATGTAAATTCCTTCCTTGCTAAATCAATAAAATCAGTATGTTTTAATTGTTTTAATGCCTTATCAAACATTGCTCTTTGATCTTCTTCAATTTCTTTTTGCTTCTGTTCATATCCACCTGAAAGAATTAATTCATCAACAAAATAAAGATTTAAATGCCCAAATTCTTTAATAAAATATATTAGAGATAGGCCATTTAACTTGCTTTGAAGTTTATCTAAAAATGGAATGAAATTTTGAAAACTATCCTCAGATTTAGTAAATGTAACAATAGATTTTTCAGAAGTGCTCTTAATTACACCATTAAGAATAATTAAAAGTCTAAGATCATTTGCTAATTCGTCAGTAGAGTTTCTTATCTCTTCCTTACTTAATTCATCTAATATTTCTTTCTTTTCATTAAATGTATAATTAACATCATCTGCAATTTTTATTAATTTTAATAACAATTTGGGGAGCAAAGAAAAATTTTGTTTTTCAAGTAAATTTCTAAAAGCGTCTAGTTTCCCAAATTGATTTGAATATAAGTATCTGCAAATAATATCTAATATTAAAATATTACTCTGCTCCACATAATCTTCAATTGGAAGCATTCGTCGAATTACCTTTAATAAATCTTCCGTTTGATATTTTTCTGGATTTTCAATTATATGAGACTGGGTTGCTAAATATCTTTTATTATATTCCGTTATAATTTGTCTTTCTCCATCTGGTTTTATCTTATCGTCTTTAAAATATGTCTTTAATGCACTTACGATTCTTTTGTCACAAAACCTATAAATATTATCTTGATGAGAAACATCTTCAAGTAAATCTTTATCAACAGCCCTTTCTAAAAATTTTAAAACATCTAAAAGATCAAAGCGCCAAACTTGTGCTAGTATCTCTGCATTAAATTTATTTCCAATAACCGAAGCACTTTCAAGTACTCTACTCCATTTTTCCTCAAAATCATCAAAAATTGAATGATAATAACTGTCTAAATTTTCAATAGCTGGCAAATCTTCCATTTGAATTATTTCAGGATCCATTCCGTCAACAGCTAAAACATATCCCTCTGCGCTATATACTAACTTATGATCCTCTATCCATACATCTAAAGCATTAATAATATACCGAGGAGTTAATTTATCTTTTAATTCTAATTGAAATTCTTCGTTACGTTTATTAAATAAAGTGTTTATCCGATTCATTGAAGTACTTACCATTTTAAATCCATTATCCTCAACACATAGATTTTTTATAAAATCATAAAGATCAAATGAATTACTATTCAAAAGATCACTTAAATCAAAAAGGTTATTTTTATCTTTCAATTTGTGTAGCTCTTTTTTTAAGGCATGATAATTTAATCCTCTGTAGGAGCCTTTCATCTCTGCACGGACTGTTATTATAATACAAAGATTTTTTCTAAGGAATGGGTCTCTATTTACTGTTTGTATAAAATGCTTAAGCAGGGTTAGTGTCTCAGGATCAATCCAATGAACATCTTCCATTACAAATAAAACTTTTTTATCAATATTTGTAAGCTTGTCTACTATCTCAAGTGAAATTTCATTCATGGTTTTTTCAGCGCTGCTAGAAAATTTGGAGATTTCAAATGTAGAACCTGCCCCAGCAGCAGCAATGTTTATAATGCCTTTGGTAATTTTGTCTAGAGATTCTGATCTGCTATTCCAATTATCACCAATTAATCTACTGAAGGCTTCCAGAAAAGGTTCAAATGAAATAGCATCATCTTGTATCTCATTACAATCCCCATAGTAAATATTCCAATTATTTTTCCTAAAATTTGGGAATGATTCTTTCAAACTTCTTGTTTTGCCAATACCCATTGGAGCCTCGATTAACATTATATTTAATTTATCCGACTTCGACATTTTATCCTCAACTTTTTTATAAATCACATCTGGATTCATAACACTTTTGACGTAGCTGAATTTTTCATTGGCCTTTCTTTCAATAGATTCATTAGACTTTTGCGAAAATAATCTATCAAAGTAAGTATCTAATTTATAATGAAGAATTGATATTGGAGTAAAAATAATAAAGCTTAAAAATAGTGTTGAAACTGAAAATTCAAATATAATTACTGTATTGAAAATTAATAACGAAATAAGGCCTAAGACTAAACCGGTAAGTGCCACCTGCCTGTTTGATGATCTCCCTAATTTGAAGTAAGATCTCCCTATTAGATTTCCTATTAAAAGTGTAATAAATATTAATAGGATGTAAATTGCAAATGGATGCGTTTCTTTCTGAATATAAGAGAAAATAAGGATTGGAAAAGAAGTTGCATATAAGCACGAATTGACAAAAAAAGTATACCCTCTTGGTGTGTGGAAACTTTCTATATTAAATCTATTTACAAATCTGTTAACAAAAAATGAATTAATCATAATTGGTAAAAAACTCATTAAAATAGTCAGTAATAATATCCATACATTTACATTAATTTCACCCACATCTACATCACCCCTTGGAACTATAAATGAGCATACATATATTATTATAAATGATAAAATTATTGGTAAGGGAAAATATAATACTACGTATTTGACCTTATTTAAAATAGATAATATTAATTCTTTATTTGAATCTCTTGTAGCAATTAAAATATTTTTTCTAAAAAGTAAAGAAAGGCCATAAGCTAATGAGACTAAAATTATTGATAAAATAAAAACACCTAAAAGATGAAAAAACAAAGATAAATCCCTCTTATCTATTGTATATCCTTTTGCAAATATAGACTCGAGAAATCCTTCAGATTTTTCGTATGTTTTGAAATCCGTATTTACAAACCAAACCTTATTATTAATAACATCAATATTATTAACAGTGAAAACACCAAGCCTATCTAATTGTAAGTGATCGATTATTTTATTTATATTTTCTTCAGTCATCGAACCATTTAATAAATTACTAGAATTTTCCATTCCAAGTATTGGGATTAATTCATTAGATTGTATTATTCGGTGATTAGTATTTGAAATTAAAGTTTGGTTTATGATTTCAAATGTTTCATCGTCGAGACATTTTGGGTCACTTTTAGAATCACAACTTTTTTTAACAAGAACTGAAGTAATACTTGCATCCGAAAGTGGAATATTTCCAAGCACTTTATATTTTGTGTTTAATAATTGTGATATAGCGCTTTCATATGCATACTCTATGGCATCATCAATAAATCCATAGTATTGTGGTATTCCTGAATAAAATTCAAAAAATTCTATTTTACTAATTACATTATTTTTGATCGTCTTTTTTGTTAATAAAATGCTCTTTTTAATTTCTCTAGCATAATTATTATCATTTTCGATGGAAATAATAGAGTCTGCATAATTGGATGCCTTATCTAAAAAATACTCATTATTATAATTATCTCTAGAGATATATTTATAAGTATCTATATGGGCTTTATAATTTTCAATTTTTAGTGAATCTTGAATTGACAAAGAACTTTTTTCACTAGAAAATAGCGAGAAAGAAAAAAAGAATATTAATAGACTCAAATAATTTTTCAAAGTCTTGGAGTTGATTTACTAAGTGTAAATAATTATTATAAACTAAAAATAAGACTTTTATATAATTTATACAGAAAATAATGAAATATTGCCTATTGAAATTATTAATATCGAGTTAAATGCTTGATGGTTTGCTTCAATTTTCTTATTTTTTGAGTATATAAAAATTAAGCTAAAAAACAATGTCAGTAGAATTTATAGAATTTGGTAAAAAAGGAAACAGTAGAGAAATTAAGGTGATTTTATCTCATATTTTTGAAAGAAATAATGAATTAAATGCAGAAGATAAAAGAGGTACCGCTGTTTGTATTTGGGGAACACATGGTTTAGGTAAAACCCAAATTGTTAGAGATTATGCATTAGAAAAAAAATGGAAGTTTTCATATATAGCTCCCGCACAGTTTGAAGAAATGGGTGATTTACACGGAATGCCTATTGTTGTAGATCCTGATAAAAGAATTACAGGTGATGAATATACTGTATATAGTCCTCCAGACTGGGTCCCTAAAGAAGAAGGACCTGGTATATTATTATTAGATGATATCAACAGAGCTGATGATAGAATTCTTAGAGGTTGCATGCAATTATTGCAAAATTTTGAACTTACATCATGGAAATTACCTCCAAAATGGCAAATTGTGGCAACAGCAAATCCTGAGGGAGGTGATTATTCAGTTACCCCGATGGATGGTGCAATGCTCACAAGGATGTTGCATACCACACTCAAGTTTAATGCAAAGATATGGGCAGAATGGGCGTATGGAGCTAAGGTAGATGAAAGGGGTATTTCTTTTGTTTTAACATATCCTGAGTTAGTAAATTCAGAAAGAACAACACCTAGAAGTTTAACTCAGTTTTTTGAACAGATTGCTCCTATTGATGATCTCAAGGGAAATTTGGAGCTTGTTGAGGCTCTTGCTTTGAGTTCACTCGACGAAGTGACAGTTTCTTCGTTCATAGCTTTTGTTAATGACGAATTAACCCAGCTGATTGATCCTGAAGAAATTTTAGATGCTAAGGATTTCAAAGCTATTGAAAAGAGAATTACAGATATTTCAGTTGATGATTCAGGTGCGAAAAGAGTTGATCGTCTTTCGACTATGTGTTCAAGATTATATATAAAATTAACATCGGATGATTATAAGAAAGGTGAAAATCACAGTAAAAATTTAATTAAGTTTTTGATGTTTGAAACTATTCCTAATGATTTACTTATGAGTTTATACATGGACTTGCAAAAACACGGCAATGATGAAATAAAGGAGATGACAAGAGATAAAAAATTAGCTAGTAAATTACTATCAACTTTATAAATAAATATATGCTAAACAAAGAGGATAAACAAAATGTAGCAAAAGTTAAGAAACTTATAAGAACAAGAGATCTCGAAAAAATTGAAATGGGTATTGAATTGGTCAGGTCAATTAATAACCCTTATATATTTGATGAATTATTAGGTAATGTTGAATATAGCTTTGATCAATGGTCAGGCACATTCAATCATGATTGGAAAGGAACTGGTCCAGATCAATATTATTTTCAAATTGCAATACTTGGATTAATAAATTTTGCTCCTGAAGGTTCAAATGGATATGAAATTAGAGATTCCGTTAAAATACTTAAAATTAAAGGGGAGGCTAGTGGATTGCATGCTTATGAAAAACTATTCATTTATGCGAAATATTTATCAAATTTCTCCAATTTAACTTTTCTAAAATTAGAAAGGTTTAAAGAGATTATTGGTTTTGAAGAAATATATTCGCTGCCTATAAAAGGTCTTGAGATTGATTGGTGTGAATCTATCCCAAATACTAATGAAAAATGGGGTTTTAAAAACCTTGAAATTCTACACATGAGTCTTCCTTCTAATGAAGTTATTGACCACGTTGATTATTTATCAGAGTTAACAACAATTTATAACCTTAAATTATCTGCATCCTATGGCGCAAAATCTTCAAAATTTTCTATTGATGGATTGAAAAAATTGGAAAATTTGAAGTTTATGTATACCCATGGCTTAGAATATTCCAATCTTGATGCCATTAGTGGTCTAAAAAATTTAAATTATGTTGATTTATCGGGTGATAATTTAGTTGATATCTCAGGACTTACTACATCAAAAGATTTAGAATTTATTAATTTAAGTAATTCAAAAAACTTAAAAGAAATTTCTCATTTAAGTAAACTGAAAAATATAAAACTTATTGATGTATCATCTACACAAATCACTTCACTAAAGGGTTTAGAAAACTGTATTGATTTACATGGTATAAATGCTTCAAATACGCCAATAAAAAATCTTGATGGTTTAGTAAATGCAGAAAATATCTATTGTATTAATGTTGAGAGCTGTTCTAGCCTAGAAAACATTGAAGGACTTAAAAATTCCTCAAAATTGAAAGAACTTCTCTTGAGTAAATGTTCTTCACTTCAAAGTCTTTCTGGAATAGAAAAATGTGTAAATTTGAGAGTGATAACGCTTTCAGGAAGTGGAATTCTAAATTTAGATCCTTTATTAGATTGTAAAAACATATTTCATTGCAAAGATAAAAGATGGAATGAAGATACTGATGAATGGTGTGGAAACACTGGAAATCAAAATAATCCATTTTGGGGTATAACAGATTCGGTTGATAAGGTAGGATATGGAAATCTTTATCAGGCTAAATATATAGGCAGCAGCGCTAAACAATACTATCCCGAAAGATCTTGGGGTGATCCAACGTTGAATGAATTTTCAATTTTAGATTGCCCAAATCTTGAATCAGTTGAAGGATTAAAAAATTCAGGTATTCAGATACTAGTAATTAATAATTGTCCAAATATTATAAATATTGATTACTTATCAGGTTTTTCC
>MDTE01007207.1_pt1 | contig 10452 bp, 13 predicted proteins | sample 811231 | NCBI WGS metagenome assembly MDTE01 (sample SAMN05326651, study PRJNA326480) | marine metagenome | isolation source: seawater | place: Indian Ocean: Red Sea | collected 2010 | reverse complement strand
TGCAACTCTCATTTTTTCAAATTTTTCTTTGTATTTATTCATGTAAAATTTTTATTTTTTTTTCTATAACAATTTCTTTTGAGTTTAATTTGCATCTATAAGCAATAAATTTTAAACCTTTTTTATTAGCTTCAATAAAGTTGTTATAATAAGCTGAATCTATATCATTTGCTATTCTAAATTTAGAAATATTTTGGATCTGTACTAAAAATAAAACATAAGGTTTATAACCTTGCTTTACTGACTCAATTAATTTTTTTAAGTGTTTTGTGCCTCTTGTTGTTACAGCGTCAGGAAATTCAGCAATATCATTATTTCTACTAAGTGTTACATTTTTTACCTCTATAATTTTGTCATCACACAAAAAATCAAACCTTGTATCATCTGAGTACTTAAATTCTGGCTTAATATTTTTGATTGATAAAAATTCTTTAAATAATTTATTCTTTAAACCATCTTCAACAATACGATTTGCTCTATGAGTATTTACCCCAATAATTCTTTTATTTGATCTTATCATTTCAAGTGTAAATTTTAACTTTCTTTTTGGATCGTCTGATTTTGAAATCCAAACTTCATTACCTTTATCTAATAAACCATGCATAGATCCAGTATTGGGACAATGTGCTGTAACAACTTTATTATTTACTTCAACATCTACAAAAAATCTTTTATACCTTTTAATTAATTTGCCTTTAATTAAAGTGTTGGTAAATTTCATTTTAGTTTATTTATATTAAGAAATGGAAAATAGAAAAGAAATAACTGCTGGAATTATTATTATTGGTAATGAGGTTTTATCAGGAAGAACCAAAGATATTAATACAAGCACTTTGGCAAAATGGTTAAATTCTATTGGTATTGAAGTTAAGGAGGTTAGAGTTATACCTGACACAGAATCAACGATTATTGACACAGTTAACCATTTGAGAAAAAAATTTAATTATATTTTTACAACTGGTGGTATCGGTCCAACCCATGATGATATTACGGCTGAATCTATATCGAAAGCATTTAATTTAGAGTACGGTTTTCATAAAGAAGCTTATTCTATCTTGGAAAAATATTATAAATCAGGTGAATTTAATGATGGTAGAAAAAAAATGGCAAAAATGCCAACCTCAGCAAGCTTAATATTAAATCCAACAAGTGGTGCTCCTGGTTTTTATGTAGAAAATGTGTTTTGTCTACCAGGTGTACCGTCTATTTTACAGTCAATGATTGGTGGATTGAACAATGTATTGATAGGTGGTGATCCTATTTTAAGTATAACAATAAGCTTGAGAACAGTTGAAAGCCAAATTGCAAAATCTATAACCGAAATTCAAAATAAAAATATTTATGTCGAAATAGGAAGCTACCCTTTTTTCAGAGCTGGAAAACTGGGTGTATCTATAGTTCTTAGGTCATCTAACAAAAAAAAATTAGACGGATGTAATAAAGAAATTTTAGACTTTGTTAAATCAAAAGATATTGAAATTGTAGAGGAAGTTTAATGCTTTATTTTGCATACGGCAGTAATCTAAATCATTTTCAAATGAAAAGAAGATGCAAAGATTCAGTTTTTTTAAAAAAATTTGAATTAAAAGGTTATAAACTCAATTTTAGAAGCAAATATAGAGCAGCAGATATAGAGAAAAAAAAAAACTCAATTGTACAGGGTGGATTGTTTGAAATTTCTAAAAGTGATGAGAAAAAATTGGATTTATATGAAGACTTTCCAATTTTGTACAAAAAAATATATTTTTACTATTACAAAAAAAAAGTGATGACTTATATAATGAATCATAAATCAGAATTTAGATATCCAACAGAAAGATATCTTAATGTTATTAAAAAAGGATATAAAGATTGTGGTTTAGATAGGACCTATTTAATTAAAGCTCTTAATCCAATTAAATAGATGTATTCAATATCAAAAACTTTTTCTAAAGGCGTAATAGATATTTTGCCACTCATGATACCGGTAGTACCATTTGGTATAATATTTGGTGCTATAGGTATTGAGCTGGGTTTTGGACCATACCTAACTTATGCAACATCAATTATAATATTTAGTGGTGCTAGCCAGATTGTTATATTGCAATTGCTATCATCGGGCGCTTCTTATCTAGTTGGAATTGCATCTTCATCAGTTGTGAGCACAAGACATTTATTATATGGCGCAGTTGTAAGCCAACATTTAAATCATTTATCAATTTTTTGGAAAATTGGTTTGTCTTACCTGCTTACAGATCAAGCTTTTGCAGTTTCACATGAATATTTTAAAAAAAATAATAATAATAAATTTAAACATTATCATCTAGTTGGATCGGGACTAACGTTGTGGATTATTTGGCAAGTAACAACAATATTAGGAATAATTTTAGGATCAATAGTTCCTGAAGAGCTTGGTTTAACTTTTACAATACCTCTAACTTTTTTAGCATTATTGGTCAATTATTTGAGAAATTTTGATCATTTATTTGTAATAGCTTTGTCTGGTATATCTTCAATTATTTTTTTTGATGTTCCATTTAAAGCATACATTATTTTATCAAGTATTATTGCATTATTTGGTGCAATTTTATTAATGAAAATAAATAAAAAATGAATATTTGGATATCAATTGTTGTGGCTGAGATCATAAACTATCTAACTAGATTAGGATCAATTTTAATCATCAATCCAAAAAAAATGAGCAAAGGTACAAAAAAAATATTAACATATGTACCATCTGCTGTTTTTCCAGCAATAATTTTTCCAGCAGTATTTTTAAATCAAGATGGAAATTTAGTTCAAGTATATGACGCAAAAGTTATAGGTATTTTAATAGCTTTTTTAGTAGGAATTACTACAAAGAATTTAATAACTACAATTTTGTCAGGATTAATTTGTTTTTGGATTGTAAATTTATTGATATAAATCTGTTAATTTGGAATTTGAAATGAATACAAAAATTAATAAATATAAAAATTTGTGCCTGAAATCAAACAAGCTACTTATATCAAAAAAATTAACCAAACAAACTTTTGGTAACGTAAGCCAAAAATTAGATTATAAATATTTTGTAATAAAACCCTCAGGTGTAAATCTTAAAAATATGAGAAGTAAAGATATGGTTACAGTAGAAATTAGTACTGGTAAAAAAATAAAAAGTAAGCTTAGACCATCTTCAGATACAGAAACTCATAGAATATTATATAAAAATTTCTCTAATATTAATGGAATTGCACATGCACATTCAACATTCTTAACATCATGGGCACAAACAGGCAAACCAATTCCCAATTTAGGAACTACACATTCAGATTATTGGAGATCGTATATTCCTATTACAGACGATCTTAGTTCTAAAGAAATTAAAAAAAATTACGAACTAAATACAGGAAAAGCAATTATTAAATTATTTAATAAAAAAAAATTAAATCCAGAGTCCTGTCCAGGAATTTTGTCAAAATATCACGGTGCCTTTGCATGGGGATCATCAGCTGAAGATGCAGTTAATAATCTAGAGGCAATGGAATTTATTGCTGAACTAGCTTTTTATACAAGTATTATTGGGTATAAAAAAAAAGTAAGCAAGTATTTAGTTGATAAACATTTTTTTAGAAAACATGGAACAAAAAAATATTATGGTCAATAATGATAAGTTCTTATATTACAAAAGAATTTAGTTTTTTATTTTATAAATTTAGACATGTAATTATTTATACAATAATTGGTTTTTTTTCTATAATTTGTGAGTTACTAATTAGAAATATATTAATTAGTTACAACATAGATATTTTTGTAAGTAGCACAATTAGTATTGTCTTAGGGATTTTAATTGCATTTTACTTAAATATTAAAATAAATTTTTTTATAAAAAAAAATCTTCTTTTAAAGGCATTATTTTATTATTTTCTTATTTCAGTTTTCTCAATTACTTTTCAGTTTTTAATCAATAAATATTCAAATTTTCAATTTAATACCTTCTATAAATATGAAGTGGAAAGAATATTAATATCTGGTGCAGTATTTATTTTTGCTTACTTGCTACATAAAAACTTCTCATTTAAAAATTCAGCAAAATTAGGTGTTGCAATCTATGCATCTAAGGAGACAGATGTACACAATATCTTTCAAAAGATTGGTGTATATCCAGATTTTATTCATGTAGATATTGTCGATAAAACTTTTGTTGAAAATTCCAATCCAATAAATTTTTCTAAATATGAACTAATAAAAAAATATTGGAAAAAGCAAGAAATACATACACATCTAATGACAAAAAAACCATTGAGTCTTATTGATCAGGTTTCAAAATTTTCAGATCTTATTTTTGTTCACAAAGAAATAGACGAAAAATTAGATGACGTAATAAATCTTACTGAAAAAAATAATTGTAAAATTGGTATAGTGCTACATGCTGTAAATAATTATGATAATGATCTTGATGAAATTACAAATAAATTTAAAAATATAATGATTTTAAGTATACCAAGAGCAGGATTTTCAGGCCAAAAATTTGTAGAAAAAGCTTACGATTTAATAAACAAAATAAATTTAATTCAGAAAAATAAGAAAATTAACCTCTTTGTTGATGGAGGAATAAATAAAGATAATATTAAAAATATATATGCTGAAAATATTATCTCTGGTTCAGATGTTTTAAACAATAATGATCCCAGAGAGCAAATAATGAGATTGAAAACTTTTGGAAGATATATTTAAATAAATGTTATTTTCTCAACAGGATAAAAATAGACTAAAAAATCATTTATTCAAAATTTTATCATCAATAAAAGGTGTTATATCAATAACATTAGTAGGATCTTTTTGGACTAAAAAAAACTTAAACGATTTTAGTGATGTTGATATTGTAATTATTTTAGAAGAATTTAATCAACATAAATATAACGAATGTATAAACAAAATTTCTAAAATTAATTTAAAAAAATTTAATTTAGGAAATTTGAAATTATTAATTAATCCCACTTTTGGACCATTGAAATTTAATGATCACCAATCAATCGTTTTTCATACTATGATATATAGTAAACAATCACACATTGACCATGTTATCAACAGCCCTTTCACCTGCTATGATTGGGAAAGAAGCCGTTATTACAAAGGAGTTCCTATTAAAAAAATTTTTCCTGTTGGTAAAATTCAATTAACTGACTTTTTTAACTCAAGAAGAGGGGTTTTAAGTTATCTAAGTAATATTGAAAAAGGAATAATTTCATACCAGAAATATAGTTTTAATAAAAATAATTATGCCCTTACAAATAAAAAATTTAAAATAAATAGAAGGCATAAAATAGAATTTTCTTATCATTTATATAAATTTTTATTAATTAATTTTTTCAAATTTGAAAAACAAATTAATAAAATTCCAAATAACAATCAAATAATACTTATTTTAAAAAAAATTTTTAAAAAAGATTATAAATTTTATCTTAATCATTTTAAATTACTTGAAAAATATAAGCATAATATAGATAAAAATATTAATTCTTATTCGATTACTATTACTAAACAATTTGTGAAAAATTTTATTAACTTTATAAAAAAATATAAAAAAAATGATGTTATTTTTTTTAGACATGCAAAAACATCTCTTAACAACGGGACATTCCTTGGGGTTGGTAGAAATCCTGGAATTATAAATAAAAAAAAAGTCAAAATTAATTTAAAAAAATATTCAAAAATTAAAAATATTATAGTCTACACTAGTGCACTAAGGCGAGCTACAGAAACAGCAGATTTTATCAGTAAAGAAAAATATATTTTATCCAATGATTTAAAAGAAAAAAACTATGGAAAAGCAGAGGGGTTTAACTACAAACAACTAAAGCATACATACCCTTCGATTATAAAACAATGGTTTGAAAAAAAAGATCCCAAGTTTCCGTTGGGTGAAAATGATAAAGACTTAATCAAAAGAATCAATAGATTTAAAAAAAAAATAATTAACCAAAGTCAAAAAATTAAAAAGAGAAGAACCTTAATTATTGTTACTCATAACGCTTTGTTAAGATGTTTAATCGGTGATAGTTTTGATATACCAAAATTTATGTGGCATAAAATTTATATAGATCATATAAAACCTATATATTTCATTATTAAGCAAAAAACGATTATCCCAAACACAGACAGAATGAATCTTTTTAAATATATGAACAAATAAATGAAAATTGGAATCTTTTTAGAACCAGATAACATTAATAATAAACTAATAAAAAAATGGAAAAAAATTATAAAAAAAAATTCTAAATATCAAAAATATCTTATTCATCCACCACATTCAACAATTGCAGTTTTTAAATTTAAAAAAAAAATTAATAAAAAAATTCTAAAAAATATGTTTAATAAGTTTGATCAAAAAAAATTTATTATAAGAATTAATAGACCTTCAATTTTTTATAACGATCCAATAACAAATGGAGATACTTTGCATTTTAAGATAAAAAAAAACATAAATTTGATTACCCTCCAAAAAAAAATATTAGATCAATTTAAAAGTACAAATAGTTTGATTGAAAAAAAAGGAAAATTTAGAGAAAAAATATTAACTGTAAATCTCAAAAAATATGGATATCCATTCGTAGGAAAAAAATGGATACCACATTTTACCATTGCATCTATTACTAATAAATTAAATAATAAAAATTTAATAATCCAAAAATTTCTCAAACAAAAAATAATTAAAAAAAAAATAAAAATAAATTTTTTTTCTATGTGGTTAATTAATGGAGATAAGCATATAAAAATGTTTAACATAAACTTGCTATGAAAAATATAAACGTAATTGCTATGGCAGGTATTGGAAAAAGATTTTTAAAATACAAATATACTTCACCTAAGCCAGTTATACTTATTAACAATAAACCAATGTTTTTTTACGCTACTAAAAGTTTACCTACTTCTAAAAAAAATATTTTTATAAGTAATATAAAATTAAAAAAAAATGCTACTTTTAAATCTTATGTAAAAAAATATTTCCAAAATAGTAAAATATTATATGTTAAAAAAAAAACTATGGGTCAAGCTGTTACATGTAATTTAGCTACCAAGTTTTTGAATAAAAGTTCAAACATTGTTTATAGTTCTTGTGACTACAAATATGAATTTGATAAATCATTATATAAAAAATTGATTAATAAATGTGATGTTATTGTTTTTGTTAACAAACCCTCTAGAATAAACGTTCAAAATTATAAACAGTATGGTTGGATTAAAAAAGGAAAATTAAATTCAATAGAAAAAATTGAATGTAAAAAAAAAGTTAGTAATAAATTAATGAAAGATTTAGTTATTGTAGGTTCTTTTGCATTTAAAAATAAAGAAATATTTACAAATTCTTTTAAAGAAATGATCAAAAAGAAACATAGGATTAATAATGAATACTATATGGATATTCTAGTAAAGTATTCAAAAAAACTTAAATATGATGTTAAATATCTTCAAGTAAAAAATTTTAAAAGTTTTGGAACTCCTCAAGATATAAAAAAATATGTGAAATGAAACATAAAGAATTATCAATAATCATACCCTCATATAATGAAAAAAATAATTTAAAAGTTCTTTTAGAAAAGGCTAATAAAATATGTAAAAAATATAAAAGTATCGAAATAGTAATAGTAGATAACGGTTCAACCGATGGTTCAGACATGTACCTAAAAAAAAATAAAAAATTTTTTTCAAAAATTAAAATTGTAAGGATTGATAAAAATATTGGTTATGGATATGGAATCAAGTCTGGCATTAAACATTCTAGTGGAAAAATTATTTCTTGGACACATGCTGACTTACAATTTGATATTAATGATGTAATTAAGTTTTTTTTTAAAAATAAAGATGAATTTAACTCTTCAAAAATAATGTTAAAAGGTCTTAGAAAAAACAGATCTTCAATTGATATTTTTTTTACAAATGGAATGTCAATGATTGTTAACACTCTATTTGGTACTCAAATATATGACATTAATGCCCAGCCTAAAATGTTTAAAAAAATATTTGTAAATAAATTATTAAAATTTGCCCCGAATGATTTTTCAATTGATCTGTTTTTGTTATTACTTTCTTTTAAAAATGGTTTTAAAATTGTTGAATTTCCACTTAAAGTTAAAAATAGACTTAAAGATGAAGCAAAAGGTGGCGGGACATTAAAGGGTAAAATTAAACTAACATTTTCAACTTTAAAATATATTTTCTTATTAAAAATAAAATATAATAATAATTTATGGAAATTATAATTCATAGAGTAAACAAAATTAAAAAATTAAAAAAAATACCGACAACCTACGGTGTTGAAATTGATATAAGATCATTGAAATCTAAATTAATACTTAGCCATGATCCTCAAAAATCTGGTGATACCTTAGATAGTTTTTTAAAAAATTATAATCATGGTACTTTAATTTTAAATATTAAAGAGGCCGGTATTGAAGATCAGGTTATTAAGAAAGTTAAAAATGCAAAAATTAAATCCTATTTTTTATTAGATGTAGAGTTTCCCTACATTTTTAAAAGTATTAAAAAAAAAGAAAAGAATCTAGCAATAAGATTTTCAGAATATGAGCCAATACAAATTGCTCAACTTATGTCCGGCAAATTTAAATGGTTATGGATTGATACTGTTACAAAGCTACCAGTAAACAAGAGGAATATTAAAATTTTAAAAAAATATAAAACCTGCATAGTTTGTCCAGAAAGATGGGGCAGGCCACAACAGATTAAAGCATATAAAAAAAAATTAAAAAAATTAAATTACATACCTGATGCTGTTATGACTTCTGTTAAACATTCTAATGACTGGTTGGACTAATTTACTCTTAAAATATAGTGCAATTTTGATTTGAATTCCAAATTAATATTGTCTTCTTTTAAATAATTTTCTGCAAAAACTTTATCTCGAGTTAATATTATTTTAACATCACAGAATCTATTTTTCTCTCCCAAAATAGCCCTTCTTGGATGAAAATCTTTTAAATGTGGGTGCATAATAAACCATCCTCCCCAATTACATAAATTATTTATATCTCCTGTAATTTTGTTTGAATAAAATCCAAGATGATCAGAAAAAATATTTTTATATGATAATTTATTTTCTATTATGAATGGTACAACATTTTTCTTAATGTCATTATTTAATACATAATTATATTTAATTTTTTCAATAAATCTTTCACTTAAATAGAACAAGTGACCAAATAAAAAAATTAAAGTAACTACAAACATTACTTTATTTCTTGTAAAATTTTTGTAACAAATCATAACTGATATAAAACAAAGTAAAATTACAGGAAAATATCCCTTATGAAATCCTGGGAGTATAATAAGCACAAAGCCTAAAAAAAAACTTAAACCAATTAATACAATTTTTTTTTTTGATATGGCAAATGAAATTAAGAAACAAACTAAAAACGGATAAAGTGTTTTAAGAGCATGCAAAGCAAAGTTTTTAAATTCAATCCATATTCTAATAGGTTCTATTTGAAGAATACTGAATTCTTTTATATTTTTCGTTTCAATTAAATACTTTAAATCTCTCCAATCACCCCAAAGATCTACAAAAAAAATCATATGTAATCTGAAACTAGTTTGCCACATTCTTAAGGCATCAATAGAGATTAAATGTATTAATGATATTATAAATGGAAAAACTAAAATTAAACCAATATATAAATATTTTTTAAAATTATCATAGAAATTTTTTTTCAAATAAATAGTTTCAAAAATTACAAAATATAAATATATAAAAAACAATCCTAAAACACCATGTTGCCTAAATAGAATAGAAAAAGATAAAAATAATAATCCTATTGAATAAAAAGAGGAACTACGTTTAAAATAATAACCAAAGATAAATATTAATATTCCATTGTAAAATAAAATAAAAAATATACCCTCCGAGTGATTAAAACCAATAGAAGAAATTATAATTAAATGAAAAAAAAGCGAAAATAAATAAATTGTATTTTTTTCGCCTATCGACATTCCAATTGTAAAAGTTTGAGATAATTTACTAACAAAGTAACTACTAGTAATTATCAATAAACATATTACTGAAGATAATATAGTAAGAGAATTTGAAAAAATTAATGAATAATATGTATAGCCTGGACCGTATAGACCATTTATAAATTTCTGGTTTCCTGCAAGTGAGGAAGTTTTAAAAATATATAAAATATCATTATTGTGAGGGTATCCATCGGTTAAAATAATACATCCAAAAAATAGTAATAAATAAAATATTAATATAGCGATACAAAATTTATTAACATTTATATTAATCATAAATTATAATAATAGATTAAGTGATTTTTCTTTCAATAAAATGTAATTAATATATAAAAAATTAATTTAAAATTTTACATATAATACTTGTTCAATTATAAATACTAGCATAAATACTCATGAAATTCACAAATGCCCTCGTGGTGAAATTGGTAGACACAAAGGACTTAAAATCCTTGCCCTTTT
>MDTE01193744.1_pt1 | contig 10453 bp, 7 predicted proteins | sample 811231 | NCBI WGS metagenome assembly MDTE01 (sample SAMN05326651, study PRJNA326480) | marine metagenome | isolation source: seawater | place: Indian Ocean: Red Sea | collected 2010 | reverse complement strand
TTTCTTTAAAAAAACTATTTATATGATTTTCTAATTCATCCCATAAATTATGGGTTAGACATTTTGTTGATTTTCCATTACATCCTTTTTTGGATTCTTTTTTACACTGTACTGTTTTTACTTTTTCATCCACAGCATCAAAAATATTTGTGAGTTTTATTTCTTCAGCTTTTTTATTTAGAATATAACCACCTTGAGTACCTCTCACACTTTGAACTATTTCTTTTTTTCTTAATTTAGAAAAAATTTGCTCTAAGTAGTCCAAGGAAATACCTTGTCTCAAGGAAATATCTCTTAGAGAAACTGGATTAATATTGTCAAATCTCGCCAGATCCACTAAAGCCATTACCGCATATCTGCCTTTAGATGTAAGTTTCATAAACCTTTAATTTACTGGGTATATATAAACCTGACCAAATTAGTCAAGTATCCTTAATAAAAAAAAACTAACATATTGTCACGCAGTTGTGATAAATGTAATTTTTTTTTGAGAATAATTATCATTAACAACATGGATAATAAAATTTTAGAAATTTTCATACCTGGCCCAGCTGGAAGACTGGAGGCTAAATATTATAAGAGTAAAAAAAATACATCACCTGTTGCTCTTGTATTACAGCCACATCCTCAATACGGAGGCACCATGAATAACAAGGTGGTTGTTGAAACTTTCAAAATATTTATGGAAAATGACTTTTCAGTTTGTAGAGTGAACTTTAGGGGAGTGGGTAAAAGTAATGGAGAATTTGATAATGGTCAAGGAGAGTTGGCTGACGCTGCTGCAGCTTTAGATTGGTTAGAAAGAGAGAACTTTGATAATTCACAATGCTGGGTCTCAGGTTTTTCTTTTGGTTCACTAATTGCAATGCAGTTGCTTATGCGGAGACCAGAAATAAATAGGTTCATAGCGATTTCACCACAGCCAAATGCTTATGATTTTTCTTTTTTATCTCCATGTCCAACTTCTGGTCTGATGATTTATGGAAAAAAAGATGAATTAGTTCCATTAGAGTATATTACAGAATTAGATAAAAGACTTTCATCTCAAAAAGGAATTAAAGTAGATTTTCAATCAGTTCCAGATGCTAATCATTTTTTTTCCAAAAGTGAAGATCAGTTAGTAAAATATTTAGATAAATATATAAAAAAAGAAACTGCTCTTTATTAAAAATTTTTGATTAAAACACCCCCTGAAGATGCTTTATCACATCTAGTTGTCATTGGAAATGATATGGGTAAATTTAAATATGATCTGATTGCAAGATATGCAAAAGCTTGAGACTCTATAAAATCTCCATTAATCTGAAATTTATCAATATTCATTATATTTAATTTTTTGTTATTCATAAATTTGAATATCTTATCAATTAGACTTTTATTTTTTCTACCGCCCCCACAAAATATTAAATTATTTGTTTTCATATTATTTATTTCATCAATTTTTTTTAATCCCTCAGAAATCAAATATGCTGTAAATTCTGTAATAGTTGTGCAACCATCTTCAACGCTTAATCCTTTTGCAAAAGAAATATCAAAATCTTTTACATCTAAAGATTTTTGAATAGATGAAATTTCAAAATTTTCTATTGCTTGACTCAAAGTTAATTGATTAAGTTTTCCTGTAACAGCTATTTCTCCATCTTTATCAAACTTCACGTCACTTGTTTTTCTTAGCCATTCATCAATTAAGCAGTTCCCAGGACCAATATCATAAGCTGAAACATCTTTTTCAATATCATTATTTGATTTTATTGAAGTTACATTTGTAATTCCTCCAATGTTAATTATATTTATTGGATAACTTAATTTGTTTTCCTTACAAAGTTTCTTTGAAATTTCAAAATGAAATACTGGAGTTAAGGGTGCTCCTTGACCATTATTATCTAAATCATTTTGTCTAAATTTATTTATTACTGGTGATTTAGTTAATTGAGATAGAAGTTTCCCATCACCTATTTGTTTCGAAATTTTATTTTGCACATCATGAAAAATGGTCTGACCATGAAATCCTATTAAATCTGGTTTATGCCCAATTTCATAAATAAATTTATTAATTATTTGTGAAGTGAATAACGTAAATTTTTTCTCAATTTTATTTATTTTGTCTAATTCATTATCTAAATCATTAAGATTTCTAAGGGTCTCTCTTAAAGAGATAAGCTCCTTGTATAAATCAACCTCAAATTCGTAATATTTATCTGATATTTGTTCAATTTGGTTATTTCCATCAGACTTTATCATCGATATATCAACTCCATCCATAGATGTACCACTCATTAAACCAATTGTTGTGTATATCTTTTTTTTCATATTTATTTTTTTTTAAAAAAATTTGTATATTGTAGAACTATAGGCTTATGAACAAATTTATAAAGGAATTTAAAGATAGAGGTTTTTTCTATCAATGCACTGATGAAAGTGAACTTTCAAAATTATTAGATAAAAAAAAGATTAAAGCTTATATTGGTTTTGATTGTACTGCAGAAAGCTTGCATGTTGGTAGTTTACTTCAAATAATGTGTCTTAGATTACTTCAAAAACATGGTCATCAACCAATTGTATTATTAGGAGGAGGAACTACAAGAATTGGAGACCCCTCAGGAAAAGATAAGACCAGAAAAATTTTAAATGAAGAGGAGATAGAAAAAAATACTAAAAACATAAAGAATATTTTAAAAAAATACTTGGATACTAAAGATAATCAAACAAAACCCATATTTGTTAATAACTATAGTTGGTTGAAAAATTTAAATTATATTTCCTTTTTAAGAGAAATTGGAAAACATTTTACAATTAATAAAATGTTAACATTTGAGAGTGTTAAAAATAGATTAGATAGAGAGCAATCTCTTAGCTATATGGAATTCAACTATATGATTTTACAAGCCTACGACTTTCTTGAATTAAATAAAATTGAGGAATGTGTTTTACAAATTGGTGGTTCTGATCAATGGGGAAATATTGTAAATGGAGTAGATTTAATAAAAAGATATTCAAATAATCAAACTTATGGATTAACAACTCCTCTTATAACATTAGCATCTGGAGCAAAAATGGGAAAAACTGAAACTGGTGCAATTTGGTTAGATGAAAAATTTTTATCATCATACGAATACTGGCAATTTTGGAGAAATGTTGATGATAGAGACGTATTAAAATTTTTAAATTTTTTTACTGATTTAAGCATAGAAAAAATTAATCAAATCAAAAATGAGGAAATCAATAATCAGAAAATTATATTAGCAAATGAAACAACTTCGATGCTACACGGTAAAGATGCGGCAAAAAAAAGTGAGGAAACTGCAAAAAAGACATTTGGAGAAAATTCCCTTGGTTCAGCTCTACCTTCAATTTTAATTAAAAAAAAACAGATGCAAAATAATTTAACGATTGTTGATTTAATAATTTTATCTAAGCTAGAAAAGTCAAAAAGTGAAATTAGAAGACTGATAAAAGGTAATGGTGTTAAAATAAATAACAAAACTATTAATGATGAAAAATTAATCATCAGTGAAGAATTTTTTAAAGAAAATATTGTTAAGTTATCTTTAGGTAAAAAAAGACACATCAAAGTTGAAATGATTTAGTTGTCTTTTAACTTTTCTAATGTTCTCGTAATAAACCTTGGCGTTAAAGTCTTCACAGGATTTACAGTGGTTTTTAATTTTTTTGGTGGTCCTTTAACTTTAAAACTAACTCCGAAAACACCCTCGCCTACTTTTTTTCCAACTAAAATATTTCCAATCAGAGGAATTGAAGATATTGTTCTATTAATTGTAGTAGCAGGAACCATTGTGCCTCTTAGACTTATTAAGTTTTTACCTTCTATATAGCCATCCATCAATATTGAGATAGCTGGACCAATCGCATATAATTCATTTATTTTCATCAAATTTTTTTCATTTGAAAAATTCATTTCAAAATCTGAAAATCTAATACCTTCTCCAGTTAATAGATCAGCTATACCTTGAAGAGATGCTAGAGTGAGTAACTTAGCTAATGCAGGAACCTCTTGCACTTTAAAATTATCAATTATTAATTTTGAATTTGATAAATTATTTTTTTTTTATAGAGTAGAAATCTAAATTTCCTTGGTCAAATCCCTTGATAAATTCATACCTGTTTACAAAAGGCTTAGCAATATCTGAGTATAATGTCGTAATTTTTTCATCAATTGTTGACCTTATAGTTAATCTTATTTTTTTACTATTTGAAAAAAAGGCTTCTAGGTCAGCATCTTTAATTTCACTATCTGAAAAAACTAAATATCCAATAAGATTATTTATTACATATTCTTTATCTAAATGAGTTTTATCAACTTTAATAATGACTTTAAAGTCATTGTGAAAGATTTTTTTTATTTTCGATTTATAATCGGTGTCAAGTAAATCATTTATTAAATTTATTGCATTAAAACTCGATGAGTAAAGATTATAATTTTCATTATTTCTGTCAATTATAATTTTGTTTTTTAACAAATCTTTATCAGAATAATCTAAAATAATTTTATCAACTGACATTATTTTATTGTCTTTAGATAAATCTAAATTACTTGCCTTTATAAGATTATCATTTTCTTCTAAAGAAATATCCTTGAATAAAATTTTATTTAAAATTAAATCTTTTTTTCCTTTGAAACTTATATCTAATTTTGAATTCTCATTTTTCTTAAAATTCAAAAAATCTATATTAAAGGGGTTTTTTCCTGTTCTAATAAGACCATTAAACTTTACATCTTTTTTAGATTTAATTATTTCATATTCTATATCATCTAGCTTTTCTTGTAGAAGTATTTTTCCATTGCCTTTTAAACTAAAATAATTTTTTTTAATCTCAATTTTAACTTTATGATTAGTCAGTCTTAAAAAATTTTTTGCTTTAGGTAAATACTTCTTCAAATTTACTTTGTTAGATAAATTCATCTCTTTTAAAATCAAATCAGAATTGATTTGGAAATTTTCTACCTTATATTTCTTATCGATTGTAAAAGAAAAAATATTTTCTAAGTCAAATTTAGAATTATTTATTTTAAAAAGACTAAAGTCATTTTCAAAAAATTGAATAATTTGGTTTTCATTTAAAGAAATATTTTTATTTTGATTTTTACCATTAATTGAAAATTTATTTTTTTCTCTTTTTATATTAATTGTTGGAAATACAAGATTAGTATTGTTTAATGACAATTTAACATCTTTGAAATCATAGATTTTATTATCAATATTAAAGTTAAAATTTATTTTTGAAAAATTAAATTTTTTAATAGGTTTTATTTCAGCATCTTTAATCGATCCTTTAATAAAAAAATCATTATTAATTTTTCCATTTTTATCAAATTTTAGATTTATATCTGCAATTAAGTATCCCTTTTTAATAAATTTTTCTAATATAAAAAGTTGTGTATTATCTTGAATCATTCTTATAAAAGAAATTAAATTTTTAATTTCTAAAGATCGTGTTGAAATATCTAGCTCTGTTAGTGAAAATTCATTATTAAAAAATGTCCTAATATGAATATTAGATTTTATACTTTCTAAACTAATTTTTTTATTTTTACTTTTTAGACTTGCTCCTATTGTTTTTAAATTTAGTTGAAAGTTAAAAGGATCTAAAACAATATTTATTTTGTCTAAACTTAACTCTAGATTAGGATATTTTTTTTTTAATTCTTTAGATATCTGGTTATTAAACTTATCTGTTTTAATTCCAATTATACTCAAATAAATAATAAATCCCGTTAAGGTAATAAATAAAAAAATTAAAGATCTATAAGTTATTTTTTTCATTTAATTTGATACAAAGATTGCTCTAAAAAATTATCAATCTGACCATCCAATACTTTATCAGGACTTGAGGACTCATAGTTAGTTCTATTATCTTTTACAAGTTGATAAGGTTGTAAAATATAAGATCGAATTTGATGGCCCCAACCTATTTCAGATTTTGACTCCTCTGTATTTTGACTTTGCTCTTCTTTTTTTTTCATTTCAAAATCGTACAATCTTGCTTTCAACATATTCATACAAGTTTCTTTATTTTTGTGTTGAGATCTTTCATTTTGGCATTGAACAACAATTTTAGACGGTATATGAGTTATACGAACTGCACTATCAGTGGTATTCACATGTTGTCCTCCTGCACCACTCGAGCGATAAGTGTCAATTCTCAAATCTTTTTCTAATATTTCGATATTAATGTTTTCATCAACTACAGGATAAACCCAGACACTTGCAAAACTTGTATGACGTCTTGCACCTGAGTCAAAAGGAGATATTCTAACCAATCTATGAATTCCTGACTCTCTTTTTAACCATCCAAACACGTAATTTCCTTCTATTTTTAATGTTGTAGATTTTATACCAGCCTCTTCTCCTTTATGTTCACTAACAATTTTATATTTATGATTTTTACTATCAGACCATTTTAAATACATTCGTCTTAACATATCAGCCCAATCTTGACTTTCGGTTCCTCCTGCTCCAGCATGGATTTCAATATAGGCATCAAGAGAATCAGTCTCTTTAGATAAAAAACATTTAATTTCATTAGATTTAGCTATCTTCATCAAATCAATAATGCTTTGACTTACTTCCTTTTGAATCTCAGTATTATCCTCCTCTAAAGCTAATTTATATAAATCATCTAGTTCTTGTAATTGATTAGTCGAATTTTCATGAGAATTTATCAAATCCTCAAATAATTTTTTTTCTTTAATAATTTTTTGAGAATTTAACTTATCTTGCCAGAAATCTGACTCCAGGATTTTTATATTGTGATTTTCTAATCTAGAGTGAATATTATTTTTTTCAAAGATACTCCTTAACTCTTTGATTTATTTTTTCTATCTCTTTTTTTAAAGTTAAATATTTATCGTTCATTAATAAAACCTTAATATATTATTTGTATCTAATCTATTATTATTTGAATATAAAATTTTTCCGTCAAAAATATTTTTACTTTTATATGACTCGATTATGGTATTTTTTGAACTAAATTTAGCTTTATTACCAGTTATTGGGTCTACAACCATTAATGTCATATCTTTTGGAACCTTAAATGGTCTAGCTTCTGATTTTTTTACGGTTTTCTTAACTAATTCTTCAAAAATAGGTAGCGCTGCTTTAGAACCTGTTTCAAATTTTCCTAATGAGCTTGGATTATCCATTCCAACATAAACTCCGATTACCACATTTGATGTAAATCCAATAAACCAAGCATCTGTATTTTCATTCGTTGTGCCTGTTTTTCCTGCTAAGTTTAATTTAAGTTTTTTTAATTTTTTTCCAGTGCCTCTTTCGACAACTCCCTGCAATATTGATGTAAGTTGATATGCGGTTTGGGGTGATATAACTTGTTTAAAATTATCTTTAATTTTTGGGAACTCTTTTCCAGTAAATGAAATTTTATCACAATTTATACACTTTCTATTCTCATTATTGATTATTGTATTTCCTTCACTATCTTGGATTCGATCTATCAGAACTGGTTTGATTAATTTTCCTCCATTAGCGAAAGAACAATAAGCAGATGTAAGATTTAATAGAGTTGTTTCAGCTGATCCAAGTGAAATTGATAATAGCTCCTCTGGGTTTTCATATATATTCATTTTTTTTGAAAAATCTGCAATTTTGTCCACACCTAAACTTTGAGCTATTCTAACTGTCATTAAATTTCTCGATTTTTCTAGTCCAATTCTTAATGTTGAAGGACCATAAAACTTTTTACCATAATTTTCTGGTTTCCATTTTTTTAAATCAATGCCTTGATCAAGAACTAGAGGAGCATCTAAAACTAAAGAAGAGGGTGTATAATTATTTTCTAATGCCAATGCATAAACAAAAGGTTTAAAAGCAGAACCTGGTTGTCTTAATGCTTGAGAAGCTCTATTAAACTCACTATTTTTAAAACTAAAACCACCACTCAAGGCTAATACTCTTCCAGTGAAAGGATCCATTACTACAATTCCACCATTAATTTGTGGTAATTGTTTAAGACTATAGTTATTTTTATTTATCTTTTTAACATAAACTATATCTCCTTGTTTTAGTAAATCTTTAAATTCTTTTTTTGTCCAAGAAATATCTTTATATCTAATTATTCCCTCTAAATTATTCTTCATTTCAATAACAGAATTGAACTGATTAACCTTTTTTACTATTGCAATTTGCCAGTTGATTGATTTTTCTAAATTATATTTTTTATCAATTCTTTTATACCAATCTTTAGTATAAGAAATATTTTTTATAGGTCCTCTCCAACCTTTTCTTTTATCGTAATTAATTAAACCATTCCTTAAAGATTGAGTGGCAATTTTCTGTAATTCTAAATTTATTGGAGTGTTAATATTATAGCCTTGATTATAAACTTTTTCGTAAGTTAATCTATTTATGATATTTTTTCTAACATCCTCTATATAATATTGAGAGTCTTCAAAAAAAACTCTTTTCTTTTTTTTTAATTCTATCGGCTGATTTTTAAGTGCTAAATATTTATCTTCATTAAGAATATCATTTTCATATAAATTTTTTAAAACTAAATTTCTTCTAAATTTTGCAAGATCTTTATTTCTATATGGATTATATTTGCTAGGAGCTTTTGGTAAGGCAGCCAAAAGAGCGGCTTCATTATAATTAAGCTCTTTGATAGACTTATCAAAATATTCTAAACTTGCTGCTGCAACCCCATAAGCTCCACTACCAAGATAAATTTGATTCAAATATAGTTCCAAAATTCTTTCTTTTGATAAAGCTCTTTCAATTCTAAAGGCTAAAATCGCTTCTTTGACTTTTCTATTTAAACTTACTTCATTAGTTAATAAAAAATTTTTTGCTACTTGTTGCGTAATTGTAGAAGCACCTTCAAGTCTTTTAGAACTTAAAATATTTTTAATATTATTAATTACCGCTCTTATTACACCTTTAGCATCAACACCTGGATGAGAAAAAAAATTTTTATCTTCTGCAGATAAAAATGAATTAACCACATTTTTAGGTATAGCGTCATAAGGGATGAAAATCCTTTTTTCCTTTGAAAAATCAGCAACTAATTCACCATTTCCTGAATACATTTTACTTGAAACTGGAGGCTTATAGTTTTTTAAAAATCTATAATCTGGGATAGAATTTGAAAAAGTCCATAAAACTATCAAAATTATTAATGAAAAAAGTAGGATTAAACTCAATGAAATTACGAATATATTTTTAAATATTTTTGTCATTTTAATTCCATTATATAGTGGAATTTGTTAAAGATAAGGCACTAATAATTTACAAAATTTAAAAAATTAATGAACCAATTAAATCTAAAAATATGGAAAAAAATTTATATATCGATGCATCGCATCCTAATGAAACTAGAGTTGTGCTCAAATCTGAGAATAATATTGAGGATTATGAATATGAAGGCTTAAAAAATAGCCTTATTAAAAATAATATTTATCTTGGAAAAGTAAGTAGAATTGAACCTTCTTTACAAGCTGCTTTTATTGATTTTGGAAGAGAGAGACATGGTTTTCTCTCTTTTAATGATATTCAATCTGATTATTATCAAATTCCCCGAAGCGATCTTGAAATAATAAAGCAAGAGGAAGAAAAAGCTAGAGAAGAACTTTCAAAAGAAGTTGAAGCAAAAGATGAGAAAAATTTAGCTGAGGGCAATTTAGAAATTGACGACCCTTTAGAAATAAAAAAAACTGATGATGATAAAGAAACTTCAATAGTAAATGAAAATAACGAAGAAAATGATTTATCTGAAAGTATTAATGAAGAAAAGAACTTTACTAATTTAAAAGATGATAGGGGGAAAAAAAATCATAAAAAATTTAAATTCAAAAGGTATAAAATTCAAGAGGTAATAAAACCAAACCAAGTTATTTTAGTTCAAGTAATTAAAGATGAGAGAGGTCAAAAAGGTGCCGCTCTAAGCACTTTTATATCAATTGCTGGAAAATATATTGTTTTAATGCCAAATACCCCTAAGGGTGGAGGTATTTCAAGAAAAATATTTAATCCGGCTGATAGAAAAAAAATTAGATCTATTCTTAACGAGATAGAAATTCCCAAAGAAATGGGATTAATTGTAAGAACTGCTGGAAGTAATAAAACCAAAAATGAAATTAATCAAGATCTTGAAACTTTAAAGAATGTTTGGAATCAAATTAAAAATAACGCAATAAATTCAATTGCACCATCACTAATTCATCAAGAAAGTGAAATAATAAAAAGAACTCTAAGAGATATGTATGACGAAAATACTAAGAATATAATTGTAGAAGGTAATGAAGGCTATAAAAAAGCCCAGAACTTTATGAAAATGATGATGCCATCACATGTAAAAAAGATAAAAAAATATAGAGGTAAAATTCCACTATTTATAGAGGAAAATATAGAACAAAAATTAAATCAAATTTTTGAGTCAGAAATTAAATTAAATTCAGGTGGCTATTTAGTTATTAATC
>MDTE01066266.1_pt1 | contig 10454 bp, 12 predicted proteins | sample 811231 | NCBI WGS metagenome assembly MDTE01 (sample SAMN05326651, study PRJNA326480) | marine metagenome | isolation source: seawater | place: Indian Ocean: Red Sea | collected 2010 | reverse complement strand
TGAAAGAATCCAAATCCAATTCGATGCTGATGGTTTAGTAGTACAAGCAACTGGCACAATTTCACTGGGACCTAACAGTCAAGAATCATTCAACATCAAATTACATGCAGACCAAGGAACGACGCCTAGTATGCGTATTCTAAACATAACTGCGACTGTTGTGGAAGCAAATGGAGCACCACCTCCAAACATTGCTGAAGATCATGTTGAAGGTGAAATTTGGATAATAAATAATGATACCATGAATAATACGAATATCGAAATCACAGAAATAGGCCCATTCAAATCCACAATATCTTCATTCATTACGGAAAATGGCACTGAATATCCTGTATTGTACCTAAAGGAGTCGTACCACATAGATGCAATTATGACAGGATGGAACGGTACTCCAATCGCTAGCAAATGTCTGAATCTCTACGTAGACCCTCTAGAGAATAATATTCCTGTTATCACTGTAACTACTTCTGAAAATGGGACTATTGAATGGTTCAGTGGAGACGCTTACCAAAATCCAACACTAAGAGGAGTAGAAACCACTGGTGGCAAACTGGAAGGTTTGCGCACAATTCGGCTTGCATATGAACCGCAAGGCGGTATAACGAGCGGTTGCGAAGCTGATTCTTCTGGAAATCTATCCTCTTCTTACAATGATATTGAGGTTCTTGTCCGCTCTAGAACCCAACTACAATTACGCCAAAAGTGGGGATATTTTGACGCTGACAGAGTTGATGCTGATGGTGATGGATTACATGATTCTGTAGAAGAATATGGAATACTTGATGGTGAGGCAGTAACTGGTGAGGTTGTATTGTTGAGGGACAGATTAGACTTAGCAGTAGTCGATGAAAACATAATGTTCAAGTTTGATTACTATTCTGAATCAGAAGAATCTTGGATTTTTGACCATGAGGAGTTGAATTCTACCAATTTCCAGGGCATTGCTAATTTAAACTGGTCTGCAAAATATATTTCCAATGATGATTGCTCTGACGATTCTTGTCATGTAAAGTGGAGAATTACCGCATTATACCCTGGTTCTGAAAATTTCTCACCCGCTTCATTCAACATTACATTCGAATTGGTAGTTTTGCCACCTATAGTTGATTCAGACGAGGATGGCGTCGAGGATGATGAAGATGCATTTCCTAATGACCCAAGTGAAACACATGATGACGATGGAGATGGAGTTGGAAACAATACTGATGCATTTCCTAATGACCCAAGTGAAACACATGATGACGATGGAGATGGAGTTGGAAACAATACTGATGCATTTCCAAAAGACCCAGATGAACAATACGATGACGATGGAGACGGTGTAGGAAACAATGCTGATGACTTCCCTGATAACAAATATGCGAGTAATTGGACTACTGTATACACAGCGTTTGGAACGTTGCTCGTTTTGCTAATTCTAGGCGGAGTAATGATATCGAGGATGAAGAAAGAGAATGAACTTCCTAACGTGCCAGCAAGTAATGAAATTCAGCAATTAGAGAAACATATAGAGGAACTAGAACAGAGAAGATCCGAGATAATTGCACAACAAGACCCTACAGAACTAATGTTCGAAGATTGATTATTCAAAGGCTGTGAAAGCACTAGCAGTACGAGCCCTAGCGCGCAATTGAGCCTTTCTTGCTTGTTCAGCAGCCCTTCTTGCCCTAAGTTCTGTTTTCATTCCAGGGCATGCAATTAGACATACTCCTAAGCCTAATATCGCACCAGTTGAAAGGGATAACCACAATGGAATTCCAAGGAAATATGAATTCACAGCACCAGCTGCCAAACCGATTGAAAGACCAATGCCGAGCGGTTTTTCTGCAATCTTCAACAGTGTCGAACTGCCTTTGATTACTTCTCTCAGAGGTTTTGCCATTAGCGTAAAGTTAGAAAGACGGTAAATAAACTAGCGCATAAATTAACAATTGAATGAATCGATTAACAAGAACCTATGGCTTTACCAGTGTATTTTCTATTTTTTTAGGCCTTAGAAGTTGCCATCATAACATGTGATTCGGCTATGGTGTATTTACTGAATGGGGTCAAAAACCACAGGTTTTTGAACCCTGAATGACGTTTTCTGCACAATGTTCTTAGACCCCGGAAATAGAGTGAAAACTCTGCTGGGGGAAAAGGTCAAATGAGCACAACTGATGAGTACGAAGCGATATACGAAGAGATTACTGAAATGAACTATGACGTCTTTTTTGAGGACGCCGATTTCGAGGTTGATTGGGACGAATACCTACTCAAAATCGATATAACTTACAGGATTGAATTTGGAGTGTTTCCAATAGTCGACCCTGAAATTGAAATTAGGCTAGATCCAATCTGTGAAAGGATTGCTTACGAGTATATCAGAGAGGATATGATTCTAAACAATTTGATGGATTCTATGGAAGAATGTGAAGAAGAGGAAGAAGAACCTGATGAAGATGAATTCGATGAGATCGATTACGAAGTTCTGAAGGAGCAATTACTGGACAATATGGAGTTGTTTTTGGAACAGAAAGGAAAGGCTCACAAACAGGAATACCCGCAGAATCGAAGATTCAAAAGAAAGGATTTCTGGGTAATGCAGAAGCTTGAGTTTATGCATGGAACTATCGAAACCCCTGACGCTTACATGGAGGTCTTTGAGAGTCTTGTCAAAGAAGGATATTATGACATGGTTGAGACTGGTGGAGACCGCAAACACGACATTTTTTACGCTAAAGAAGTCTAATTGCAAATTTAAATTTCCAATTGGAAAATCACCATGGGAATTTTGCCGACCAGACTATCAAATCATTGAGAATGACTTGTATCGCTAAGGCGATAGAACCTATGAGCATCCAACCCGCTCCATCGACTCCATCTTGGTACGCACCATACGCCAAAAGCATGAACATGACATTGCCAATTGATACAATCGCAAGTATGCCAACAACCAAGAATGGTGTCCAAGAGTATGAGTTATTCATATGGAAAATTGTACTGTCTATCCAAAGCGCCGACGGGATAAGGAATAGAACGTATGCCCAGAATAATCTAGTCAATCCATTACCATCACCAGAGTCTTGCCAAGGCCATCTTAATGCCTCAAGTGTAGCAACATCGAGTTGGAATAGTGCAATCCACCAGTAAACTAACCATCCTGCTGCAGCTAAGAACATGAAAGGTGCAATGTAAGTGATCCAAGAACCAGGTATGCCTCCCCACAATGACATCTTGTCTTCTATTCTTGATAGAGCGTATGCGTAACTAATCAAAACAAGTGGACCTGCTATGAATGTAAATGTCCTTATTGTCTCACGAGTGATTTCCATGCTATCCCGATATCACCATCACTCATAATATCTTGTTCGGCAAGTGTTGGATATATGCGATTTGTTAAAATATCAAAAAAACACGTTAATTTTTAATTTTGTTGGGATTATACTTAAATTTTCAGCAACTATTGTGGTAAAAAATAACATTTCGTGTGAAAAACGGGCATAATTGTTAATTTTTATATCTAAATATATAACATCTCTGATTATAACAACCTAAAGAAATAACAGCATCTAATGGCAAAAATAGTAATATTTTCCGAAACCTTTTTAACATACCGCACCGTAGGACTCGACGCAGCGGAGGAAAACAAACCATGCAGCAGACAATCGGACAAAGGAGGGAGCGACTTCGCAGTCGCTGCTAATATTGTCGAATTGGAAAAAACTCCCTGCACTTTGCTGGCGATATTAGCCAGCTTTGCTTGTGTCAATGCAATTGATTCAGCGTTCTAGGCAATGAGGGTATAGTGTAGTGGATATCATCAGGGGCTTCGGATCCTTGGACTCCGGTTCGAATCCGGATACCCTCGCTGCCTAGTAATAGGAGGAATGAAAATGAAATACATAAATGAAGAGATAGAAGAAAATGAAGGAACGATAAACGGAATTGATGGATTTTGCGAGAATCCCAGATATGAAAACTGTTACATCTACTATGGTATGATGCCGACAGCTAAATGTTGGGTCTTTACAGAAAACAACGAAGTTGAGATTCACAATGTAATTGTGTACAAAAATTCAGACAGACACTCTGGATATGGAAGGTATATGATTTCACAAATAAGAGCAGCATTTCCAGATAAGACAATTTGGGTTAATTCTTGGAACTGCTCCAGAGGTTTTTGGGAAAAAATGGCTGAAGAAGGGTACATAGATGAAATAGAAAATGAATACGACTGGCCTTGTTCAAATTCCTCTTGCATGACATGTCATCCAATTAGAAACGATAACAGAAGGAGGTCATATTTTTGAGTGAAAAAATAGATTTCAAAGGATGGGTAGACTTTGATTGGTTCATAGAGTTAGACAGCTTTGAATTTTTCATCAGAGCCATAGAAGCATGGAACGATAAAAATCCGAACATTGCAGAAACTTGGAAAGCATGGCCGGAAGATATCGAAGCATTTTCTATGATACCAAAGGAGATAACATCAGCGATAGAAAATTCTTCTGAAGATGAGTCATCGATAAAACTAGAATGGATGGATTTTGCAAAATATATTTGCCATAGTGGTTACATAAAAATTGAAGAAAACACGATAACAATTGAAGGAAAGTATGGCAATACATTCTCTTTTGACATTAGTATGGGACTAGAATTATGGCTTCCCCCAGGAAGTTTGGACGAATATGGTAGCAGTTTGAAGGCAATTCAGGACGGTGCAAGAGGTAAAAGCAATCTTGGAATCCATATGAAATATCTAGAGGCATCTACAGCGACATGGAAAATAAAAACCCACACTGAAGATGATGGACTTGGTTTCCATGATTTCCCAGACCACGTTAAAGGTCTGGATCTAAAACAGTATGAAGGATATTCGACATTCATCTATCCAACAAAAGACACATTAGTTGGTAATTTAAAATACCTATTCGATTTACTTATCGAGGATTATCACATCTGGGAAATCCTGCATGAACAAGAGGTCAAGAGAAGAAAGGCCAATGAGGAATGGAACAAAAAATGGCCTAATGGAAGGCCAGATGATTGGATGTATTTGTGAGGTGAAAAAATGACAGAAGTAGAAAAATTTAGTACTGAAGAAAAAGAAAGAATCAGGACTTGGAGGCCAAGTCCTAGTGCCCCATTATGGGATGAGGAAGAAAATGGGAATAAAGAGCCGTTTTTCCCTGATTTGAATTTGGAACATATATTGCAGAAAGGTCCGACCTGCGTACCAACTACTCTTGCTATGATTGCAAGAAGCACGGGAGCAGATGTCGGTCCAGACTATTTCAAATTGAGAATTAACTCCCAATCGCCACACTCTTGGTCTAAAGCTTTGGAACCATTTGGTTTCCAGTTAGCATATTGCAATCATGATTTGAGAAGATTGGATTACTATATTCATGAATTGGTTGGATATGATGATTTATTCTTCGTGTCTTTCTATTCAGTTAATCCTCCCTATGACCCCGATGAAAACAACAAGTTGTGTATGTCGCATATAGTAACGTTATACAAGGACAAGATAATTGATACCGCAAAAAGAGGAGAAAGCGGAGTCTCTGATGCCTTGGAATATCCAAGATTAGCAAGGCCAACAAAGAGAATATTCAGAGTTGTTCCAATCGGTCATTCGAGGAGAGTATAGGTGATCTCATGTTTTGGAAAAATGATGAACCCTTTCTGGAAATACCAATTCCAGAATCCGAAGACAGGCCTTTGATTGTATATCATCCAGCTGCTGGAATCAACTATCTTTCCTCATGGTCAATATTAGTCGAAAATCAAAAGCCGTTTGTTTTGGTTTGTGACGACGTCGGGCCTCATTATCCAGATGATTGGCCATTCACAAGAGACATTACAAATTCAGAATATTTTGTAAGAATGTATAACCCCTTAATTGGCGGGAGAGCATATAGAAATCCGGATTTAGATTTTGAGAATATGTTGATTCATAGGGCAATAGATGTAAATGAAGGGATTCAAGACATGCCATTAGTAGACATACTATACGTCGATTGGTTAGACCCATTCATCAACCTAGATGATGAAAAAACATCAGCAAATGTATTTTCTAAATTAGCAAAATATGTAACAAATGGTGGAATCATAATTCTTGACAAAAAACACGAGGAAGTAATTCCTGAATGGTTTGATTTCAATCATAAAGAGGTACAAATTAACGATAATTTGAGCATTCAACACCTAGGACTAGGAGATTGGCCAATTCCACACGTTAGTATTGAGGGAACTAGGCCAGTTATGGCTGAAATATTCAGAGTAAATAATAATCAGAAGGATTCTGACCCTAATGACTTCTTATCAAAATTAAATTTTGAAAGAAGGCTGGAAATCAAAGATCTAAAAAGGATAAGGAACAATCCTCCAGATAGATTTCCAGGACACCCAGATAAGGAAGATTGGATGGAAAGATATCTGGAACATTTAGACCTTCCAAAATATTTCAACAAACCACAATATCCATTCCCACAGGATTATGTTTGGAAAAAGTCAGATTATTCAAAATGGATTGATGAATTAATTTCCAAACCTTGTCAGTTGAGACCAACTCCAAGAAAGGAAAGGCATATTGAGATAAATGGTCTCGAAATTACTTTTGTTCACGGGGATATTTTTGACCATTTAGATTGGTTGAAAAGTCTAGATGCTAGTATACTTATTAGGAAAAATCTGTTCCAAAAATGTGAGAAAAAAATGTATGCAACTATGTCGAAATCCCCAAGAATTCAAAGAGATTTTCACAAGCCACTAATCCCTAAATTGAGATGGTCTGGACCAGAGGCAACAGAAGATTTGACACTCAAATTATTAGAGCTTGCAGAAACAGAAATTGCCGCTACAATTGCCCATGGTGATGGAACAATTTTTCAATTGGAAAATCAAATTAGCAATTGGAAAAATCATGTCAAAAAATTAATCATTTTTCACCTAGATGAAGATGATTATTCATCATGATCCGGCATCTCAATTTCTTCTGCTGAGCCTGATATCCTGCCATACATCCTTACATATTTTAATTGATTATGACATCGGTTGTCCCTGGTAAATAGTCCTCCACTCTCATATGTAGGGTCTCGATTTCAATATCACATTGTGCAGAGCAAATGTCAACTCCATTTTCGCTAATTGTAGCAATTTCATTTTCTTCCCACAGAGCATAATATTCGTCATTTCCTGAGAACGAAATTATGCAGTCTGTACTACTTACGGAACAATAGTATTGTTGATTATTGACTTTAATATCAAGTCCGAATCCGTAGTAACCTTCAGAAACATACCAGTCTAATTCTCCGAAGAACACATCAATTTCGATAGTCATTAGGTTATCATTTGAACCGGTTGTCACAGTATCAGCGTGGTCGGTTGCTACGTAATTTGTAGCGTCCCAAGCATCGGTGGGGCTAGCGCCAGTTGGGTCAGCGTGAATCCAGGTGCAAAACTCTGGGAATTGTGTTGAGTTTATTGTTGAATTAAGCGTTGTATTATCTGCGAAAGTACCGGATTTGTAATACAAATAACATTCAGTCGGCCTATCGTTGTATGAATTTCCAACAGTAACTTCGTTTATGTCGATACTCTCTCTGAAAACCTGGCTGTAAAATAACAAGTCTCCATCAATATAGTAATTCGAATGCCACAAGGATTTTCCTTGCTGTGGGTAATTTTTCTCGTAAATTAATTCGTCTCCATCAATATACCAGCAAGCTTGATCAAAGTCTGGGTCATCACGATGAGTGGTTCTTTCTCCATTGGCTTGGAAGTGTAGTTCTTTTATGATAGAATCATGATAAGTATGTAACAGCCAAACTCCGTATAAATCTGGATCCAAACCATCATCGTCACAGTTCGATGATGAACTGTTTGATGAGTCATCATCGGATAGGCATCCTTGCAAGGATGACAAAAAGAGAGTCATGCAGACTAGGAATAATCGTAACTTCATTGAGCATCCTACGCGAGTTAATTGAATAAATCTGACGCCATATTCTGAATTTAATCTAAATCATGGGAGATTTGTTTCTTCTGCTGAACCTGAGCTCCAATCATAAATTCCCTTACCTGATTTCTTCCCTAACCTACCTTCGGAAACCAACTTTTCTAGCAAAGGATGAGGTGTGTAAGAATCATCTCCAAACGATTCTTTCAGGTTAAGTAAAATGTCTCTTCTAACATCAAGACCAACAAGGTCTGTTAGTGCCAACGGACCCATTGGATGTTTGTATCCTAGAACCATGGCAGTATCGATATCTTTTGCACTTGCAACACCATCTGCTAACATCTTTATTGCTTCATTACCCAAAACAACTCCCAATCTTGATGTTGCGAACCCTGGAACATCAGAAACCAAGATTGTTGTCTTACCCATGGATTCTCCAGCCTCTTTCGCTATCGAAATTGTGTCATCTGAACAATCGTCGTGTTTTACTAATTCTAGGAGTTTCATTATCGGTACTGGATTAAAGAAATGCATTCCAATAACTTTGTCCGGCCTTCCAGATGCTGCTGCAATACCCGCAATTGAGAGAGAGGATGTGTTTGTTCCTAGAATACAGGACTCTTTTGTCATAATTCCAAGATCGGAGAAAATTTTGTGTTTCAAATCGGGTATTTCCGGTACAGCTTCAATGACAAGGTCTACTTCTTTGACCGCAGTTTCCATATCCGATACAGCGAATAAATTTGAACTCCATTCTGCTTTTTGCTCTTGAGTAGTTTTACCTCTTGCTATGCCCTTGTCCCAAAAAGCATCAATATTCTTCATACCTCTTTCAAGTCCTTCTGGAAACGCATCATAGAGGTTGGTTTTCCAGCCCGCTTGCGCACACACTTGTGCAATACCTGCTCCCATTGTCCCCGCACCAATCACGGCAACTGAACTGATTCGCATGTATACCCCTAAACACCAGGGGTAGATGATGATTGCTTGACTTGAGCAAGATAGACTCCTCCTGCGATTAGTATGAAAGAAATCAATAATGAAATCCCTAATTTTTCATCAAGTATCATCCAGCCACTGAAAATACCGAATATTGGTACAAGGTATACATAGAACGAGGCTCTTGCAGCACCAATAATTTTGACACCGTCTGCAAACCAAACATAACTAAGCACTGTGGAAAATATTGCTAAGAATCCAAGCCAAAGCCAAGCTGTGGCTGATGCTGAATCTGGCAATCCCAATTGGTAAGTTTCAACTAGTGCAGCAGGTGTCTGGATTATCAAACCAACAACACTAGCCCATACTGTGAGTTGAAGAGGAGACATGGCATCATCACCAGTCATGATTTTCTTCATCAAAATAGTTGCACCTGCCCATGATAGTGCAGACAACCCAATTAGGGCATCTCCAAGTAATCTCTCTTCTTTTGGAATATCTACATTTGGAGAATACCAGCCAAGAACTGCAACACCAGTGAAAGCCAGTAAAATTCCCAATGCTAATCTTTTATCGAATTTTTCACCCAAAAATGGAACTGCTAAAATTGCAGTGAATAAAGGATTGAAAGTGATCATTAGAGAGGCATCACCTGCTGCAGTATATTTCATCCCATACATGAAAAATGCTTGATAGACAAACACCGATAGAAAACCGATTTGTGCTAATGAATACCATTGTGATTTTGATGGAAGTTCCCATTGATTAGTGAGTTTAAGAAAAGCCAAGAAGCAAATCACTACTACAACATATCTAATCCATCCCGCGAAAAATGCAGGGATTTCTCGAGCAACAAATATTCCCGCTACCCAACCTAAACCCCAGATAAAAGCCACAATCAATAATTTGATGTGAACTGGGGCATTGTTCATCAAAATCGCTCCAGACCTAACTGCAGAATCCTGGCTCTTGGCAAACCAATTTCAGGCATTCCGTCAGCAGGTGCGTGGATTTTCAAACCTTCTAACCTTTGCACGTAAAGTCCGTATGAAGCGATATCATCTGGACGGTATGGAGTTGGAAGACCTAACTTATCCAATCCTTTGCATGCTTCTTCTGAGTAAATTGGATAGACATTCGTTTCAAAATGCATCCAAACGGAGATTCTCTTGCAATCAATATTCTCCAGAGTCAGTAAGTGTTCCAACAATCCTACATCTGGATATTTTATTGTTTGAATAGCCATATCAATTTCCATAGCTATTTCTTCTGGCCAAGCAAACGGTGTTTGTTCAGCCCAAGTATCTGAAATCCCGATATGTTCGATTACATTCTCACCTGTTATGGCAAATAGAGTCTCTTGATATGGCCTGTCTTCGTAAGCATCGTTTACCAGTCCTGGCAGAGCAGTGTAAAACTCCTGTAACCGAGTTTCTTCTGCCCCGTATAGGGATACAGGGATCACTTTACGCACCTCAAGCAGTTGCGCCGATTCCACTAGCAAGTTGGCGAGGAGTCAATGGTTTGTCCTCTATCCATTGTTGCTTGAAAATCTCTTTGAGTGCTTCTT
>MDTE01039389.1_pt1 | contig 10454 bp, 8 predicted proteins | sample 811231 | NCBI WGS metagenome assembly MDTE01 (sample SAMN05326651, study PRJNA326480) | marine metagenome | isolation source: seawater | place: Indian Ocean: Red Sea | collected 2010 | reverse complement strand
GAAAGTCGGTGGTTAATGCGGGCCTTCGTGCCCCAGAGGAACGACGGCTCTCAAGCTACACCGCGGATGCGATTCCAAAATAGGCGGCGCCTCACACCCAGAGGTTATCAGGCTGCAAGACGTCTGTACCGGCGATTGGCATTGTAGCTGAAAAGCCATTGAGGTTCTGCTCACCCTGCCAGGCGGGCAAACGGCCGCCGGCCGCATGCTCGCCAGGGTAACACCGTCCGCCAGCGGCGGCCACTTGCGATCATGTCCGAGGGGGGCGAGAATGCGGCGCGCCGTCTCGGATCCAATGCGAACTGATACGGCGTAATCGATACCAGGTAGAAACGCTGTTCCTGACCTCGGGCGAGCATTGGGAGTAAGAAGATGATGTGGCAAAAGACGTGGATTGTGGCGTTCACGGCGTGGAGCCTGGTAAACCTCGCGCAGGCGGAAAATTGGCCCGCCTGGCGCGGTGCCAAGGGTGACGGCATCAGTCAAGAGACCAATCTGCCTGAGGTGTTCAGCCACGAGCGGAACGTTACGTGGAAAACCCCATTGCCGGGGCCCGGCAATTCGACCCCGATCGTGTGGGAAGAACACGTGTTTCTCACCTGTGCAACAGAGAACGGAAAGTTGCGCAGCTTGTTCTGCCTTGATCGAAACACCGGCCGCGTACGGTGGCGTTACAGCGCTGCATATCCGGACCAAGAATCCGCCCATAGCGACAACCCCTATTGTTCCGGGTCGCCGACAACGGATGGCACTCTGGTCTACGCCAGCTTTGATTCGGCGGGAGTCGTGGCGTGTGATTTTAGTGGCAAGGTTATTTGGCGGAGGGATCTCGGTAAGTTGAAACACGTGTTTGGTCCATCATCGACACCGGTACTCTATAAGAACCTTTTGATCGTCCACCGCGGCCCCGGTGAGCCGACACACATTGTCGCGCTGGACAAACGGACGGGGGCGACTGTCTGGGATACCCCAGAAAAGGGCATCGACGACAAGCTCTACGGCTCCTGGTCCACACCGGTGATCTATCAAGTAAATGGACGTGACGAATTCGCGCTTTCGATGCCGGGTGAACTGAAAGGATACGATCCACAGACCGGGAAGGAACTCTGGAAATGCGCGGGCCTGGGCCCCAGTAACTACCCCGACACGGCGGTCGCGGGTGACGTCCTGATCGGAGTCAGTGGGTTCCAGAAATCGATGATGGCGATCCGCATGGGCGGCCGCGGAGTCCTTGATGAAAGCGCGCGGTTATGGCACGTCGAGAAGACGCAGCAGAGGATTGGGTCGGGCGTGGCGAAGGCGGGTTACCTCTATCTTTCGAACGCACCGGGTATTGCGGAATGCGTAGAAGTGGCGACGGGCAAGACTGTCTGGAAAGAACGTCTGGGGGGGAATCTGTGGGGCTCCGTGTTATGCGCGGGAGAACGCCTGTACGTTGCCAATACAGAGGGGAAGATCTTTGTCATGGCCGCGTCGCCGCAGTTCGAACTGCTGGCAACGAATGACCTAGGCGAGCACATCAAGGCGGCCATCGCGCCATCCGATGGACAGTTGTTCGTCCGCACCTACGAGAATCTCTATTGCGTCGGCCGGCGACGCTAAACGCCTTCGGATAGGCGAGGGGAACGAGCCGACCCGCAGAGTCGACCCGCAGGTTACGTGACCGTTACGGCACAATGGTATGCAATGGAGTCGGAGCAATGGTTTGTGACCAGTACTCACGCATGCGCCAGTGGCATACACGGCTGCAGGAACATCTCCCTCTACTGATCCTGATGTTGGTTTGGAGTGGTGTCGACGTGCGCGGGGGTGCGCCGCCAAGAGTGGCGGCCCCGCCCCTGACGGGCGATGCTTTTCGTGGCGCGCTGGTTCGCTTGCCCGACGACCGCTTGTTGAACTGGTGGTCGTCGGGAAAACGCGGCGGGCAACACGCCGTGGGACGGTATTCCGATGATGAGGGCGCCAGCTGGACGCCGGAGCAGAAGCTTTTTGCTTTCCCGCCGGACCGCGGGGATTGTGGTACGGGGTACGTAAGTATTTCAGATCGCAGCGGCGGGATTCACCTGTTTGGCCTTGATTATGTGGGGACTGGCCCAGCGGGCTTCGACGATTGGGAAAATTCGAAGAGTTACATTTATCATGCGATGAGCCGTGATCAGGGCAGGACTTGGTCACGACCGCAACGTTGCGATTTTGGTTTCCTCTATACGGGCGCTGTCAACGCGGCGATCCAAACACGGTCAGGCAGACTGCTGGTTCCCCTGAGCTACTACTCCCAGCGTAAAACAGGGAAGTTCGTCAGCAAACTGTCCCTGTCAGACGACCGCGGTAAAACCTGGAGGCCCTCAAAAGGCGAGTGCGTGGTCGATAGTGGTGGCCACCTCCTGGAAAGTGGCGCCTGCGAACCAATTTGCGTGGAACTTTCTGACGGCAGGATTTGGATGTTGATGCGGACGCAAACGGGTTACCAGCATGAAGCATTTTCCCAGGACGACGGTGAGACCTGGTCGCAGTCGAGACCCTCGCGTTTTGTCTCGTCCAATTCTCCCGGCGCCCTGTTGCGAATGCGGAATGGCGTCTTGGTGCTGGTGTGGAACAACTGCATGAGTCCGACCAACGAAGGAGAGGTGCTGACGAGTTACGACAGACAGGTGTTATCAGCCGCGTTCAGCGAGGATGACGGGAAGACATGGTATGGTTACCGCGAGATTGCCCGTATTAATGAACGTGTTCGCGCGGTCTCCTATCCTTTTCTCATTCCAGCGAAGGGCGGTGATAGCTTCGTCTGCTTGACGGCTGGTGAGAAGATCCACGTCCCCATCGAATGGCTCCAGCAGAAACACGTGGTCGAGCGGTTTGAGTTGGGCCTTGAGCATTGGGTGACGCTCGGCTGCGAGGGTGTGGACCTGGTTCCACACCCGGATCGGCCGAATCGGCGCGCTATGCGCATTCGGAAGCCGAAAGCCGACGTGCCTTCTGGCGCGTCGTTTAATTTCCCTTTTGCGCAGCGTGGCAGGTTGGCGATGCGCGTGAAGCTGAAACCTGAGGCTCGCAGGCAAAACCGACAGCACTGCTATTTCTGTCTGACAGACTTTTTTTCGTTGCCGCGACTACCGGCATTTGTGCCAGGGGGTGAACCGGGTGGGTGGGGAACATTCCCTGAAGGGGGGCGATTCAAATTCCGCATCGGACCTGACGGCAGTCTGAGTATTGCCATGACGCGAGGCCTTTTTCAGGATGAGTACAGACCGACAACAGCCCTCCTGACGTTCGATAAATGGCACGTGATTGCGTTGGAGTGGGATTGCATAGCTGGGAATTGCCGGCTGTTATTGGATGATGAACAGGTTGCAGTCATGAACCAGCTGTCCCGTGCACCCGGCATCTGTTACCTGCGGACATGGATGTCGGCGCAGGCGCCTGAATTCGCAGGCCTGCTGATCGATTCGTTGGAGACGCATGTCGGCCGCTAACCAATCGCTCTGGCAAGGGACCTCAGTAAAGGCGATCCTGATAACTCTTGTCGATCGATTGATCAAGCTCAGCCGCCGTTTGCCCGGTTTGTGTCTGGTCTGCGAGCATCGTTCCGAAGGAGGCGAGTCGGTCGCGCTCAATGCGATAGGTGTCCTCCCAGAGGGCCCCGCGTTTCACCGCTTTCCCGCATTGAAGACAGGTTTTGGTAACATGCACCAACATTCCTGTGGTCGGCGTCTGGCCGGCAATTGCAGTCTGTTCAAGCCGGTCGTCACCCTGGATAATCTCCGCCGTTCCGCTGACCCGGAGCGTTTCCAGGACGCCCGGCACCAGAAACAGCAGAGCGACGTGCGGCCTCTCCGTCGCATTGGACAAGCTATCGAGCCGGTTGTTGCCACGCCGGTCAGGCAGGAGCAGTGTGGTCGAGTCGAGAACCACGACGGATCCGGGCGGGTCGCCACGCGGTGACACGTCAAGGGAACCGTCGGCGTGCATGGTCGCCAGGCAAAAAAAACTACTGTGGGCAATCACGGCGATGCAGTGGGCATCCAATTCCGTCAAAAACTTCTGCTGGGAGAGTTGGGAGGGGGTATCGTATAGCTTTCGCAGGGCGGCCGGACTATCAATACGCCGTGGTTGATCTTCAGCCATGAACTGCCTCCTGATTCACGATGATCGGGATTCAATGTTTCCGTTAAGTGCCATGCTAGAATACGATTCCGAGTCGTCTAAAGCGAGACCGTCTGGCGGCGGGTTGGACCGGAGCGACGAAACAGCCTGGGTTTCCAGCGGCGACCGACGATAACGTGCCGTTGATCTTTCCGTTGCGTCTCGACGATGAATGTCGCCGCCGACCGACCATCAACGGTAAAAATAGCCACGCCGCCGTACTCACGGAGAGAAGGAATGCAGCAGGATCGGAGAACCAGCCCGCGAACGGATGGCAACCACTGTTTTGTGTGTGGAGACGCCAATTCCCTGGGCCTGCACGTACGTTTCTGGCTTGACGGTGAGGTTTGCCGCGGTGAATTTACACCCGGCCCGGAGCATTCGGGCTATGACGGTATTACGCATGGCGGAATTGTTTTCAGTCTGCTCGACGACGTCATGGCCAATTGGATGTTTTTGCAGGGAATGCGTTGCTACACGGCCAAGTGTGAGATTCGCTTCCACGAGGCGCTGCCAATCGGTCGGCGGGTTGTGCTGGAGGGCCGCCTGCTGCGGCAGAAACAGAAGTTGATGGTAATGGAGGGCAGAGCCCTGTGCGCCGATGGGGGGGCACAGGTGGCCAGTTGCCAGGCGAGCTTTATCGTAGACGAAACCACCATGCCACCCGCCTCCAACGCCGGATGATTGGAGGTTCGCGGCCCGTGGAGCGGCCGTGAGCGAGGGTTGTCACGTTGCGTTGTCACACAGGTTTTCCGCTGGCGGCCCATCTACGATGTGGTCCACGACGGCCACCGATCTTGCCTCACCATCGGTTATGGCGGAAAATAGAAACAGCAGCAATGAGCCAGCTGCGTTTGCGCCTGCCTGCTGGCAGCATCCTATCCACATGTCACTTCCTGCCAATTCCAGGAACGCTATGGCGAATTCACCATTGTGCACCGGCCCTGTGTCACGGCGCACTCTCCTGCGGGCGGGGTCACTCGCGTTGGGGGGACTTACACTGGCGGACATCCTCGCCGCACGGGCTGCGCAGGGCCAAAAGGCGGCTCCCGAGACTTCGGTGATTCTGTTCTGGATGTGGGGTGGCCCAAGCCAGATGGAAACCTACGACATGAAGCCCGGTGCTCCCAGCGAGTATCGCGGCCCCTTCGACCCGATTGCGACGGCAGTGCCCGGAATGGACATCGTGGAGCACTTTCCACACCAGGCGAAACTCGCGTCACACTTTTCCGTGATTCGGTCGTTGCACCACACCATGTCGGCACACAATGATGGCAGTATTGAGGTCTTGACGGGAAAGACACCAGCGAAACCGGATCCCACATCGACGGCGCGCAGCGAACATCCTGACTTTGGCATGTTGGCCGCCAGGATGCGCGGCCGGCGTGACGACGGGCTGCCTCAATATATCGCAGTGCATCGTGCACCCTTTATGATTTCGCCGTCCTACCTCGGACTCGGCTACCGCGCGTATGAGACTGGGGATCCGACGACCGCCAATTTCGCCCCCAGTAATTTGAAATTGACTGCCGGGATCGACGAATCTCGTTTGGGCTGCCGGAAAGAACTCTTAGGCCAACTGGACCAGCTGCGCCGCGGGCTGGACCTGGCGGGCTCCATGGACGGTGTGGACCAGTTCCGCAGGGACGCGTTCCAGCTCTTGGCCAGTCCCCAAATGGCGGCGGCGTTCGATTTAAGCCGAGAGGACACCGACCTGCGTGATCGCTATGGGCGCCATCGTTGGGGCCAGAACTGCTTGCTTGCTCGACGCCTCGCGGAACGTGGCGCTGCCGTCGTTAATATTGACGCGACGGCGCCTTCCGACAAAAGCGAATATTTTAGCTGGGATGATCACGCCGGTCCGTTTCATCTTGTGCACGCGAATCTGGAGCGATTTCCACAGTACGACCAGGCGATCTCTGCCCTGATTGAAGACTTGCGCGATCGAGGATTGGATCGCCGTATCCTTGTTGTCGCGGTGGGCGAGTTTGGTCGTACGCCGCGCCTGACACATCGCGCCACGTTCCCGCGCAAGCCGGGGGGGCCGTGGTTGGGACGAGATCATTGGCCCAATGCCTTTAGCGCCCTGATCGCCGGGGGAGGGTTGCGGATGGGGCAGGTGGTCGGCCAAACAAACTCGCGCAGCGAGTATCCCACGCACGATCCGGTAACGCCACAGGATCTGTTGGCGACGATTTATCGTCATCTTGGCTTGCGTCCTGAGTCCACGGTTCCGGATTACAACGGCAGACCGGTTCCGCTGCTCTCCGCAGGACGTCCTATCCAAGCATTGCTGTGAACACGGTGCGGGGAACGCGGAGCTTGGCGCAGTGTGACACGCCAGATCTCTTCCGGCGTTGACGGCTCCCGTCCCCTGTGCGTGCTGTCCGTCGAGGCGGCAGGGGAAATGCAGAATCGATGGTTGATACCGCGGATGTCGTTGTGGTCGGGGGAGGCATCACGGGGTTAAGCGCGGCGTTGCATCTGCGCGAGCGTGGCATTCCTGATGTGGTTGTACTGGAACGGCACACCATTGGGGCGGGACAGTCGGGGCGCGCTGCGGGCGTGCTTCGAGGCACAGTACGCCACCCAACTGTGGCGGAAATGCAGCTTGAGGGACAGGAGTTCTTCAACAGGTTTTCAGGACGTTATGGGTTCCCACTTGGAGTGGAACAGGTGGGCTATATGGTGGTTGCTGCAGGTGAGCATCGTCCCTATGTCGAGGCGACGCTGGATGTGGCAACACAAGCAGGATGTGCTGTCGAGGAAATCGGGGAGACGCAGGCATGCAGCCTGCAACCGGGGCTGACTGGGGGCGCCGGTGCGATCTACCTTTATGAACCAGGTGGCATTTATGTTGACCCAATGCCAGCGACCCATGCGATAATGCTGGCGGCGGCAGGTGCCGGAGTTCGTATTATCGATGATTGCCCAGTCGGGAAGATCCTCATCGATCGTAATCGAGTACAGGGTGTGGAGACGAATTCTGGCGTGTTGGCGGCACCGGTCGTCTTTCTGGCTACGTCCGTCTGGGCGCAACCCGCCCTGGCGGCTTTGGGCCTGAATCTCCCGGTGCATCCGCACATCGCTCAGATGGCATTTTTCCACCCACCACCTGGGCCCGATTTCCGCTTGCAGTGTGTGCTCTTTGACGCGCGCGTCGGGCTCTACATGCGCCCGGAAGGAAAACGCCTACTCTTTGTTGGACGCAGAGAGGCAGACTATTTCGAGCCCAACGGGCCCCCTGTCGATCCCGATCGCTACAGGCAGACCGCGACGCACGCCGCGATGGTGGAGATGCGTGAACGTCTTGGGGAGACTTTTCCGTTGATGCGAGGGGGATTTGTTCATCGGTCTTATGCCTGCACATACGACGTTACGCCGGATGAGATGCCCGTGCTTGATCGCTTGCCGGGGACGGAAGGCCTCTATTTTGCATTGGGTTTTAGCGGCGGTGGATTCTCCAGCGCGCCATGGATTGGCAAACGCATGGCTGCCTGGATGGACAGTGGGGTGCCGCCGCCTGGAATCGAAGCCTTTGCCGCGACACGGTTTGAGACAGGCAAACTGATTCGCTGGGCGAATACCCCGGCTCGCTAGATCGCCGTTTGGCTCGGCTGATAGGGAATCGGGCTGTTGTGGATACGTTTCGATGTGGTGATTCTGCTACAGTAAGGTTCGACCAAGGGCATGGCCGAAATGTAGTGCCGTTCAAACATACTGTAAGCGTGGACCATGAAGAATCGAGAACGCCGTACCAATTTGCGCCGTACCAATCTGCGCCGTGCGATGTCGCGCCGCACCATGTTACAAACGGGTGGCGCGGCTCTGGTCGGCTGGGCAGTGCCTGGGCTGCAGCGATTTAGTTCGGCAGACTCGAGTGGCTTTGCCACGACCATTCCACAAGTCAAGTCCCTGGTGCTGGTGTTCCTGAACGGTGGGCTGAGCCATATCGATTCGTTTGATGTCAAACCCAACGCTCCTGAATCGGTGCGGAGCGCGTTTGCGCCCATCGATACGGCGTTGCCTGGTGTACGGTACTCGGAACATCTACCCATGTTGGCGCAGCGTGCGAATCAGTATGCGCTGGTGCGGTCGATGTCACACAGCGACCCTGGACACCCGAGCGCGACGCACAAGGTGATCACGGGTTCCACGCTGCCGAATCTCCCTGAAAACGTGGGGATTGACAAACACGCGGGCAGAGACGACTTCCCCTGTTATGCGGCAGCAGTGAGTCGATTTCGTCCCGAATTGTCGGCAACCACGCTGGGCGGGGTCCATCTCCCTGCGTATATACGCGGTGCCTTCAACTGGCCAGGACAGAACGCTGGTTTTCTCGGAGCACGTCACGACCCGTTACAGCTTTACAATGGCAGCGATGATTTCGATTACCGGCAGGAAGATTTTAGACTGCGGGGCCAGATTACCGTGGACCGGCTGGCAGAGCGGCGCAGTCTCTTGGAGCAATTCGACACGGGGCGTCGCAGATGGGAACACCATCGCGCGACACGCGCGTATTCCGATTATCAAGATCGCGCGTACGCGACCCTGGATTCTCCAGAATTGGCCAATGCATTTGACCTTGGTCGCGAGGCGGAATCCCTGCGGGAACGTTATGGGAAACATGCTTTTGGGCAAAGCCTGCTATTAGCTCGCCGCCTGGTGGAAGCCAAGGTGCCGGTGATTCAGGCCAACATGATGGGGTGGGATACACACGTCGACGGCTTCAATACCTTGTCGAAGAATCTCTTGCCACCCTTTGATCAGGCTTTGGCGTCCTTTATTGACGACATGCGGGACCACCGACTGCTGGAACAGACGCTCGTGGTGGTGACGGGTGAATTTGGCCGTACGCCGCGCATCAAAGTTGAACCGGGCCATAAAATCGCAGGCCGCGACCATTGGCCACACGTCTATTCGGCACTCTATCTCGGTGGCGGTGTCCAGACCGGGCAAGTGATCGGAGCGTCAAACCGATTGGGGGCGTACCCGGATTCAAATCCATTCAGCCCGTACGATATGGGAGCAACGATCTACCATGCTTTTGGGATAGATCCGCGACAGGAACTTTCTGATCACGCCCGGAATCGCCGTTTTCCGCTCAGTCGTGGTCTACCGATGCGGGCCTTGTACGGCCGGACCTGAGTGCGCACGCCGCTGGAAGCGGGATTTGCGGCGGCAGACTTATGCGTTGTCGTCAGGTTCCAAGGGGGGATGTTGACGGGCGACTGAGTAGTTGCGTTCGGCGACAGGTGGGTGCCCTAGCGGCCCGTACGTGCCGAATTCGGCGCACTGATCAGCGCCAGGTACAAATTCAACTTGAATCCCACGGGCAGTGACCTCGCAGCGATGAAATCCAAATCGCGTGTCGGCATCGGGCCAGCGTTCCTGTAATTGGGCCGTGTTACCAGCGGCGGGGGTTCGGTAGATCCGGATACCGTCAACCGTTTGCGGCGGTCGCCCGGTATGAACGTGACCACAAAACAGAAGCTTGACGCGTGCTTTCTGCAGCAGCTTCCAGATGCGTTGCCGGTGCGGTGGATTGATCGAAAAGTACCAGTTGTCCCACTCTTCGCCACGCGTAAGATCCCAGTCGGGTTCCTCGGGTGACTCCATGAACGGCCAATAATGCATCACCGCCACGTGATGGTCCGTGCCTGGCAGGTGAGGAAGACTTTCTAGCAGCGTCCAGAAGGCATCCTCTTGCGGCAAACCTGTACCGGCCAAAGCGGCATAGAATCCCGTAAAACGCACGTTGCGGTGCACAAAAGTCCATTGCAATGGACCGAAATAGCTGGCGAACAGCTCGAGCCGCTCGGAGGTCATATTCAGATCGGGGTCATGCCAGCCGAGGCCCTGGGGATCCCAACGCGGTTTGTTACCATTGACGTGTGTGTGTTTGTTGCCGACGTCCATGTTTCCTGGGATCACGTGCACGGCAAAAGGTAACTCTGCCAGGTCTTGTTGCGCCTGTTGGATTTCATATTCGTGCGTCTGGCCGTCGCGTGTGAGATCGCCACCATGGAGTAGAAACTCGGCATCGATGGCACTCATCTGTGCCTTAATTGCTGCCCATCGCCGGTTGATTGCTGGTCGAAATCGGTAGGACCTGGGGGTTCCCATGTGGCTATCGTTCGCGTGCAGGAAAGTCCAGTGCTCGGGAGTTGCATTCATGCTTGTTATCTTGGGATTCGTGGGGACGATTGCCCGGGGCGGCGGCATGGGCGCCCGCCCGTCCTGTGACCGCCTGGCGGTGACGTATCGGCAGATGATCCAACGTTACACAGGCGTTGCCCAGTGCGTGGGAG
>MDTE01088238.1_pt1 | contig 10456 bp, 8 predicted proteins | sample 811231 | NCBI WGS metagenome assembly MDTE01 (sample SAMN05326651, study PRJNA326480) | marine metagenome | isolation source: seawater | place: Indian Ocean: Red Sea | collected 2010 | reverse complement strand
TGCTCCCGGCAGCGTATCAGACGGCGGTGGGGTTATGCTGAGGAGACCGGGGAGGACATCGCCATCATGACCGACACCAGGATGCCGGGGATCGTGCTGTCGCTCGCGCTCGGGTTGCTGCTGCCTGCACCGCCGGCCGGGGCGCAGGTGCGCGAGCCCGACCGCAGCGAGCGTCATCGGGTGCCCGCGGACTTCATGAGCTTCCGCGGCGCGCAGTGGCTCGAACGGGCGGAGCGCGTGGCCGAGGAGCGTCCCGACGAGGTCCTCGAGGTCATGGGACTCGAGCCGGGAGACGTGGTCGCCGACATCGGCTGTGGTTCGGGCTACTACGCGCGCCGCATGGCGCCTCGGGTCGCGCCGGGTGGTCGCGTCTACTGCGTGGACATCCAGCCGGAGATGCTCGACATCATGGGTGACCTGGCCGCCCAGGAGGGGGTCGAGGGGATCGAGCCGGTTCTGAGCACGCCCGACGATCCTCAGCTTCCCGCGGGCGAGGTCGACTGGATCATCCTGGCCGACGTCTACCACGAGATGTCGAACTATGAAGCGATGCTGGCCGGGATGCGCGCCTCACTGGCGCCGGGTGGCCAGGTGGCCCTCCTCGAGTATCGGGTCGAGGATGGCACCGGGGATCACCTCAAGGCGGACCATGCCATGTCGGTGCGGCAGGTCCTGGCCGAGTGGCAACCCGCCGGTTTCGCGCTGGTCGACCTCCACGAGTTCCTGCCGGGTCAGCATCTGTTCGTCCTGACCGGGGCCGACGACGCGACCGTGCCCGGTGTCCGTGCCCAGACCGTCGATCTCTTCGATGCCATGGCCCGGGGGCTCGTCGAGGCAGAGGTTCAGGGCCGCGATGCGCGCGGCGTCACCATCGACATCCGGAATCTCAGCGGCGCCCGTCTGGTCGTCACTTCGCCCGCCGGCATGACGTTTGACGCCCCGGACGGTCGTCGAGACATGGTGTCCCGTCGAGACGGGTGGGTGCGGCTGTTCGATGACGAGCCGCGTCGCTGGCAACTGCGCGCCGTGGGTCTTCAACGTGATCTTCCGCCGTCGGGAGCCGACGAGACGTTGATTCCGATCCCACCCGACCGCAACCCCCAGCTGAGCGCGCTGATGTACGCCGTCCAGGTCGGCACGTATCAGGTCGCCGACTCGCCGCTGCTCTACATGCCGCGAGCCCACGGTCTCGAGCAGGCGGCCGCATGGATCGCCGAGATCGACCCGAGCTATGACGAGATCGCCGACGAGGTTGGTGACGATCGATTGCCGGCGCAGTATGCCGTCGCCTTCGCGCTGGTCTACGCCGATCTCGCGGGTCTCGATGTCACCACTACCAGGATGTGGGCCGACCACGAGCGGATCTTCGGCGTGCTTCGCGACCCTGGTCTGAGCGCCTGGCACCAGCTGAAGACGGCGAACCGCTGAACGCACGCTAGGCGGTCGCGACCTGCGCGGGGCGGTTGAACTTCTTCTGGTAGTACCGGCGGCCGAGGATGATCCCCGGGATACCGATCAGGGTCGGCAGGATCCACGGCACGACCGCCAGGCCGCCCGACAGCGAGTAGTCCCATAGCCGTTGCGCGCCGAAGACCGCGAACGCGGTGTGGAACGCGATGCCTCCGCCCAGCATCGAGCCCATGTGGCTGTAGAACCACCCCATGTGCTCCGTCCCGGGATGCCGCATCAAGTTGATCATCCGTAGCCCGGTGAAGATGCCGATCGGGCTGAGCGCGAACAGGATTGGCGAGGCGCTCGATTCGAATACCAGCGCGTAGCCGATGACCCCGAGACTGCCGCCCACCGAGGCATAGGCGAGTCCGAGGTGGAACGGGGTCCGTAGCGCGGCCGGATCGTGACGCGTCTCCACGGCTCGGATCGACTGCCGCACCGAGGCAAAGGTCGCGACACCCAGATAGCCGAGGAAGAGCGCGAAGCCGTAGAGCGCCGGTTCTTCACCGACGGTGAGGCCGTCGGCGCGATACTCCACGAAACGACCGACCGACGCGGTGACCGCCGAGAGCGTCACCACATAGGCGCAGTAGGTATAGATCGCGCCGAACCGCTTGTGCGCCGGGCCGCCCTTGCGAGCGAAGACCGGTACCCAGAAGGCCCCCAGCCCGATGAAGCCGGTAGCCACGTGCGCCAGGATCAGGAGATCGAGCAGGACGGTCATGACGTGTGCTCCTTTGATGACCGCGTGCCGGACAGCTTGCGGTCCAGCACCGCGATCGCGTCGTCGCACCAGGCGACTTTCGAGCCGACGGAGTGAATGCCCATCCGGAGGGCGAGAAACCGGTGGAGGCCATCGGCCGAGAACTCCTCGGGTGGTTTCCCGGCCTGCGCCAGCACCTCCTGCTCGATCTGCTTCAGGCGGCCGGTCCAGCTGGCCATCCGACCGCGCAGGTCGGCCAGAAAAGCGCGGGTGGCGGCCAGGTCGTCGACCTCGGCCATGAAGAACACCTGCGCGAGATAGGCGAAGCGCTCGGTGCCGACCTGTGGCTCGGAGGTGAGCCAGCGCAGAAGCGCTTCACGACCCGCCGCTGTCCGGGTGTAGACCCGCCGGGCGGGGCCCTTGCGTGACGGCTCTTCGTGGCTGGCGAGCAACCCCCGCTGCTCCATCCGCTTCAGTGCGGGGTAGATCTGGCTCAGCTCCGCCGACCAGAAGGCGCGCACGTTCTGGTCGAAGTACGCCTTCAGGTCATAACCGCTGGCCGGGCTCTTCAGACAGCCGAGCAGGATGTGCTCGAGACTCATGAGCTAAGTATATAAATATATACATAGCGATCAAGGAGAAATCTTCCGGCGGCGGCGGATCCGGGTCAGTCTTTCTGGCCGAAGAGCCAGACGATCAGGATGCTCACGCCGTAGAGCAGCAGCATCGGACCGGCCATCACCATCAGATTCATCGGGTCGGTCGACGGCGTGAGGATCGCGGCGATGATGAAGACCGCCAGCACCGCGTACTTGAAGTTATGGATGAGCCATCGTGACGTGAGGACGCGAACTCGGGCCAGGAAGAAGGCCAGGGTCGGCATCTGGAACACCACCCCGAAGATCAGCAGCATCCGCAGATAGAGCGAGAACGTGGGGGCGAGCCGGGGCATGAACTCCACGGTCTCGGTGGCGAACGAGCCGAAGAAGGCGAACGCCAGGCGGAAGGCGACGAAGTGGGAGAAGAGTCCACCCGCCAGAAACCCGAGCGAGCAGCACAGGACGAACGGGATGGCGAGCTTCTTCTCGCGCGCGTACAGACCGGGTGCCACGAACTGCCACAGTTGCCAGAGCACCGCCGGGGCGGCCAGAAAGACGCCGGTGACCCCAGCCATCTGGAGCCGGACGATGAAGCCCTCCGAAGGTTCGGTGAAGACGAACCGGGCACCCGCCGGCAGGGTGGCCTCCAACGGCGACATCATGAACTCGTGGATGTAGGCCTGAAAGGCCAGGGCGACGAGGACGCCGCACAGCAGGGCGCCGAGCGCGATCATCAGTCGCTTGCGCAGCTCGTCGAGATGGTCGAGGAAGGACATGGTGCCTTCCGAGACGGTGCCCGCGACCGCGAGGCTCCAGAGAAGCCACTCTGGACGGCGCAGCCGCAGAAAGCGGGCGAGCAGGGGGGGCGACCCGAAACGGTCTGCGTTGGGGTAGCCGGACGGCGACGCGAACCTACCGACGGGCATGGCGTTCTCCTCGGCACATGGACGGTGACGGACGTCTCCTCATACTCGATCTCCGGGCTGCCCGTCAGACGGACGCGTGCAGCGTCAGGGCACGATTCGTCAGGTTCTCGATCCGGTCCCGGTCGACCACCACGCCCAGACCCGGCTCCGCGGTTGGGACTGTCACCATGCCGTCGGCGTTCATGGTCCATTCCGGCCGGACGATGTCCTGATCCCAGTAGCGGGCGCTGGGGCTCACGTCGCCCGGCAACGTGAACCCGGGCAGCGAGGCGAGCGCGACATTGTGGGTCCGGCCCACGCCGCTCTCGAGCATGCCTCCGCACCAGACGGGGATATCCGCCGCGAGACAACGGTCGTGAATCGCCTTCGCCGCGGTGAACCCGCCGACGCGGCCCGGCTTGATATTCACGATCCTTCCGCTTCCGAGAGCGAGCATGTCTTCCACCCGCTCGACGCTGGTGATCGATTCGTCGAGACAGATGGGCGTGCGGAGGTGACGCTGGAGCTCGGCGTGGCGTACCAGGTCATCCCAGCCGAGAGGCTGCTCGATCATCGTCAGTCCGAGCGGATCGAGCTGGGTGAGATGGTCCACGTCATCCAGCGTGTAGGCGCTGTTGGCGTCAGCCATCAGCGGCGCCTCGTCGCCGACGGCGTCCCGGACCGCACGCAGATACTCGAGGTCGGCGCCCGGCTTGATCTTGATCTTCGCCTTCCTGTAGCCGGAGGAGAGCGCGGCCTGCACCTTGGCCACGAGCTCCGCCGGGTGTGGCTGGACTCCGATGGAGATACCGGTGGCGATCTGACGGCGCGCTCCCCCAAGCAGCGTGGCCAGCGAGACCCCGGTCTGCGCGGCCGCGAGGGCCCAGAAGCCCATCTCGAGAGCCGCTCGGGCCATCAGGTGTCCCCGCACCCCGACCGCAAGACGGGCATCCACCGCCTGGGGTCGCTCGAACCCGACCCCGAGCACCGCAGGAAGCAGCCAGTGCAGCAACGCGTGCCAGGCGGTGTCGACTGTTTCCGGTGAGTAGTTCGGTCGCTCGCCCGCGACGCACTCCGACCAGCCGCTGAGGCCGTCGACGTCGACCAGCTCGAGGAGCAGGATCCGACGCTCGCTGACGGTCCCAGACGAGATCTCGAACGGCTCGACGAGCGTCAGCGAAATCTCCCTGAGCGTGGCCGAGGCCACCCGCAGGCTCATCTCGTTCCCCTCGACCGGAGCAGGTAGAACCACCGCCCGTCGGACGTCCGGCGAACCGAGACCAGCTCCACCGTGCCCTCATTGAGCGGAGCTCCCAGCGTGCGTCGCAGCTGTTGCTGCCATCGCACCGCCTCGTCGGGGGCGCTCTGTCGGAGGCGCTCGATGTCGGCCGGCAGCTCCACCTGTGTGAGGGACGGCCCCGGATCGCGATCAACAGGTGTGCCCGGAAGCTCCCCGGCGGCCAGCGCCTCGACATGTGGAGCGCGCAGCTTCCACTCCATGATCAGCCGATCGGTGGCGAGCCCTTGATGCAGGCGGCTGCCGGTGTCGCCATACATGTGCTCGACGTACCGGGTGGGGCGGGCTCCGAGGCGCTCCACGTTCAGGTGGGCGTTGGCGGCAACCAGCGGATCGTAGGTCCAGAACATCCGATCGATCCCGAGGGCGAGCAACTGTTCGCGCTGATGCCACTTCAGACGCCGACCGATCCCCTGCCGGCGCGCTGCCGGGCGGACGGCCAGCATGTCCGACCAGTGGGCCGGCGTGCCTCCTTCGACTCCCGAGATTCCGAAGACGAAGCCCAGTAGCTCACCGGAGGGGTCGAACGCGCCGGTGGCGATTCCACCCATGCGCTGCGCGATCATGAGAACCGTCGCGGGCACCACCTCGGCGAACGTGTCGCCCCAGATCTCTCGCTGCAGCGCGACGCACGCGGCGTACTCCACGCCTCCGCTGAGCGGCCGGATCTCCATGCCGGCGTCCGAGATCGCCATCCAACGTTAAGTCTAGTCCCGGCTCAGCGAGCGGTGTCGAGCGAGACCGGGCCGGTCAGGTCCTGCAGTCGCTCGCGGTGCCACCAGTCCCCATTGGCGGCCCGTTCCTCAGCCGTGGTGAAGCGATAGTCGTAGTAGGCGAGCCGCAGGAGTCGGGGCGGTTGGTCGCCGAACGGTGACGGTCCGGTCAGCGCGGTCACACGGGGGTCCGCCTCGAGCAGTCGCTCCATCCAGCGGGTGAGCCAGTACTCGGCGTCGCGGGGGCCGAGCGCGGCGAACCACAGCTGCCAGTCCAGTCGTGGTTGGTGCGGCGCGACGAGCTCGGGGCGTCGATCCGGTGGGCCCGGCTTCCATCGCTGAGGCCACTCCCGCCACGTCTGGCCGTCCTGGCTGGCTTCCAGCACGATCTCGGGGCGCTCGCGGGTCATCACGCGGAACAGGCCGTAGCCGTTGACCGAGCGAAAAGGGTCGACCCAGTCGACGATCGGATCACTCCAGGTCAGGTCGACACTGGCCCGGCCGCTGCGCTCCAGGGTGCCGACGATCTCCCGCGTGAAGGTCAGCCCCCCCAGAAGGAAGAGCATCATGGCCACCAGGGCTCCCGCCGTGCTCCGCCAGGAGGAGGTGTGGCTACTCGGCCGGGCGACGATTCGCGCGTGTTCCGAGAGCGTGTACGGGAACAGCCGGGCCCACACACCGTCGTCGAGCATCGCGAGGCAGAGCGCGATCGAGAGCAGCGTGAAGAAGCCGTAGTTCCCGGTGCCGCCGATCGCCAGCTGAAGCAGCACCAGTCCCGCGCACCCGACCATCCGGGTCCGCCGCCAGTGTCCCGGCACCAGCGCCAGCCAGGGCAACCCGATCTCGATGACGAACATGACCGCAGCCGACAGCCGGTGTAGCCACGCTGGCAGCTGGTGCAGATACCACCCCGTCCAGAGCGGGAGCGGCTGCGTCTCGTAGTGGTAGGTCAGCGCGGTGAGGTTGGCCCAGGTCGGGTCACCGCTGGCGAGCTTGGTGATACCTGACAGGAACATCACGCGAAAGAGCAACCACCACAGCAGCCATCGGGCCCAGCGGGCTGGTGGAGCCTCGGTCGCCAGCGTGGGCCACCATCCTGCAGGTGCGAAGAAGCAGGCCAGCAGCCCGGTCTCCAGCAACAGGACGTCCCATTGAAACCCCAGGAACGCTTGACCCCCGATGGCGAGCGACAGATAGCTGGCCCAGAGCAGCCACAGCACCACCCGCGGCGCGATGCCCATGATCAGGAGGACGGCGAGGGCGGTGCCACCCCAGCTGAGCGCCCGGAGGACCCAGTCGTCCGCCGACAGCCACAGCACCGTCGGGAAGTATCGATAGGCCTCCCACCCGTACAGGTCTCGCACTCGCGGCAGGTAGTCGGCGATCGGCAGGATGCCGTTCGCACCGACTAGCCCCAGGATCTGGCTCCCGAGCGAGCCGAATGCGATGAGATACGTCAGTCCGAGCAGTCGCAGAAAGACCCAGCGCGAGAGAAGATAGGTCTGAGCATGCGGGGCACCGCGCGACACGAGGGGACTGTACCAGGATACGGCCGAGCGACCCGTCGTCCGGGGCCGAGCGTGGCCTCGGCCGTCGGGGTGGTGGTGCTGGCGGTGCTCACCCTCTCCGGGAGCGGGCTCCGCTCGCAAACGCCCACGACACCCTGGCTCGAGCAGGTGTCGCCGGACGGCTTCGGTCCCGAGGCCCGGCCTGCGTCCGCTGCGTGGAGTCTGTCCTACCGGGTCGATGCCACGGTGCGGATGCCCCTGCTCTTCGCCGCGATACCGCTGGTCTCTCGCGAGTCGGTCGGCGTCACGACGATTGCCGCCCGTGACTACGTCAGCCCGGACGGGTCGAGCGTCAGAACCTACGAGCTGTTCGCGGCATCGTTCCCCGAGGGGGCCCGCGGACTGAACCGGTTGGGTTTCCTACGCGAGGCGCTCGTGGTCGAGGCCGGGGCGGTCGCGCAGTCGGCTCAGTTCGGGGTGATCTCGGCCGACCGTGAAGACACTCGGGAGAAGGCCGACGAAGCGATCGCGCGTGCGTCAGACCTGCTCCCCTATGCCGTCATCGATAGTCGGGTCGGCCGCGACCGCGCCACGAGCCGGGTGGTGCACATGGACCTCGCCGGTCAGTGGGAGGACGCCGCGGGGCTCTACCGTGAGGTTCGGCCGCGCTGGGATGACGGAGCACTCGACGACCTCCGCGAGCTCGACAACGGAGCCGCGCACTATGAGATGCCGCTCTCGTTCCTGGGTGCGCTCCAGCATCATTTGCAACGGGTCGCCGATGCGGTCGCCGCCGATCGAGATCCCCGAAAGGAGCACCGTACGCAGCCCTACGTGCACAACGGGCGCCTCTTCAGGTTCGATCTGCGGTCGGTCAAGCGGGATGGCGACCGGACCCGTGAGTTCGCCTTTGCCGGGTGGCTCGACGATCCCACCGCGCTCCGGCGGCTCGACTATCGGGTGCGCGACGCGGGAGGGCGGGAAGTGGACCGCTTCAAGCTCTGGGTCGAGCTGCGAGCGGCCGAACCGGGAGTGCGGTTCCCGCCGCCGCACCTGCCGCTGGCCTACGAGTATGAGCCGGGGTCCTATCTGCGGCTGCGGGCGGTTCGGCTCGACTGATTACATCAGCCGCACGCGGACCGTCTGCACCTCGCCGACGTCACCATCCCGGTAGAGCGACACCTCGACGTCGTCACCTGGCTCGTAGCGGTCGAGCACCTGGCGGAGGTCGCTCAGTGACGACACGGCGTCGCCAGCCACGTCGACGATGATGTCACCGAGCTGATCGGCGTTGGGGTCGGTGCCCTGGAGCCCGGCCCGATCGGCGCCCGAGCCGGGAACGATCTGGGCGATCAGGACTCCGGCGACCCCGAGCCGCTGGGCGACCAGCTGGTTGAGACGGGCCGAGGCGACGCTGATGCCGAGCTGCGCGGGTGTGTACTCGCCGTTGGCGATGAGCTGGGGCACCACCCGCTCGACGGTGTTGACCGGGACCGCGAAGCCGACTCCAGCCGACGCCCCGGACGGGCTGGCGATCTGACTGTTCACGCCGATGAGTCGGCCCTGGCTGTCGAGCAACGGTCCGCCCGAGTTCCCCGGGTTGATCGCCGCGTCGATCTGGATCACGTTTTCGATGATGGCGCCGCTGGTCAGTCCGGGAATCTGCCGGTTCAGGGCCGACACAATCCCGGTGGTGAGCGTCGCGTTCAGGCCGAAGGGGTTCCCGATGGCGTAGACGCTCTGACCGACCCGCAGTCGGTCGCTGTCACCGATGGTGACCTGGCGCAGGGCGTCGGCCGGCGTGTCGATCTTCAGGACGGCCAGATCGTGTCGGGGCGATCCGCCCACCCACTCGGCCATGTGGCTTGTCTGGTCGTGCATGACCACCCGGGCGGACGAGGCGCCCTGGATGACGTGGTAGTTCGTGACGATGTGCCCTTCGTCGTCCCAGACGAAGCCGGTGCCGCTCCCCTGGGGCACATTGACGCCCCGTCCGAAGAAGTCGGTGCGGCGGGTGACGGTGGAGATGTAGACCACCGACGGGCTCGTGTTCTCGAAGAGGTCTATCCGCGCCTGTTCGTCGGAGCGGAGATCGCTATAGGGAGGTGGCATCGCCGGGAGCTGTCCCGCGCCGGGACGGCTCGCGTCGCCGGAGACCTGCTGGGTCGGCGCCTCCGGTTCCTCCGCGTTGGCGTGCGTCGACGGGGCTAGCTCCACGCTGCACCCTGCGCTGGCCGCGCCGGCCAGGGCCAGGAGCCAGGCCAACAGGGTCCCCCGGCGAGAAGACTGGCCCGTGGTGGGCAGGTTCGTGGAATGAGTCATCGCGTGGGTCCTCGACACTGGCACTCCCCAGGATACCGCACAAGGCCCACAGCTATAATCCGGCCCATGCGGACACCGAAAACGGTCGGATTGATGACGGTTCTCGGGCTCCTGGCCGGTCTCGCGTGCTCGGCGGCGCCGGCTGGCGACAACGGGGCGTCGTCGGCGATGCCGGAGTCGGTCGAGCCGCCGGCTCCCGAACCCGTTGCCGCTCCCGAGCCGGCCCAGACCGAGGCCCGCGACCCGTCCCGCACCTGGATCGTGATGCTGGGAACGGGTACCCCGGGAGCCGAGCCTGGCCGCTTCGGACCCGCCACGGCGGTGGTCGCCGGCGGCACCGCCTATCTGGTCGACGCCGGGCCCGGGGTCGTACGGCGGGCGGCGGCTGGCGCGATCGTCAGCGGGCTCCCGGCGCTGCAACCGCAGAACCTCCGGATCGCGTTCTTCACCCACCTGCACTCTGATCACACCCTCGGCTATCCCGACCTGATCCTGTCTCCGTGGGTGCTCGGACGGGCCGCGCCGCTCCAGACCTTCGGTCCGCCCGGGCTGCGACAGATGACCGAGTCGCTGCTCGATGCGTTCAGCGAAGACATCCGCGTGCGGGTCGAGGGGCCGGAACAGCTGCGCCGCGAGCTCCTGGTCGTCGAACCCGAGGAGATCGCTGCGGGGGTCGTCTACGAGGACGACACGATCCGGGTGGAGGCCTTTGCCGTGCCACACGGCACCTGGGAGCATGCGTTCGGCTACAAGCTGACCACGGCCGACCGCACCATCGTGATCTCGGGCGACACCGGTCCGTTCGACGGGCTCGCCGAGATTGCACGCGGGGCGGACGTGCTCATACACGAGGCGTACGGGTCCGCGGGGCTGCGCGAGCGGGAAACACCCACGCAGCAGTATCACGGCTCGTTCCACACCTCGGCGGTCAAGGTGGGCCAGATCGCGGCCGACGCG
>MDTE01070671.1_pt1 | contig 10456 bp, 9 predicted proteins | sample 811231 | NCBI WGS metagenome assembly MDTE01 (sample SAMN05326651, study PRJNA326480) | marine metagenome | isolation source: seawater | place: Indian Ocean: Red Sea | collected 2010 | reverse complement strand
TGTAGGAATAGATCTGAGAGAACGAGAACTCGAGACGCCCCACTTCTCCCGCACCACCGCCGGGATGGCGAAGAAGACATCCAAGGTTCGGCTCCAAAAGGAGCTCAAGGCGTTCGTCGCCGACCCGCCCCCCTACATCCCGCGCGTGCACGTGAATGAGAGGAACATACTGGTGCGAGCCCCGCGCGACCGGTACCGGCCGTGAATCCCACCGCCGCGCCGCCCCCACCGCGCCCCCACCGTCGCCCCCAACTCACCCTCCCGCGCACGTCCCGAACGCCCAAAATCGCGACACAGGAGTGGCACCTACTCATGGAGGGATGCCCCGACACCCCGTACGAGGGCGGATGGTACGTCGCCAAGCTCAAGTTCCCCGCCGAGTACCCGTTCAAGCCCCCAGCCATCTTCATGTGCACCCCCTCGGGCCGGTTCGCTACGGGCACGCGGCTGTGCCTGTCCATGTCGGACTTCCACCCGGAGAGCTGGAACCCCGGGTGGAGCGTCGCGACGGTGGCGAAAGGCTTGCTGAGCTTCATGTGCGAGGAGGCGGTGACGACCGGGGCGGTGGTGACGACGCGGACGGAGAAGGAGCGACTCGCGAAGGATTCGGTGGCGTGGAACAAGACGCACGGGGGTTTCAAGACGATGTTCCCGGAGCTGGACGGGGGGTTGGACGCGATCGCGGAGAGGGGGAAGAAAGGGGAACGCGAGTGCGAGGGAGGGGACGACGCGGGGGGGCTGGCCGCGAAAGTCGACACGCTCGGACTGGACTGACGACACGACGACGATTAAGAGTTTGATTTCATAGTCTACTTTTAGAGATGAACGTTACCTTCGGGGGACGAGTTCGCGCGCGCGCCGTTCGACTCACGAAACGGGCGATTCCACGAACGACTCGACCAGGTCGACGAACGCGTCCGGGTCCTCCTCGTGCGGCATGTGCCCGCACCCCGCCATCACCGCCAGCCTGGCGCCGGGCAACGCGGCGGCCAGTCGCCGGCTGTTCGCCAGCGGCACGATGGAGTCCTCGTCGCCGTGGACGATGAGGACCCTCGCGCCGCTCGCGCGCAACGCGTCCAGCGTCGCGACGGCGTCCGTCGCCCCGCGATCGTCGTCGCTATCGACACCCTCGAAGGCGCGAGCCACCCGTTTGGATTCGTTCGCCCAGACGTCGTTCACGCCCCCCGTGCACGCGGCGACGACCACCCTCGCCATGCCGTCGTCCCATCCCCGGACGCACGACGGCCTGCGGTAGCCGTCCGCCCACGCGAGGTCCGTGAACAGCTTCGGGGCGGACGCGCGACCGACCGCTTTGGCCAGACCTCGCCGCCAGAACGTGGCGCTTCGCACGAACACGCGAAGGACGATCTTCAAAAACGGAACAAACGCGTACGCCAACGCCGCCGTCAGAAACCGACCGACGGCGCCGATCAACGCGGCCGCGGCGCTCTCCCGGGTGGGCGCGTTCGCCTCTCCCGTCGTCGTTCGCGGTGGTGCGCGGGGCGGTACCAGCGCGGGGGCGACGAGGACGACGTCGTCCACGTCCCCCGCGCCCGCCGCCGTCGCCGCCGCGATCCCGCCCATCGAGTGCCCCACGACGACCCTGCGAGGTCGCGGCGAGTCCCAGCCCGCGCGCCCCCCGGTCGCGCGTCCGGCGCGCTCGTCCAGCGACTGGTGCGCCCGCGCCGCGACGTCCAGCATCGTCCGCGCGATCTCCGCGTTGGCGGCCGGGACGTACCACCTCAAGTTCTTCGGCCGCGACGTGAGTCCAAACCCGGGTGAGTCGTGCGCGATGACCGTCGCTTCGAGCCTATCGGCGAGTCGGGTCAGCGCGCCTCGCTCCCACGACCACGTGTTGGCCCCGAAGCCGTGGCAGCACGCGACGACGGCGCGCGGGGGACCCGGACGGGTCGGGCGACGGAGCTTGTAGTGCACGCGCACGTCGTCGTCGCCGCCCGGCGGTTCGCCCATCGGGTGGAAGAGCGAGTCCGCGTCCGCGGCTAGTCGCTCGGAGATGAGCCTCGCCTGTTCCTTCGCCTCGAGGGTGACGTACCGATGGAGGAGGAAGACGAGCGCGGCGAGCGCGACGGTGGGCGCGGCGGCGACGTGCCACGGCGCGCCGGCGTCCGCGAGTTTTCGCGAGAGGAGTTTGGCGACGAAGGCGGCGTGGAGGAGGGCGGCGAGCGCGGCGAGCGCGGCGCCCCGCGCCCACTCCGCGACGGTCATGGCCGGGACGAAGTCGAGGTCGAGGTTCGGGTAGAGCTCGGGGGCGTCGGCCGGCGGTTGGGACGGGGACGCGCCGTTCAGGGCGTCCGCGGCGGCGGGAAGGGGCGCGAGGGGCCCGCGCGCGCGGAGGCCGACGAAGGACCGCGCGTGGGGTGACCGCCCGCGCGAGACGGTCGTCATCGTCGCGCCCGATGCGCCGATGCGCCCTTTCGGCGCCGTCACGCGCGGGGACCCGGTCCGCGCGAGGGGGGCACGATCGTGGCGTCGCATAGATCCACGCACAGGGCAGGTCCACGCCGCGGCGCCCGGCGCGGCGCCGAGCGGCATCGTTCGCCGAGGAGCGGCGCGCTGTGCCATGGGGCGGACAGTTGGGGCGCGCTTGTCTGGCGCCAAATCGGTCGGTTGAAAATCATGTCCAAAAAAAATCACTGTTCAGAAGCCCATCGGTCCCGTGCCTGGTACGAAACCGAGGTGTCCGACCGGCGCACCTCTCTGACTCGCTCGGGAATGGGCACCTGGCTCGAGATGCGGAGGGACTCCACGACACCTCTCCTCGCGCCATGGCCGCGACGCTGAGAGCGCCCGCGAGGGCCGCCCTCGCGTCGTCATCGTCGCGTCTCGCGCGATGCCGCTCCTCCCGCCGTACCCTCGCCGCCTCCGCGTCGGCGTCGCCCCGGGGATCCGAGGTGGAGGTCATCACGTTCGACCTGGACGACACGCTGTGGCCCACCACCCCGGTCGTCATGGCTGCGAACCAGGCGTTCGTGGACTTTTGCCAGGAGCGGATACCGGGGTTTCCGGACTGCGCGGGGGTCAACGAGTACATGAAGGTGAGCGCGCGCGCCGCGCGTGCCCCGAACCTTCCGAGCGCGTCGTCCCGCCCCGCCCTTCTCCGCGCCTCCCGCGGTGACACACTCATCCTCATCCCCTCCTCCGCCTCGCCCGTTCGCTGAACCGCGCACGTCATCAATCCCGCTCGACCTCGCAGGCGATACGGAAAGAACGCGAGGAACGCTCGGTGAAGCTCGGCGAGCGTCACGTCCCGCTCTCCTTCGCGGCGCTGCGAATCGCCGGTGGTTTCCGCGCGGCGATCGAGCTGGGCGTCCCGGAGTCCGACGCGATTGGCGTCGTCTCGCGAGGGTACCACATCGCTTGGATCCCGACCCGCGGCGTCGCCGCTCGCGAGCACCTCTTCGACGGCGTCGTCGCCATGCTCGAACAGTTGCGCTCGACGTACCCGAACGCGTGCGTGGGTACCATCACCAACGGATTGGGCAGCGCGGCGGGCGCGGGTCTCGGCGACTTTTTCGATTTCGAGATCTCCGCAGACGCGATGATGGACGAGATGATGGTGCACGGCGACGACGCTCGGAAACCCGCGGCTTTTCCCTTCGAGCTCGCGGGTAAGATGGCGCGGGAGATGCGGGACTACAGCGGCGACCCGAACGCGTGGGTGCACGTCGGCGACGACTTGATCAACGACTGCGAGGCGGCCAAGACGCACGGGCCGTTTCGCACGGTGCTCGTGGAACATCCAAACGTCGTGCCGTACCAGCCGGGGGGCGGGGGTACGTACCCGGGGGATCCGACACGAGAGGAAGATGCGCTGGATCGGAGTCGGCTGGTGGACGCAAGGGTGACATCGGTGGGTGAGATCCCCGGGGCGATCGCGGACATCTGCGCGAAACATAGATGATTAATTTAATCCAAACAACTCGCGAGTGTCGCGGGGTTTAGGGTCGACGCGAGTGCGGGCGGCGGACGCGGGGCGACGCGCACGAGAAACGATGGGAACGCGCACGTCTTCACTATTGTTACAACTGCGAAGAAATACGCGACCTGTGCGCCGGAGCCGTGAATTACACGCCCGGCGCGAGCTAAGTATCCCACCGACACCCCGAGGAGACGACAAACCCTACTTTGAGATGCGAGGATCGTCACGCGTTGAGCAGGTCGTAGTCGTCCAACTTGTCGTTGTACGCGGCAACCTTGCGCTTGATCCGGGAAGTGTCCACCCAGGTGACGAAGTCCTCGAAGTTCCGCGTCACGAGAAAAGCCGGATCGACGACCGTCTCCGGCCCGACCCGAACGTGTCCTTGCTCGATGAACGTCACCGCCTCTCGGAGGGTCTCGGCCATCTTGAGCCGCACCATGATCACCGACAGGCGTCGGCGGCAGAAGGACGAGACGGACAACTTATCGCACAGGGCCAGTGACTTCTTGGAAGGGATGGCGCCCATGTCGTAAAGCTTCTGGAGGAGCGCGTCGGTGAGCTCGATTCGCTCTTTGTCGCGGGGATCCATCTGCTTCAGAATGTTGACGAGCTTGGTGACCATGCCGCAGAGCTTGTTGTACTTCTTGTAGTCGTCGCGATCTTGCAGGTGGTACCTGCGCATGACCTCGACCTCGCGGTGGTTGTGCTCGTTCTTCCATTGCAGGAAGTTGACCTTCTTGAGGAGCTTCTTCTCGTGGTGCTTGAGCTGGCGCATCGTGCAACGTGAGTCGCCGTCGGCGCGTTCGCTCGCTTCGGAAAAGTTCTAGGGTTTGGGTTCGCGGAGCCGGTGGTGGAGTCCGGGCTCGCCTACGTGTCGCTAAAAGACGAGGAGATTCGTCGCGTGTTTTACTGCTCGTTTACTTGGAGCGCTGGCGCATCTTACGGCGCTTGCGCTTCAGGCGGCGGGTGCGCTTCTTCTTCCACTTGGCACGCATAGTGCTTCAACTAGTGTGAGGGCGAGTCGCATCGACGAGCCGGCTTTTCTTTTTCCTGGGTTCGACGATCGATAAATTTCTCGGTTGGCGCCTTTTCGGCGTGTCAGCACCAAAACGATCGTGGCCCCAGCTCGTGCTGTAATAGGAGTTAGAGCTGGCGCTATATATGCGATCCAAGTCACATTTTTTTTCCTTTTTTTGCCGTTTCCCGCCAAGCCTCCTTCTCGGACCGATCCCAACCGAGGCTCGCATCGCGCTATTTCTCGTTTCGAAGGCAATGGAAGGAGTTGACGACGCGGAGCGCCGCGTTCCCGCGTGGACGACCGCGGCGTGGGACGATGGGTTTCCCAATCTCGGACGTGCTCACCGACGAGAGCATCGTGAGCGAGTTCACGTGCAAGATATGCTGCAACCTCGTGGAGTACGGCCACGCCGCGTACACGCACTGCTCGCACGTCTTCTGCGAGAGCTGCCTCGCCGACTGGGTCGCGCGGAGCTCCGACCCCGAGGTGCTGGCGGAGGCTGCGATGAACGGCGAACCCGCGCGCGGACCGCGGTGCCCGACGTGCAACGCCGGGCTCGCGGGCGAGGGCAAGGTGGCGCCGCTGCAGACGCAGCCGCTCGCGTGGAGGCTCCTCGGCCGCGTCCAGGTGCGGTGTCCGCTGCACGACAGCACGTCGTGCGGGTGGCGCGGCGACCTCTCCGAGGTTTCCGCGCACCTCACAAACTCCGAGTCCCACCTCAAAGGTCAGGACTACGCCCCGAGCAACGCCACGCAGAACGCGGAGGCGCTCAAGAACCAGGGCAACGCCAAGTTCCAGTCCCACGCGTACAGGGAAGCCATCCAGCTCTACTCCAAAGCCATCTCCGCCGCGCCCGGGGTGGCGTCCTACTACGGTAACAGAGCCGCCGCGTGGCTCATGGTGGGCGCCGCGCAGGAGTGCGCCGAGGACTGCAAGCGAGCCATCCAGCTGGACAGCGGATACGTCAAGGGGTACGTGCGCCTCGCCAAGGCGCTCGTCGAGCTGTCGGACGTAGACGGAGCCGAGGAATCGCTTCGCGCCGCGTCGACGCGATGCCCGGGGAAAAAAGAGATCGAGGAGGAACTCGCCCGGGTCAGGCTCCTCAGCGCGCACCTCGCCGAGGGCGAACGCGCGTTGCGCGCGGACGAACCCGCGCGGGCGCTGGAGATGTTCGCGGCGGCGGCGCGGGTCACGCAGTGCGCGGCGGTGACGCTCGGAGCCGCGCGGGCGGAGATTGCGCTCGGTCGATGCGACGGCGCGACGAGAACGACGGGGGCGGTGATCCGAGCGGAACCCGGGAACGTCCGCGCGTACGCCGCGCGCGGGCACGCGCTGTGCCTCAAGCTGGACTTCGACCAGGGCGTGAAGCACATCCGCGAGGGGTTACGTCTGGACCCCGATCACGCGGAGTGCGCGGGTCTGTTCCGGAGGATGAAACGAGCGGGCGCGGCGCTGGACCGCGGGAGAACCGCGTCGAGTAAGAGGGACTTCGAGGCGGCGCGCGAGGCGTTCACGGAAGCCCTGGAGGCTGCGAAAGCGCCGGTGCACTCGCCGTTCACCGCGAGCGTCCTCGCGCAGCGCGCCAACGCCCGACTTCGATTGAAGGAGTACGACGCGTCTTTGGCCGATTGCGCGGCGGCGATCGCGTCGCAGGAGGACCACAAGCCCGCGTACTTCACCCAGGCCACCGCGTTGCTGCACCTGGGTAAGCCCCAGGAGGCTGAGGAGTCGTTGGCGGTGCTCCTGAAGATGGACCCCGGGGACGAGACTGTTCGGCGGCACCACGAGAAGGCGGCGTTTGAGGTTAGAAAATCCAAGCGACCGGATTACTACGCGATCTTGGGCATCTCGCGCGTCGCGTCGGTGCCCGAGGTTAAGCAGGCGTACAAGGCGCGCTGCATGGAGTGGCACCCGGACAGGCACGCGAACTCCAGCGACGAGGAGAGGGCGACCGCGGAGCGAAACTTTAAGCTCCTCGGCGAGGCTCTCGAGATCATGGAGGACCAGATGAAACGGCAGCTCTACGACGAGGGTTTCGATAAGGAGGCCATCGCGGAGCGCGTGGAGGCGGCGAGGCGCGCGGCGCACCGGGGAGGATACGGAAACGGGCACGGGTGCGGCTCCGGCGGCGGGTGCGGCTCCGGCGGATGTCACTGAATTCGGGCCGCGTCCGTTTCCACAGACGACGTCACGTCTACTGGCACAATTTTTTTCTTCACGTTTCGTCTTGAACTCAGTCTTGCTGTTACAAAGGATATAAAAAGAACTATGTGGCTGGCCCAACCGTGGTCGTCTCACTTACTTGGCTAGGATGTCGTCTATAATAGCCCCTATTCGTGATGGTACAACAATGTGACATCTCACGTGGCCAGCCGCTGCGGTTGCGTATTATCGTAGTATTATCGTCTTGCCGTCTTGCTGCGAAAAGTAAAGGTACATGTCTCGTCGTCGCCGGGTTTGTGACGCGCTCTCACGCCGCCAACGCCGCGGCGGACGCTTGCTGAAGGTGATGATACACGGCCATGCTGAACGCCGTCTGGTGGTACTGCTGCTGAAGGTGCACGAGGTGCGGGGGCGGCGCGGACTCGACCTCCTCCTCGCCCTCCTCGTCCAAAGTCGCGTGGCCGCCAAAGAGCCTCAGCGCATCCTTGGCGAGGCCGAAGCCGCCGACGCCGCCGATGCCGGCGGAGGCGAGCGCGTTGCTCCCCGGGGGGCTGTACGCGCCCCCGGTGTGGTGGTGGTGATGGTGGTTGAGGTTACCGTCGCCCGACACCACGCCGCCGACGCCGAACCACCCGAGGGTCACGCCCCACCTCGGATCGTATCGCACCGCGTCGCCCGACAGACGGCGAAAACAATCGCCGCCAGCGCGGATGCCGCGGAGGCACGACTCCGCCCACCGCGCCTCCGCGGTGCACCTCACGCGCTCCACGACGTCCCAGAGGTCGCGTTCGGTCACCTCCGGCCACACCCCTCGCGCCGCGTCCCTCACGCACGCGTCGACGATGGTATCCGTCGCGAGAGTCGGCACGTCGGCGCGCGCCATGGGAACCCCGGCGGCGAGGACGAGTTCGCGCGCGCGGCGCTTAAACTCGCGCGGGTAGAACCCGTGCGCCGCCCTGGACCACACGAGGGGCACGCCCATCTCCGCGCGTCGAAGCACCGCGTCCATGGCGGCGTACTCGCGAGCCCTGTCCTCGTCGCGCATCGCGTTCACCGGCGTCGCGGGCGACACAGTACCGCCCTTGCGAGCGGCGCACTCCTGCAGCAACCCGCGCGGGGTCCAGCCGTGCGAGTCGCGCCTGCGCGGGTCCGCGCCGCCGGCGAGCAACGCCGCGACGACGGCGACGGACCCGCTGCGCACGGCGAGGTGCAGCGGCGTGGTGCCGTGCCTTTCTTTGTTGGCGCCGCGCGTCGGAGACCCGGAGGGTGAATTTTGATTGACGTCGCCGGGGGCGCCATCCTCGGCGGCGCGCTTCTTCCGTCTCCCCGGCTGAACCTCCGCGCCGTGTCGCAGCAGCACCTCCACGACGTCGACGTGGCCGTGGTACGCGGCGTGGTGGATGGGCTGGTGCCCGCGAAAGTCCTCGGCGTCGAGGGCGCCCGGCGACCATCGCACGAGTTCGTCCACAGCCGCCGCTCGTCCGCCCTCCGCGGCGACGTGCACGGGCATCACCCCGCGCGCCGTCTTGGCGTCCGGCGACGCGCCGAGCCGTTTGAGTAAACGCAGAATCTCCGTCTTACCCGACTGCGCCGCGCTGTGCGCGCACGTGTACCCCTCGCTGTCGCTCGCGTTGACGTCCGCGCCGGCGGCGGCGAGCAGCTCCAAAACCTCCAGCTGCCCCGACACGTCGCCGACCCACGTGGCCCAGCGGTGGTTCGCGGCGTAGTGAAACGCGGACCAACCGGCGCGGTCCGTCGCCCCGGCGGGTGCGCCGTGCCGAAGGAGCAGCCGCGCCACCCCAACCTGGCCCTCCTGCGCCGCCATGTGCAGCGGCTGCACTCCGAGCGTGGTGGACTGCGCGACACGAGCGCCCGACTCGAGGAGCACCCTCGTGACCTCCGCGCCGCCCCACTTGGCTGCGTGTGTTGGGAGAATGTGTCGTGCGTGGGTCAGTGGGTGAGTCGGTGGGTGGTCGTGCGACGGTGCCGACGGTCGGTCGGGGTTTGGGGTTGGCGCGGGGCGGGCGTCGATCGCTCGCGGCGGCGTCGATGGTTCGCCACTCTTTCGCCACCGCCACCAAAAGAATCTCGCGTGAGCTGGCAAAAAGATCAAACGACGGTTCGAGGAATCGAGCGGAAATATCTCCGGGGCTTTTCGAGGTGAACATGCGTGGGCTCGGAAACGCGCGTGTCGGGGCGGCGGGCGGGAAATATTGCGCGCGGTTCGCCGCGGGGTCGACGCACGGGCTCCCGAGGAGGCGTTCGCGGTCGCTCGAGCGCGAGGCTTCGGTCGGGACGCGGCGCGTAGCCCAGATTTCGGCGCGGAAGCGGGGTGGAAAAAAACCGTCGCCCGCGGGCTGAGTCATTGCCACTGCAGCTTTCCCGCGTTACGACTTTTTTTCCGCGGAGGCGAGATCCGGGCCGGAAACGGGGCGCTCGAGCGGGACGCGCGCGTGCGCTCACCTGCGAAGTACATCACCGGGAACCCCTCCTGGGTGCTCCAGCTGTGGCTGCCGAGGTAGACGTCCTGCCCGAGCAGCTGCACCGCCGCGGCGCGCGACAAGGACATCTCGGCGGTCGCCTTGGGCCCGCACAGGCGCAAAACGGACGCGACTCGCGCGGCGTCCCGGTGATACGCCGCCAGGATGATCTCGCGCGCGTAGTCCTCCTCGGAAAGCCTCGGGGGCACGCTGCACTCGACGTCCATGGGTTCCGCCTCGTCGGCTTGAACGACAGAGGCGCCGGAGGCCCGCGGCGGTACGGTCATCGTCGCGGTCATGCTCGCCCGCGGTCGTTGCCCCGGCGCCTGGCGCACGCGATTTGTGAGGAAGGGAGTCCGCGAACACGCCCTTCCTCGCTCACGGACGCGTGAGACGCGCGATGTGCACGCCCGGAGTCGATCGAAAGGACCCCTTGAGGTTGTTCTTCACTCGTCCGCACCGCGTGTGGGGTCGCGCGCGCGGGTGAAGTGCGGAACGCGGCTCGGTTCCGCCGAGGAAAAAAGCCGCGAAAACTCAAAGCTTGATATTTCGGAGAAAACGCACATCCAGCTCATGATTGCAAATTGGAATTCGCCGATACTTCTTGGAATTTGCTGATTTTTTTTTCACCCCGCCGTGGGTTCGCAGACTGGGCGGAATAGTTCTAAATATCTTTGTGAGGATTCCAATGACGCGGAGGTGAGATCGAATCCATAAATATCGGCAAGACCGTATCTCCATAGAAAAAATCCCACACGAGGTGCCAGATTTTCCTGACCGGTGCCACCGAAGGAGTTTTTATTGGACCCATCATCACGGAACATTCCCGAGAGATAGATAAACCCGAACGGAGAT
>MDTE01043839.1_pt1 | contig 10456 bp, 6 predicted proteins | sample 811231 | NCBI WGS metagenome assembly MDTE01 (sample SAMN05326651, study PRJNA326480) | marine metagenome | isolation source: seawater | place: Indian Ocean: Red Sea | collected 2010 | reverse complement strand
CGAGTTTTGCGTGCTCGGCTTCGACCAGCATTCCCGGCGATGCAAGGACGGCGGCGATGACTTCTTCGGGGGAACTGCCGTGGTCGCTCAGGGAACTCCGATGGGCCTCGCTCAGCTCCAGATTGGGGTCAGGTTGATCGAGATGGTCACTGAGCCAGCGACGGAAGCCCGGGATCGGGGACAAGGTCGAGAAAGTCTTCACGCCCGGGAGATCCCTTGCGAGGTCCGAGGCGACTCGCTTGATGAGGAAATTGCCAAAGCTGACCCCGGCGAGCCCGCTTTGGCAATTTGAAATCGAGTAAAAGATAGCGGTGTCGGCGGCGTCTACCGCGCGCGGTGTACGTGAAGGGTCCAGCAGCTCGTGGATATTGCCGGTTAATCCGTCCACCAACGCTACCTCGACGAAGATCAACGGCTCGTCCGGCATACAAGGGTGGAAGAACGCGTAGCATCGTCGGTCGTCTTCGAGGCGGTCCTTGAGGTCGTCCCAGGACCTGATTGCGTGAACCGCTTCGTACTCTATGAGTTTCTCGAGCACTGCGGCTGGCGAATTCCAGGTAATCCTCGTCAGGTCCAGAAAACCGATATCGAACCAAGATAAGAGCAGAGTCTTAAGGTCACGCTCGAGCTCGACCAACTGAAGGCTCCGGTCCTTCATTCGAAGGATGTCGGCACGCATGTCCACGAGGAATTTCACCCCGAGACTAAGTTCGTTGAATCGGGTGAGAAGCCGGACCCTCGGAGCGATCAGTGCATCGCGCAGTTGTTGTAATGCCCGGTGACGGACTTCCATCCCCTGGGCACCGGCTTCCGGGTCCGGATCTGCATCGGCGGTAGAGTTAGTACCTGTGGCGTTCTTATAAGCGTCGATTGCAGCGGCAATCGCGGTTTCGTCGATGGCGAAGTCGTCTGCGAGAATGTCCACGAACCGCCGCTTTCCGGTCTCGTTCAGCGAGAGATAGGTTGCGCCCAATGCGGCAGCCCGTGTCCGTGCTTCGATCTCACCGCTGCGTGCCTCCAAGCACGCTTGAAATTGTTGGCGCAAGTGATTGCTGTCCGCGGCGGAAACATCGGGCGCAACAACGTCTCTGAGCTCCGCGGAACCGAGGCCGGCGCCGCGCCACGCGCGGCGAAAGCGGCGTAACGTTCTATCGAGCAAGCCTCGCGAGGTTGTCGCAGATTCCATTCGGAGATTATCGGCCATGCGGGTGAATCCTTTGAGATTCAGTTAGTTGGCGAAAATCGGCGGTTCAACCGGCAAAGGTTATACTTCGTTTTTTGCAGTGACCATCACGGCGGGATGATATGACGAGGAAGCTGGATGAGGTCGTCGCGGCATCGCTATCGGACCGCGAGGGATTTTGGGCCGAAGTCGCGGATGCGGTCCACTGGGACGAACGTTGGGAGACGGTGCTCGATTCGACGAATGCGCCGATCTTTCGGTGGTTCTCGGGTGGGAAGCTCAACACGTGCTACAACGCTGTCGACGTACATGTGGGCGAGGGCCGCGGTAAGCAGGCGGCCCTAATATATGACAGCCCGGTGACGGGCAATGCCCGCACTTATACGTACGCCGAGTTGCTTCACGAAGTTCGGCAGGTCGCCGGCGCATTGGCGGAACAAGGCGTCGGGAAGGGCGACCGGGTGATCATCTACATGCCGATGATTCCCGAAGCGGTCTTCACGATGCTCGCGTGCGCACGGCTCGGCGCAGTGCATTCCGTCGTTTTCGGCGGGTTCGCGGCGAACGAGCTTGCGGTGCGCATTGATGATTGCACCCCGAAGGTCATCGTGTGTGCGTCCTGCGGCATCGAGCCCGGTCGAATCGTCGAGTACAAACCTCTGGTCGATGAGGCGTTCGAGCTTGCGCAACATGCCCCGGATGCGAGCATCGTGTTGCAGCGTAGCCAAGCGCAAGCGGCGATGATCGCCGGTCGTGATGTGGACTGGGCCGACGTCGTGCCGGCCGCGACGCCGCGAGACTGCGTTCCTGTCGAGGCGACCGATCCGCTCTATATTCTCTACACCTCCGGCACCACGGGCCAGCCGAAAGGTGTCGTGCGGGACAACGGTGGTCACGTCGTCGCGCTGAAGTGGACGATGAAGCACGTCTACGGGGCGGAACCGGGTGAGGTGTATTGGGCCGCTTCCGACATCGGATGGGTCGTCGGGCACTCTTATATCGTCTATGCACCGTTATTCAACGGCAACACAACGATCGTGTTCGAGGGAAAGCCCGTTGGTACTCCTGATCCCGGGACGTTCTGGCGGGTCATCGCTGAGCACGATGTTTCAGTGCTGTTTACGGCGCCCACCGCGTTTCGCGCTATCAAGAAGGAAGATCCGAACGGAACCTTCATCGAAAAATACGACATTTCCTGCCTTCGTACCTTGTTCCTCGCCGGAGAGCGTACCGATCCCGATACCCTTCACTGGGCGGAAGAGAAGCTCGGGGTGCCGGTGATCGATCACTGGTGGCAAACCGAGACCGGTTGGTCGATCTGTGCAAACTGCATGGGTATTGAACCGCTACCGGTTAAGGAAGGGTCTCCGACGCGACCGGTGCCCGGGATGGATGTGCGAGTGGTCGATGAAGCATGCAATGAGGTGCGGCGTGGTGAGATCGGCGCGCTCGTAGTCAAGCTGCCGCTCCCGCCTGGCACCTTCCCTACGTTGTGGAATGCTCCGGAGCGGCACCGTGAAGCCTATCTGGAAGAGTTTCCCGGATACTATAAGACTGCCGATGCGGGTTACATGGACGAGGATGGGTATGTCTTCGTCATGTCGAGGACTGATGACATCATCAACGTGGCTGGTCATCGTCTTTCGACCGGGGCGATGGAAGAGGTGCTCGCAGCTCACCCCGACGTAGCGGAATGCGCGGTAACCGGCGTCGCCGATGCTCTGAAAGGGCAGCTGCCGCTTGGGTTTCTCGTGCTCAATGCCGGCTGTGTCCGGGAACACGGCGATATCGTTAGCGAAGTTGTGCAGATGGTGAGGGAGAAGATTGGGCCGGTGGCGGCGTTCAAGACCGCTACCGTTGTGCAGCGGTTACCGAAAACCCGTTCGGGCAAGATCCTGCGAGGGACAATGCAGAAGATCGCCGACGGAGAATCCTACAAGATGCCCGCGACCATCGATGACCCGGTGATCCTCGACGAGATCACCGAGGCGCTTAGTGAAGTTGGGTATCCCCCGACTGGCGGCTGAGGAAGACCGGCAGCCGCCGAACAAAGGACACAGGGAAATGACGTCATGAGTGAGAAGACGAATCCGTCCATGACTGCCTGGGAAGCCTTGGTGGAGAAAGAAACCAAAGGCAAGACGGCAACGGACCTCAGTTGGCAGACGCCCGAAGGCATCACGATCAAGCCGCTATATACCGCTGCTGATCTCGAGGGTTTGGAGCACGTGGGCACGTTACCCGGGATGCCTCCCTACACTCGTGGCCCGAAAGCAACGATGTACGCTGGCAGGCCTTGGACTCTGCGACAGTATGCGGGCTATTCCACCGCTGAGGAGTCGAATGCTTTCTACCGCCGGAACCTTGCGGCGGGTCAGGCCGGGTTGTCGGTGGCTTTCGACCTAGCAACGCATCGCGGCTACGACTCTGACCACGCACGGGTGATGGGGGATGTCGGTAAAGCCGGGGTGGCGATCGACAGCGTTGAGGACATGAAGATCCTCTTCGATGAGATTCCACTCGAGAAGATGTCGGTTTCGATGACGATGAACGGAGCGGTGCTGCCGGTGCTTGCCATGTACGTCGTCGCTGCTGAGGAGCAGGGGGTCGCCCCCAATGCGCTCGCTGGGACCATCCAGAACGACATCCTGAAGGAGTTCATGGTCCGCAACACCTATATCTATCCGCCGACGCCGTCGATGCGGGTAGTGGCGGACATCATCGGCTATACCGCCGAGAACATGCCGCGCTTCAACCCGATCTCCATCTCCGGCTACCACATGCAAGAAGCTGGGGCCACTTGTGTGCAGGAGCTCGCCTTTACGTTGGCTGACGGGATCGAGTACGTGCGTGCGGCGCTCGACAGTGGTCTGGAGGTCGATCAATTTGCCCCCCGACTCTCGTTTTTCTTCGGGATCGGCATGAATTTTTTCATGGAGGTTGCCAAGCTCCGTGCGGCGCGGTGGTTGTGGGCGACGCTGATGGAGGAACACTTCTCGCCAAAGGATCCGCGCTCGCTCGCGCTGCGGACGCACTGCCAGACATCGGGGGTGAGCTTGACCAGCCAAGACCCCTACAACAACGTGGTCCGTACGACGATTGAGGCGATGGCGGCAGTGCTCGGCGGTACACAGTCGCTACACACAAATGCATTCGACGAGGCGCTTGCCCTGCCGAGTGAGACATCTGCGCGCATTGCGCGAAACACCCAGCTCATTCTGCGTGAAGAGACGGGGGTGGCGCAGGTGGTGGACCCGCTTGCGGGTTCCTATTACCTCGAGAGCCTCACCGCTAGCCTCGCCCGCGAGGCTCGCAAGCTCATCGACGAGGTCGAAGCGCTCGGCGGAATGACCAAGGCTGTCGAATCCGGGATGCCCAAGCTGCGCATCGAGGAATCTGCCGCACGCAAGCAAGCGGCGATCGACCGGGGCGAGGAGACAGTGGTAGGAGTCAACCGATACCAGTTGGAGGAAGAAGCTGAGATTGACATTCTTGACATCGACAACACGGTGGTTCGGGAAGCTCAAATCGAGCGCCTCGAGACGATTCGGGTCAACCGGGACGACCTCGCATGCCGTCGAGCGTTGGATGCGTTGACCCAAGCTGCGGACAGCGGCGCCGGCAATCTCGTGGCGCTGGCGGTGAATGCCGCGCGCGCGCGCGCCAGCGTGGGCGAGATCACGGATGCGTTGGAGAAAGTCTATGGCCGTCATCGGGCCGAGGTGCAATCCATCGCGGGGGTCTATGGTTCGGCTTACGAGGGGGACGAGCAGTTCCATGAGATTCAGCAGGAAATCGCGGGGTTCGCCGAGGAGGAAGGGCGCCGGCCGCGGCTCCTGGTGGTGAAGCTCGGGCAAGATGGCCATGACCGCGGCGCCAAGATAATCGCTACTGCCTTCGCGGATATCGGGTTCGATGTCGACATCGGGCCTCTGTTTCAAACGCCCGAGGAAGCGGCGCGTCAAGCGATCGAGAACGACGTTCACGTGGTCGGTGTGTCGACCCAAGCCGCGGGTCACCGGACGTTGGTTCCCGAGTTGATTGCGCAGCTGGAGCAAGGAGGGGCAAGCGATATCCTGGTCGTCTGCGGCGGGGTCATTCCCCCTAAGGATCATGCCTGGCTGAAACAGCGCGGAGTCGGCGCGGTCTACGGCCCGGGAACGAATATTCCGCTAGCGGCACGCGAAGTGATGGAGCTCATCCGCGCGCGCCGGCTCGCGGCTTAAGGACAGCAAAGGAAGCATAGGTGCAGGACATCATTGAGCAGCTCGAGGCCAAGCGGGCGGCGGCGCGGTTGGGGGGCGGCGAGCGTCGAATCGAGGCGCAACATGCCAAGGGAAAGCTAACGGCGCGTGAGCGTTTGGAGCTTTTATTCGATGAGGGCTCGTTCGAAGAGGCCGACATGTTCGTGGAGCACGACTGCTACGACTTCAGCATGGAGACGCAGAAGGTGCCGGGCGATGGTGTGGTTGTCGGTAACGGCTATGTCAATGGACGTCTGGTGTTTGCGTTCAGCCAGGATTTCACGGTGTTTGGCGGAGCTTTGTCGGCCGCGCACGCTCGCAAGATCTGCAAGGTGATGGATCAGGCGATGAAGGTGGGAGCCCCGTTCGTTGGCTTGAACGACTCGGGTGGTGCGAGGATCCAGGAAGGGGTGGCCTCGCTCGGTGGGTATGCCGACGTTTTCCAGCGTAACGTGCTTGCATCCGGCGTCATTCCCCAAATATCGGTCATCATGGGGCCGTGCGCGGGTGGTGCAGTCTACTCACCCGCGATGACGGACTTTATCTTTATGGTGAAGGATTCGTCGTTCATGTTCGTCACGGGACCTGATGTCGTGAAAACGGTGACTCACGAGGAGGTAAGTGCCGAGGAACTCGGGGGTGCGGTGACGCACACTGCGACCTCAGGGGTTGCGGACCTCGCGTTCGACAACGATATCGAGGCCCTGAACTACCTCCGCGAGTTTCTCGGTTTTCTGCCGGCGAACAACCGTGAAAAGCCGCCAAAGCGAGCATGTGACGACCCTCCCGATCGCCCGGAGATGTCTCTCGATCGCCTTATTCCGGAGAACCCCAACAAGCCTTACGACATCAAGGAACTCATCGAGAAGGTGGTCGACGAGGGGCGTTTTATGGAGCTGCAGCCCGACCACGCGCAGAACATCGTCATAGGGCTGGCGCGTTTCGAAGGCGCACCGGTGGGAATTGTCGCAAACCAACCGATGGTGCTTGCCGGGTGTCTTGACATTGCCTCGAGCCGCAAGGCAGCGAGATTCGTCCGTTTTTGCGATTGCTTCAACATTCCGATAGTCACCTTTGTCGACGTGCCGGGATTCTTGCCGGGGACGGCGCAAGAGTACGGAGGCATCATCAAGCACGGCGCGAAACTGTTGTTTGCCTATGCGGAGGCGACGGTGCCGAAGGTGACCGTTATCACACGCAAGGCCTATGGCGGCGCTTACGATGTCATGGCCTCGAAGCATTTGCGTGGTGACGTTAACTACTCGTGGCCGATGGCGGAAATCGCCGTGATGGGCGCAAAAGGGGCGGTGGAGATCATCTTCCGCGGCGATCGTGACGATGAGGCTAAAATCGAAGCGCGCACGGAAGAATACCGCCAAAAGTTTGCGAATCCGTTCGTCGCTGCATCAAAGGGCTTCATCGATGAAGTGATAATGCCGCGCAATACGCGCCGTCGGCTTTGCCGCTCGCTCCGAACCCTCGAGAACAAGCGTCTCGAGAATCCCTGGAAAAAACACGCCAACATTCCTCTGTAAACCTCTTTATGTTTGACAAGATCCTTATCGCTAATCGGGGCGAGATCGCTTGCCGGATCATTCGCACCGCCAAAAAAATGGGTATTCGCACGGTCGCGGTTTATTCCGAGGCGGATGCGGATGGCCTGCACGCCCGCATGGCCGATGAAGCGTATCTGATCGGGCCGGCCGCCTCCGCCGAGAGTTATCTTCGCGGGGATCGAATCCTCGAGGCGGTCGCCGCTTCGGGTGCGCAAGCGATCCACCCTGGTTTCGGCTTTCTTTCTGAGAATGCCGAGTTCGCATCCCAGGTTCGGGCGGCAGGCGTCGCATTCATCGGTCCGCCGGAAGGCGCAATCTCCGCCATGGGGGACAAGATCGAATCGAAGCGCCTTGCGGCACGGTCCGGAGTAAGCACCATTCCTGGCCACACGGAAGCGCTTCGTGACGCGGAAGAGGCGCTTGCGGTAAGTGTTGATATCGGATTTCCGGTAATGCTGAAGGCTTCGGCCGGCGGTGGCGGGAAAGGGATGCGGGTTGCCCGATCCGAGCAGGAGGTCCGGGAGGGGTTTGCTTCCGCGGCTAACGAGGCCATCGCGAGTTTTGGCGACGATCGGATCTTCGTCGAAAAGTTCATCGAGCAGCCGCGGCACATCGAGATCCAAGTGATTGCCGATAGTCAGGGCAATGTGGTGCATCTCGGGGAGCGCGAGTGCTCTATTCAACGACGGCACCAAAAGGTACTCGAGGAGGCGCCTTCCCCGTTCATCGACGAACCGACCCGTCAAGCGATGGGTGCTCAGGCCGTGCAGCTTGCGAAAGCGGTGAGTTACGAGTCGGCAGGCACGGTCGAGTTCGTCGTCGATAGCGCGCGTCAGTTCTATTTCCTCGAGATGAACACGAGACTGCAAGTGGAGCACCCGGTCACCGAGTACGTGACCGGCCTTGATCTCGTCGAACTTATGATTCGGGTCGCCGCGGGGGAACCCTTGCCCTTTGCTCAATCCGATGTGTCGCTCGAGGGCTGGGCGTTGGAAGCACGGGTATATGCCGAAGACCCGACCCGAGGATTTCTTCCCTCAACCGGCAGGGTGACCCGCTACTCGCCGCCGGGCGGGGCTGATTACATCCGGGTGGATACAGGGGTCGATGAAGGCACTGACATCAGCATGTTTTATGACCCGATGATCGCCAAACTCGTCACGGCGGGAGAGACCCGAGCTCAAGCGCTTGAGCGAATGGCGGCAGCGCTGGATAGCTACACAATCCGTGGGCTTGCGCATAACGTGGCATTCCTCAACGCGGTCGTTCGGCATCCTCGTTTTCAAGCCGGTGACATGACCACTGCGTTTATCGATGAAGAGTTTTCCGACGGTTATGTCGAAACGCAAGCCACCCATCCCGACCCGGCTCTGCTCGTTGCGGTAGCGGCGTACTGCCAGGCCCGGGTCGATGCCTCCGAGCGAACCGATGGACCCGCCGAAGGTTTCCCGAAGCCCTATACCGTGGTGACTGCGGACGAAGCGCGGGAGGAATCGTCGGTGGAAGTGGGCGCTGCAGGTGCTGCCGCAACGGTTTCCGTTGGTGACCGATGTATCTCCCTGGAGAGTGTATGGCGGCCAGGGGAGGTGCTTTTCGCGGGCAAGGCGGACGGAGAACCGTTCGCCTTGCAGCTCGAACGACTCGGTCAGCGCTGGCGACTCGAACAGGCTGGTTGTGCGATCACGGTAAACGTACTTAGCCCACGCGCTGCGGAGCTGAATCGACTAATGCCAATCAAACGGCCACCGGACCTTTCCAAATTCCTTCTGTCTCCCATGCCCGGTTTGCTCGTTCGGGTCTCCGTCGAACCGGGTCAGGCTGTGAAGGCCGGTCAAGAGCTCGCGGTTGTGGAGGCGATGAAAATGGAGAACGTACTGTTTGCAAGCCAGGACGCAACGGTGGCGGCAGTTTTGTCGAGTGCCGGGGATAGCCTGACGGTTGACCAGGCCATCATTGCCTTCGATTAGCCACGGTCGCGGGATATTGCAGGACCGATCATTCGCCGAACGAATTCAAACGGGAGATCGCCGGGCACTCGCTAAGGCGATCACGTTGGTCGAGTCGTCTCGGCCGGAGCACCGCGAGGCCTCTGCTGCCCTGCTCGATAGTCTGGTCCCGCCGAAGAGTTCCAGTGTGCGGGTGGGGATTTCGGGGCCGCCAGGGGTTGGGAAGTCGACATTCATCGAGGCGTTCGGGCTGTATGCCATCGAACAGGGTCATCGGGTGGCGGTGCTTTCGGTGGATCCCTCCTCAAGCTTGAGTGGCGGTTCGATTCTTGGTGACAAGACACGGATGCAGCAGCTCGGTCGGCACCCCAATGCCTATATCCGGCCGACGCCAGCCGGTACCACGCTAGGTGGTGTTGCGCGCCGCACCCGCGAGACAATGGCGTTGTGCGAGGCGGCAGGATTTGACTTCGTGATCGTGGAGACAGTGGGGGTTGGACAGTCGGAGACCGCATGCGCGGAAATGACCGACATCTTCCTTGTTCTCCTGCTGCCGCTCGGTGGCGATGAACTGCAGGGCATCAAGCGGGGAATCATGGAGCTTGCCGATGTCGTATTGGTGAACAAAGCCGACGGAGCGCAAGTCGAAGCGGCGCAGCGCACGGTTGCGGAATATCGTAATGGCCTTCGGCTTCTGCGACCCCGTTCACCCCACTGGATCCCGTTGGTTGAAGCATGCTCCGCGTTGCGTGGGGACGGGATTGACCTCGCTTGGACTCACGTATTTGCTCACCGGGAGGCAATGTTGTCAGCGGGAGTGTTTCATCGACGGCGAGCTCAACAAGCGATTGCTTGGATGCGTGACGAGCTGAACGATCAATTGCATTCGTGGCTGATGACGGAGCCGTCGGTGGCCGAGGAGCTTGCCCGCTGCGAGCGGCTGGTTTCCGAGGGCGCTCTTGCGCCGCCCGCTGCCGCGCGGCGAATACTGACTCGGGCATTATCCTAGTGAGCTTGTGCTGGGTGTGGTCTCGTTTGCGAGAGCTTGCACCGGAGCAGGTTCATGCTGTTTTTGAGGCTCGGCAAGCGGTATTTGTGCTGGAGCAGACTTGCCTCTATCCAGATATCGACGAACTCGATCTCGAGTCTTGGCATTTGCTTGGAAGCAAGGCTGGCGCGCTTTGTGCGTATCTGCGAGTGGTTCCCCCGGGAAAGAAATATGAGGAGCCGTCGATAGGGCGGGTCCTGACGGTGTCGTCGGCGCGCGCCAAGGGCTATGGGCAGGCGCTCATGAGAGAAGGGATCCTCCGCACCGAGCAGCGTTACCCGAACGCCGGGATACGCATCTCAGCGCAGTGCTATCTTCAACGATTTTACGAACACCTTGGATTCGTTACGGTGGGCGATCCTTATGATGAGGACGGAATTGCGCACCAGGAGATGCTGCGCGCGTGAATCTCCACTACGCGTGGGTGGTCGCGGGCACCGCAACTTTGGTGGTCTTGGGCGCAGTCGGCCTCGCCCGCT
>MDTE01005830.1_pt1 | contig 10456 bp, 7 predicted proteins | sample 811231 | NCBI WGS metagenome assembly MDTE01 (sample SAMN05326651, study PRJNA326480) | marine metagenome | isolation source: seawater | place: Indian Ocean: Red Sea | collected 2010 | reverse complement strand
GAAGTAAATGTTTCTTACAAGATGTGCCTGGCCTACACGACTGATGGTAACGAAGTGGGAATTTCTATTCTTGATGATGCACTTTATCAAATAGAAGCACCTAATCAAGCTTTTAACATTATTGATGGAAATGGATCCATAAATGGTGGAGCATCTGTAATAGTTGAGCTAGAGAATACTGTTCCAATCGCCATGGCAGTTTTGAAAGTATCTAATGAACCTCAGGTTTTAATTCCTAGCGATGAGCCATTTATAGACGCCAATGAAAATAGTGTTTTCGACGAGGGCGAGGACTTTATCGATTGGAATGATAATAATGTCTGGTCTCCTGTTATTGAGCCGGTGTTGCTGTCAGATGGTTGGAATATCACCCAAGAAATAAATGATGGCGAGATAACCATAGGATTAACTAATTGGTCAGAACCTTTGGAACCAGGCTCTAGGCAATTATTTAGAATTAATTATTTTGTTGGAGAAGAAGCCTTATTGAATGATGTGATTTCTGTTAATAGTGAATCCATCCTTATCCTTGATGCCTGGGGCAACAATGGCGCATCTTCGACACATGATTCTGGGATAATTACCATCACAGGTGTATTATCTAGCGCACATGAATCCATTAATTATCCTAGCACCTTTTCAATAAATAGAATTTTTCCTAACCCGTTTAATCCTATTACAAAGATATCGTTCTCGGTCCCTTTCAATTCCGAGAATTTAAGCTTAAGAATTTTTGATATATTGGGATCAATGCAAGCTGAATTAGCAAATGGTACATTTGAAGCTGGCAACTACACAGTTAATTGGAAAGCCTCAAATAAAAGCAGTGGTATTTATTTTATTGAACTAAAAGCCAAACAGTTTAGAGATATCAAAAAAGTTACTTTAATAAAGTAATCAAGCAGTTTTTCTATTTTTTATCATTTTAAAATCAGGATCTTTTCTCCTTTTTATCGTCTCAGCTGTAACCAATACTTTCTTAACCCCCTCCATGTCTGGTAATTTATACATGATATCCATTAAATAATCTTCCATAACCGATCTCAAAGAACGGGCTCCTGATTTTTTTTCAATAGCAATACGAACTATTTCATTTAGAGCATCTTTTTCGAATTCTAAGACTACACCCTCTAACATAAACAGTTTTTGATATTGTTTAATAATTGAATTTTTCGGTTCTAATAATACTTTTAATAGATCTTCATGTCCCAAGATGTCCAAAGATGCCAATATAGGTAACCTGCCAACAAGTTCAGGTATGATACCATAAGAAACTAAATCTTCCTGTTTAACATCCGAAAAAGGACTGAGAATAGGTTTGTTAAATATGATGTTCCCTCCAAACCCGACTTCACTTTTACCTATTCGGGAAGATATTATTTCTTCTAATCCAGCAAATGACCCTCCACAAATAAATAAAATATTTTTAGTGTTGATTGGAATTAAGCTTTGCTCTGGGTGTTTACGCCCTCCTTTCGGAGGAACATTCGCAACTGTTCCTTCAAGAATTTTCAGTAGTGCTTGCTGAACTCCTTCTCCACTTACATCTCTAGTTATTGATGTGCTAGCGCTTTTTCGACCTACCTTATCTATTTCATCAATATAGATTATACCTTTTTCAGCAGCTGAAACATTGTAATTAGAAACCTGCAAAAGCCTAACTAGAATATTTTCTACATCTTCTCCAACGTAACCCGCCTCAGTAAGTGTAGTAGCATCAGCAATGGAAAAAGGGACAGATAATATTCTTGCTAATGTCTGCGCCATCAAGGTTTTACCTGTACCCGTAGGCCCTACCAATAAAATATTACTTTTATCAATCTCCACATCTTGCATGTAACTCTGAAAAATGATTCTTTTATAATGATTATAAACCGCAACAGAAATAGCTTTTTTTGCGTTTTCTTGACCTACAACATATTTATCTAAACCTAATTTTATTTTTGAGGGTTTTTGAAGTGTCACTTTGAATCCACTCTGAGCATCGCCTGTTTCGGAACCTAAGTTTACTTTGGGCTTAGTACCTTTTTGTATGTGCTTCATTTACGTTTGTTTAAAACTGTGTCTATCAAACCATAAGCTTTTGCTTCTTTTGCAGAAAGGTAGTTATCTCGATCCGTATCAGCCTCGATTTTTTTTATAGTCTGGCCTGTGTTTTCCGATAAAATATAATTTAATTGTTTTTTAATCCTTATTATCTCTTCTGCTTGGATCTTGATATCGGTAGCTTGACCTTCCGCTCCACCCATGGGTTGATGGATCATAATCCTTGAATTTGGAAGAGCCGACCTCTTACCTTTAGCACCACCAGCCAAAAGAAAAGCTCCCATACTTGCTGCCTGACCAAGGCAAATAGTAGCTACATCTGGCTTTATGTATTGCATTGTATCATAGATTCCCATTCCAGATGAGATAATACCTCCAGGAGAATTAATATAAAGATAAATATCCTTTTCCGAGTCCTCAGCTTCTAAAAAAAGAAGCTGAGCTATAATTAAAGAGGCCATAGTGTCCTCAACTGGTGTGCCAAGAAAAATAATTCTTTCTTTAAGAAGCCTTGAATAAATATCAAAAGCTCTTTCTGATCTACCCGTTTGCTCTACTACCATAGGAACCAATTGATTCAATATTTTATCATTGTTTTGCATTTGCGTTCTCCCTAAGTTTTTTCGTTTCGACTGTAACCTCTTTAATATTTGCAAATTGTTCAAGGTAGCTAATTATCTTTTTTTCAATAAGATCGTCCTCAATTCTTTTTCTATTACTAGGCTTTTTGTAAAATCTTTTTATCTCTTTATCAGATTTGGGAGTACGTTCGATAAGCCTTAGAATTTCATCATCAACTTCCTGCTTTTCTACCTTTATTGATTGAGCATTAATGATTTCTTTTCTTATTGCGTACCATTTTACATTTCTTTCTGCAATCGATTTATACTGCTCTTTAACCTTATTTTCATCAAGTGGTTCACCATTATTCTGCTTTTTTACATCCTCTAAAATATTTTGAAGGTAATTTTCAACCATTGATGGAGCAAAAGAGGGATTGATAAAATCTATGGCTTTATCTGATAATTCCCTTTCATAGGCAGTCTGCGAACGCTCCTTAAAATTTTCTATTATTTTCCTTTCAACATCTTTTCTTAAGGAATCGATTGAATCCAGTTCAGGATTAACAGCTTTTAGAAAATCACCATTGAGTTCTGGAAGGTTTTCACGCTCAACTCTATCAACCAATAAATCATAATCTGCGTCTCCTCCATTTTCATTCACAGGAAGTCTAAGCCTTGCTCCTTCACCAGATTTTAATCCTATCAATTTATCTTTTTGGTCATCCGTGAAAGATCCATTTCCAACCCTAAGATACTGGTTTTCAAATTTTTTACCAATAATTGGGACACCAGAATCATCTAATTTTTGTAAGGAACAAACTAAATAGTCTCCTTCAATCGCACCATCTTCAATTGTAGTAATTGATGCCTGTGATTTTCGTAGTTGCAAAATAGCATCTTCAATATCTTTTTCATCATGTAAATATGTTGTTTTACTAACCTGTAAGGAATTTTTTTTTAAACTTGGGATAGATAGTTTAGGTTCAATTTCAAAAGTAGCCGTGAAAGAAAAGTTATCCTCCCTATGAAAATTAACATCTTTTATTTCAGCCTTATTAACAGGAGTGAGTTTTTTTTCTTGTACAGCAGCTAGGTAATAGTGTTGGAAATTTGCATCCATGAATTCAGCTTCTATATTAGATTGAAACTGTGCCAAAAGCCTGCTCATAGGAACTTTCCCAGGACGGAAACCAGGCATTTTAATTTTTTTACTAAACGCTTTTGCAGCTTTATTAAAATTGGGCTGAACTTCCTCCCATGTTATATTAACTTTTAATTCCCTAGTGTAATCATTTATAATTTTTTCTACAACTTCCACAATATTTCCTAAATTAACTTTTTTGAATTTACTGACCTCTGTGTTTCTTAATTAGCATGAATTTAAGTTTCTTTTTAACTAAGGGTTTGAAATCATACTAACTAAAAGCAACATATCAACAAGTGTAATTTGATTATCATTATTTATATCGGAAACAAATCCTGAACAACTAGCACTTATTGATCCATCAATTATTTTATCAGCGAGTAGTAGAATATCGATAATATTTATTTCACCAGAGTTATCAAGATCTCCTATCAGCCATTCTAAGCAAGCATTAGTTGGGTACGCAAAGAACTTATGCCATCCAGCTGGCGGATTATGCTCTACTCTACCGGATGAATCTGCGCTCATAATATAGTAAGAAATATAACTAGAGTCAGCCAATGAAGGTATCCAACCTTCCCACTCATTTGAACTTTCAATATTGTCTGAAGGAAAAATGGGAGTAGAATTCCAATAGTCTATTTCATCCGTCTTCCAGAAAATTTTCATTGAATCAGAAATCAAGCCAGTGTCACTTAGGTCGTCAATAATTACGCTAACATTATATCCGTTTGAATCAGGTGAAATACTATCATTTAAAGGATTATGGAAAATTTGTAGCATTTGAAGGTCGGGAATACCTTTCACGCGACAATGAAGTGCATCTGTCGATTCCCATGAACCACTAAATCCAATAACTTCATATCCTGGCATAGCTTCAGAATATACGGCAAGGGCTTCATCATCCCATGAGCTACCGGATATAGGTACAAAAACTTTATTATTTAGAATCATTGAATTGGTGTAGGGCTGATTTGATGGAGTCCAAACTCTGAAAAGTTCCCAGGGTTCATTCCAATGCGTGGTTGATGTTGAAAAGTAATTAGCTATTTCTTCAATTTCACTATGTTGAGGGTGTGTATTTGGCACTTCTCTAATTAAAACTTTGGTTGGGCTTAAATATTTACCCCAACAATCAATGTGATCAATGTATGTGTTATTTGGATCTGGTACCACGTGATATGTGTTGATACCATAATAGCCTTCCATTATACCATATACCTGATCATTTGAAATATTATTTTCAACAAAAACAAGATCCGTTGATGCTGAGATCCCCAAACCATCTGTCATATAATTACCCCCGCAATGAATAATATCTGCAGAAAAATAAGGTACATTTAGGTAGTTTGAAATTTTCATTGGTGCATCATTATCATTCGGCCTCGGCCTATTGTAGGTGAAATCAACTACTGATACCCTTCTTTCTCCATCTACAACCCACCAAGGACCATAATCCCTTGTCCAGTAACTATCCGTTGAGCCAAGAACAAATTCTACATTATCCATGTTAATATTACCACTCGCCATACTATTATATGCAGAATTTTGCTGATTGGAAGAAACAAGACAATATATAATCACATCCTGAGCCATTTCCTGAATTAATTCGATTGGTATTCCAAAAGGGTATCTTATCAAAACTCCTGACATAGGCTCGAATTCGGATATATTACGTATTGGTTGTGGAGGTGGGTCAGTTTCTCTACCCATGGAGTAAATTTCACTTACCTTTTGCATCTCATCATCAGTTAATCCTATTGGAAGCTCATTTTCTGAACCCATAAGCAGAAAATTTAGCATGATAATAAAAAGAAGTTTTACAATATACTTCATTTAGAAATTAGCTGTAAATAATAAAAAATATAGACCTGTTATTTATATGAATTTTACCTGACAACATACATGCCAAGGTTATATCCACTATTGTCGTAGCCTATATGTAGCTCCTTCCATTGTTTTTAAAAACTTTTCTAATTGATTTTCAGTATGGAAAAGTTCGTCTATTGGTACAAAAACATCACTTGGATATTCTGTTTCGTCGTAATCACGAATGAAGTTTGATTCTAGCTTTAAAACCACATCTCTCAAAACCATTGGTGGAATGTCTTTACTCCTCATAAAATTGATTTGGAGATTAAGCTGCCCGCTTGATGTCAAATGAAATAAAGGAAGTGGCCCAACATCAGTGTTACATCTAAATGTTAAAGTGCCATGGTCAGTTCCTCGACCCCATGAAATGTCATCAGCAAATTTTTCGGTGAACTCAATAATAGCTACACCTACTTTTGCCACTTCTCTAGTGCACTGTTCTCTTAAATGATCTATGAATAAATTTTTATCCCAATTTGACATATATAGCTCACTTGCTTATTAAATTCTAATTTGAGGGGTTAAAATTTACGACAACTTATTAAAAAGCAAAATAATTCTATTGATTCAGAAATTAATAGTAGGAAGTTTTATTCTAACTTTATCCCTAAACCAAATAACGTCGTCTGGCGATTTTTCGCTACCCCAACTTTGATATATTGGAATAATAAAAGGTCCTAATTCAAATCCGCTGCTTATATAATTTGTTTCAAATAAATTTTTACTAATTATACTTGATACATCAAAAAATATATTCCCTGGAAGATATGGAATCGACTGGTTTAATTGAAATTGCAGCAGGGGATCTATTGTACTTTGCTTGGGGTTAAAAGGGTCAACTCCTTTTTGGCCAAATCCATGATACGTATTTTCCAAAACTTTAAGATCATTGTTTATTGATGTTCGATTTATCACCAATGCTGTAAAGTTTGGATCTACACTTCCAAATATAAAGTTTCTGTATTGCTTAGGCACACTACTATTATTAAAAAAAGCATCCAAGCTTATAAAAATATCCGTTTTTATTTTTTTTGCAATTTGCAAATTATAATTTCCAAAAATTCGTCCCTTTAGAAAACCTTTGCCTGCATGTACTCCTACTCCCAACGAATAATCATTAAAATAGTTTATAATCCATTTTTTCTCAAATGTAAATTGACCAATAAAGTATTTTCCCTCATCGTACAATGTTTTATCAAAGGCTCTCTCAATAAGATTATGATAAAAAATATTGGTTTTTATTGAACTTATTGGAGTTTTTGTAAGCGGTTTTTTCAAAGTTCCACTAAATCCAATACTTCCTCCTCTGCGTCCTTCAGCACTTGACAATTTAACGCTCCACCTTTGTTTGTGGAACATATCGAAATAGTTATTTTCACGAAAAATACGTATACCCCCAACAGGGTTTTTATTATTGAAATCATAGGCCATAAAACCAGCTAATGAATTTTTACCATAGCCTGGTAAAAAGCCGTACCATGCAGCTAGTCCTGGAGCGAAACTATTATAGGTATTATAAGTAAAAAGCCAGGGGATAATATTTATATCAGTTCTATAATATTCTGGATTATCAAAAATAAAATTTAATTTAAAAAATCTTTTTGAAGAATTGTTAGTCCTTACAACGTCGGGCATCATTTTATCAGGATCAATTACTGCATAATCACAACTATATGGCTTATCATATTCTGCAAATTCGGAATCTTGCCTATACCAAGATCGTTTAAGTTCTTTTCCATTTTTATCATAGTATGCAACTTCGTATGGTGAATCAAAGCCTCCTAAATTTTGAACTACAAACTTCTTTCTTTTTTCTTTGATACAATAATCGATATTTGATGTATTTGCGAATACATTTTCAAAAAACCAATCTAAATTTTCATCTAAAATAGAATCAAAATAATATTCAAAGTCATCTGGAGATGGATGCTTAAATTGCCATTCTTTGTAAAATTTTTTCAGAATTTGATCCATCTTATCTTCGCCAATGTAGTGCTGCAAGAACCTTAGCATTACAGCAGGCCTGGTATAGTTCTGAAAATAATTACTTATATTAAAATTTTCATCAGCTGAAATATCTAATGGTTGTGCATCTTTATTTTTGCTATTACCCGCAAATCCCAGGTAATGGTAGGAGTGAATGTCAATATTTTTTGCTATTCCTAATTTATTTTGCAAGAAGTTCCTTAAGATAATTTGAAAGTCCCTATCTCTATATTTTTTCTCCCAATATCTAATATTTGAATACTCATTTAAACCCTCATCCAACCAAGTAAACTCCCTTTCATTATTTCCTAATATACCATAAAACCAGTTATGTCCTACTTCGTGCATGATGACAAACTCAAGCATATCTTTTGAATCTGCTTTGGATATAACTGTAATATTCGGATATTCCATTCCTCCACCAGCAGACATATCCCCATCAACAGCAGTGATGTGATTGTAAGGGTAATCGCCATAAAATTTGCTATACCAGTACCCTGAATCATGAAGGTATTCAATAGACCTTTTCCAAAGCTTTGCATTTTTTGGTAAGTACATACTCCATAAAGTTACCTTTCTTTTGGATTTCTCAAGATAAAGTTCTCCTTTGTTTACAATCCAATTCGGGTCTGCAAACCATGCAAAGTCATGAACATTATTTTGTTTAAAGCGAAGAGTTTTATACCCTAAATACCTGTTTAATTTTCCTCTTCTACTATCTTTTTTAAGGTTTGTTTTTTTGTTTTTTTGCAAAAGTTTTATTTTCTTTTTGAATTGCTTATTTTCTAATGACAAAAGTGAATTTCCAATGAGAGCCAATGAGTCCAACCACTGCAATTCCTTTTCACTATTAAACATATCTCCGGTAGCCATAACTCTATATTCTTTTGGTAGAGAAATCGTCACATCAAAAGAACCAAATTCACTGTAAAACTCACCCATGTTTAGATATGGCATGGGGTGCCAACCATCCTTATCATACACAGCTGGTTTTGGATACCACTGTGTAATTTCATAGTGTTTACCTGCGTGACCTAGTCTGGAAAATATTTTCGGCAACTTAACAAAAAAAGGTGTTTCAATGGTTGTGACTTGCCCCGGATACAAAGGACTAGGCAATATAACCTTTATAACATCGATCCATTTTGGATGATTTTCCCAGGTTGAAGAGATACCATTAACTACAAAATCTAAGCTATCAATATAACCTCTATCCTGATCTTCACTATAATGAAATCGAGTTGAACCCAACCTTAATAATTGTCTTGCCAACGCAGTTGAATCATCTTTATAAGCATTTGGCCAAATATGGAACCAAATATAATCTAAAGTATCTAGTGAATTATTTGTGTATTCAATTTTTTCAAAAGCAGATAAGGTATGCTCCTGGTCATTTAACTTCACATCGATTTTATAGGAAACATGTTGTTGAAAATATTCTTTTTGAGCTGGTGAGCTAACGATTCCAACCACAAAATAAATAAATAACCTTATGCTAGTCACTTTTTTCAGTTCGTTCAAATGTTTCAGGAATGGTAAAATATGAAGCATCAAAAGAGTTAGTATAAAGTTCTTTTATTTCGAAACTCATTGATTTAAAAACTTTATGTTTAATGTGCATTTTTGCCTTCACAATTCTACCTTTCAATGAATCTAATGTAGCTGAAGAATTAGCGCTTCGAACAAAATCATCAGAAGAAATCACGTCAGGATTTTTCCGATTTTGATCTTTATTGGGAATAAAACTTCCAATTATATCTAATTTTAGCGAATCAAGAGTGTCTTTTAGTGAAAGTTCTTTTACTAACCACTCTTCAAAAAATAATTTTTGAGTAGAATTCTGTATGGTCGTAGTCCATTTTTTTGCTCTGAATCCATTTATTTCTTCAAGTTCACTTGATTCTTCTCTCTGAATGATAAATTCACCTTCTGCAGAATCAAAAAGACTTTCAAAAATTCTAGAAAAAAATAATGATCTAGATATTGGAGTTTGAGAAACCGTGTCTTTTTTTTCCTTATCAAAGTATTCATCAACATTGACTAACCAGTACTCTTCATCCTTTTTGCTGTATTTTAATATGTTTTTCTCACCTTTGACTATTATTTCTCCGTCGTCCTCGTTAAACATTTTTCTTAATAACCAGCTTTTGGGGTACATCTTCGAATTTATTTTAAAATACCCAGGTGCTATATATTCTTCTTTCTCGATTATCACCTTCCCAATCCCTTTGGTGTCCCAAAGAAATTCAGTAACATATTTAATTTGCATATTTTGAGCAAAAAGCGGAAAGCTGAAAAATATGCTTCTAAAGAAGAAGGTCCTCACCAAGACGTACATCAAACTATAGCGAATGAGTGTTTTACTTTTCCTTCAATTGATATTACTAATTTATCGCCGACACTTAAAGAAGCTACACCTTTTGGTGTGCCTGTAAAAATCAGATCTCCTGATTGGAGAGGAACATCTTGAGCAACCTTCGATAAAATTTCCATTGGTGACCAAATCATACCACTGCAAAAAGCATTTTGTCTCTCTTCCCCATTTACTTTTAGTTTTAACTGTAAATCTGAAAATTCAATTGATTTTTTCGTAGGTAATATTGCTGACATAGGTGCGCTCCCAATAAAATTTTTCCCAAGAAACCATGGCTTTCCATCATGCTTGGCTTCTGCTTGTAAATCTCTTCTAGTAAGGTCTACGCCAACAGCTATTCCAAATATATTGGCATCATCCCCAATTGCTAAAACTAACTCTACCTCATGTTGAAGATTTGATGTTTTCGCAGGAAAAGAAACATCATTGTTTGTTATAGTCCAATTTGGTTTTGAAAAGAAAAAGGGAGAT
>MDTE01199161.1_pt1 | contig 10457 bp, 5 predicted proteins | sample 811231 | NCBI WGS metagenome assembly MDTE01 (sample SAMN05326651, study PRJNA326480) | marine metagenome | isolation source: seawater | place: Indian Ocean: Red Sea | collected 2010 | reverse complement strand
TATTCTAATGAGTTATTTAATTTAAATCCCTTCTCAGAAAGTACCTTTTGTGATTCTGCAATCTTTTTATCTTCAATTATCATTTCTTCAACTAACTCCTCTAATGTAATGGTTGGTTCCCATCCAAGTTCATTATAAGCCTTAGTTGGGTCTCCAACTAATTGATCAACTTCAGAGGGGCGAAAGTACTTTGGATCTATTCGAATTACTATTTCTTTTGTGTCTCCTCTTTTACCAACTTCATTAATTCCTTCTCCTTCCCATATTATGGCAGGTTCATTGGGATTATTGTTCCAACCCAGCTTAGATGCACTTATTTCGATAAATCTTCTTACTGTCTCCATTCTCCCAGTGGCAATCACAAAATCTTCTGGTTTTTCTTTCTGAAGCATTAACCATTGCATCTGTACATAATCTTTTGCATGTCCCCAGTCTCTTTTGGCATCGATATTACCCATATAAATGCATTTTTCTATTCCCTCATCAATTCTAGCTAATCCTCTTGTAATTTTTCTTGTAACAAAAGTTTCACCTCTCCTAGGACTTTCATGATTAAATAGAATCCCATTGCAAGCATAAATACCATATGCTTCTCTATAATTAATAGTTATCCAGTAAGCATATAGTTTGGCTACTCCATATGGACTTCGAGGATAAAAGGGGGTACTTTCTCTTTGGGGGACCTCTTGAACTAAACCATACAATTCACTAGTACTTGCCTGATAAATTCTTGTTTTATTCGTCAAATTTAATAATCTAACAGCCTCAAGAATTCTTAATGTACCGAGCGCATCACAATTAGCAGTATATTCGGGAGATTCAAAGCTTACTGCTACATGACTTTGAGCAGCTAGATTGTAGATTTCATCAGGTTTTATTCTTTCTATGATTTTTATTATATTTGTACTATCTGTTAAGTCGCCATAGTGAAGTATTAAATTCGGATCATTTTCATGAGGGTCTTCATAAAGATGATCTATTCTTGATGTATTCAAACTACTAGATCTTCTTTTGATCCCATGCACTTTATAACCCTTACTTAAAAGAAATTCAGCCAAATAACTGCCATCCTGACCTGTAATTCCAGTAATTAATGCTACCTTATTTTTTATGTTCATTCTTTATTTATAAATTTTGAGTTATGGTTAAGAAACTCATAACAACTAGATTAAAATTTTCTCATAACATTACTACCTTTTGGATAAAGATTTAATATTTTTAAAACTTACATAAAAATAATTATTGATATTTAAGGTATCAAAATTATCTTCAAATCTTTCGATATCATCTTCTCCAAAGTATGAATCAGTTTGTATCAATATTATCACTGAGTGGATTTAAAAATTTTTGCTTAATATACGCTTAGAATTTTTTGGGATAATAGTACTTTCATTTTTCTTCAAAATAATATTTTTTCATCAATTTGGAAATGAGCTTGGAAGTTGATTTCAGGCAATTTTTGAGGTCTATGTGAATGTTTTTATAAAGAAAGTTTTACTAATGGTTTAACTGTAATCAATTAAGTTCCAATTTAATCTAACACTAATTCATAGTGACCATATTGCCTTTATATTTTCTGATGTTCTATCTAAACCTTTAAAGTGTTTCATTTTTTAAGTTCATTAACTATATTCTTTACTTCTTGAGATTTATTCTTATTTGCAATTAATATTCCATCATTTGTTTCAAAAATTATTAATTTTTTAAGATCATTATCAATTAAAAGTCTGCTTTAAGTTTTAATTCAAAAATCCTTTATCTCTTTTGAAATTAATTTGCCCTTACAATTAATTCCATCAATTCTTTGGATGATAGTTACCATATTGATTCCTTACTATCCATATCACTCCAACCAACCTCTAAAGGTAAAACTTTCGCAAAATTCGTTCTTCCTATTACTGATATCTCAATAGGAAATTCAGGGCATTTTTTTAAGAACTTTTATTAAACCTTTGGAATTATAAATCTTTCTCGCTGTCTTTTAATGATTTCATGCAATAGTAGTTAATCTTAGGCCCAAATTTATTTATTTCTTTAAAAATTATTTTAGCTTAAAATAGAAATATTCTTCTATTCCGCGAATATTTTTTTATTTCTTATATGATTTTAAATTCGTATTCTATTTTTTATTTACTGGACATATGAAAAAGTTGCTAATTACTGGTGGAACAGGTTTTATTGGGAGTCATACTTGTGTAGATTTGCTAAATAAAGGATACGATTTGGTTGTCCTTGATTCATTTATAAATAGTTCTCCAAAAATATCTGAAAATATTTCAGAAATTGTAAATTTAAGTAAATTGAAAAATAACTTAGAATTGATTAAATGTGATTTGAAGAACGAGGATCAACTTGCAGATATTTTTCTAAAACATTCAAAATCGTCAATGCCTATTGAAGGAGTAATACATTTTGCAGGATTGAAATCAGTTTTAGATTCTATAAATAACCCATTATTATATTGGGATAGCAATGTTGGAGGAACAATAAATCTTTTAAAACAAATGGATATATTTAAATGTAATACAATTGTTTTTAGCAGTAGTGCTACGATTTATGGAAATAATAATTCAAATTATATTACTGAATCATCACCGATAAATCCAAGTAATCCATACGGCGAAAATAAGGTTGCAATTGAAAAAATACTTGAATCAATTTTTATAAGTTCCAAAAATAAATGGCGCATTGCTAATCTCCGATATTTTAATCCTATTGGCGCTCACCCTTCCGGGTTAATTGGTGAAAATCCTATTGGGGCGTCTAATAATATTTTTCCTAATATTTGCAAAGTGGCTTTGAAAAAAATTAAAAAATTTCATATATATGGAGGCAATTATGATACCCATGATGGCACAGCAGTGAGAGATTATATACATGTAATGGATATCGCCGAAGGACATTCACTAGCTTTAGAGTATTTAATGAAAAAAGAGTTTGAATTTATTAATTTAAATTTGGGCTCAGGAAAAGGAACGACTGTTTTTGAGCTTTTAAATACTTTTGAGAAAGTTAATAAATGTCAAATACCTTATGAAATTATTGAAAGACGAAAAGGAGATGCAGGTTTTGTTGTCGCAAATAACGAACTTGCAAGAAGGTGTTTAAATTGGATTCCATCAAGATCTATTGAGGAAATGTGCAAAGATGGTTGGCTCTTTCATATCAAAAATTAATAAAAAATTTTTTTTAAAGATCTTAAAGTTTTATTATTTAATTACTCTTTATAGATTTAATAGTTTTTTATTCTGATATCTGCACTTGTTTTAGCTTCCCAACCTAATTGATTAATTCAAGAAGTATCTTATTTTCTTGGGTTACCTCCTGGTCTAGGCTCATACAATACTTACCCTGACTTTAAAACTCATTTATTTGGCAATTTTAAAAGTTAAATATTTTATGGTCATTTCGAAACTGAAAAAATTTATTTAGTTGTTAATCTAGATTACCAAAATTCCTCTTTTTAAAAAAAAATATCAAGTTATTATTAAAATTAAATCAATAAGTAAATTTCTTAAAAATATAGTTTTTAATATTTTAATTTATTAGATGAAGAAATTAATTTTTATTTTTAAAAAAGTATGAATAAGTTAATACCTATAATTTTGTGTGGCGGAAGTGGGACAAGATTATGGCCTTCATCAAGATCTTCTTTCCCTAAACAATATTTGAAGATTAATAATGAAGATGAATTATCTTTTTTTCAGAGAACAATTAAGAGGATAAGCAAAATTGATTGCATAGATGATCCAATAGTTATATGTAATGAAGAGCATAGATTTATAGTCGCTGAACAACTAAGATGTCTTAAAGTTAAAGCGAAGTCTATAGTTCTTGAGCCATTAGCGAGAAATACAGCCCCTGCAATAACTGTTGCAGCGATCAAAGCTATAAAAGAAGATAATGATTGTAATTTACTAGTACTTCCCTCAGATCACTTAATAAAAGACATAAATGAATTTGATAGAGTTATTAATAAAGCTATTAAATATTGTGATTTAGGGAAATTAGTAACATTTGGAATTGTTCCAACGAAGGCTGAAACCGGTTACGGTTATATTGAAGCTTTAAATGTTCTAAATACAGAAAAGATAAAAGGAGAGAGAATAGTTAGATTTATTGAGAAACCAAATAAAAAAGTTGCAGAAAAGTTGATTTTAAATCAAAAGTTCACTTGGAATAGTGGTATTTTTTTGTTTAAGGCAACAGTTTACATAGATGAGATTCGTAAAAAATGCCCTAGTATATTTAAATATTGTAAGGAATCCATATCTATTGAGATGTTGGATCTAGATTTTCAAAGGATTGAAAAAAAATCTTTTTCACTTTGTGATGATATATCAATAGACAAGGCAATTATGGAAAGAACTGATTTAGGAATTGTACTCCCAATGAATGTTGGATGGAGTGATATTGGAAACTGGCAATCCATGTGGGAGGTATGTGAAAAGGATAATAAAGGAAATGTTATTACTGGAGAAGTAATTTCTGAAAATGTTAAAAATTCGTATTTGAGAAGTGAGAGTAGACTACTAATCGGCATAGGATTTGAAGACATAGTTGCTGTAGAGACAATTGATGCAATATTAATAGCAAAAAAAGATCAAACTCAAAGTGTCAAAGATGTTGTTAAATATTTGGAATCAAAAAATAGAATAGAGGCAAACACACACAAAACAATTTTTAGGCCTTGGGGAAAATATACTTCAATATCAAAGGGGGAAAATTGGCAATTAAAAAAAATAATTGTATTTCAAGGACAATCACTTTCTCTTCAACTACATAATTTTAGAAGTGAACATTGGGTAGTAGTAAGTGGTGTGGCTTTAGTTGAAATTGATGGAAAAGAGAAAATTCTTAAAGAGAATGAAAGTGCATTTGTACCTGTTTCTACAAAACATAGATTGTCAAATCCAGGTAATAAGGACTTGGTTTTGATAGAAGTGCAAGCTGGGAATTACCTAGGAGAGGATGACATAATAAGATTCGAAGATAAGTATGGAAGGTTAAAGTAAATTTTTAAGTTTTTTTATGATTTTTATCGCTTGTTTAATTCTTTAGATTCTTTATTATTATATTTTTCGTCTTTGCGATCACACTATATAAAGATTACTTCTTTGAAAAAATTATTATTAGGACAATTATTGGATGAATTTTTTATCGGGATGTAAAAATTTATTCATTTTTAAAAAATGAATAAAGTACTCTTTAATTTATAAAGGATATTTTCTTTAAAACTTATCAATAAAGTATAGTAAAATTTAAGAATTTGATTAATAAATATATTTGGTATGAAAACTAATGAAGCAATTTTAGTTACTGGAGCAGCTGGTTTTATAGGTGCTGCATTAATTGAGAAGTTTTTGAAAAATGGTACGAATATAATTGGCATTGATAATTTAAATTCATATTATTCTCCTTCCTTAAAATTATCTAGGTTAGAGAGATTAAAAAAAATCTCAAAAAACAATTCAGGTAATTTTTTATTCAAAAAAATATCGATTGAAGACAAGGAAAATATTAACTTTCTTTTTGAAAATTATCAATTTAAAACTGTTGTGCATTTAGCTGCTCAAGCAGGAGTTAGGTATTCCTTGGATAATCCTAATGCTTATTTTCAAACAAATTTACTTGGTTTCGGAAATATCTTGGAAGCAGTTAGAAATAATCCAGTATCTAATTTTATATTTGCTTCTAGTAGTTCGGTTTATGGAGCTAATAGTGAATTGCCATATGCTGAAGATCAAAAAGTTGATCATCCTTTAAGTCTTTATGCGGCAACAAAAAAGTCAAATGAATTGATGGCTCATGCATATAGCCATTTATATGGCATTCCAACGATAGGATTAAGATTTTTTACTGTTTATGGTCCATGGGGAAGGCCAGATATGGCTCCAATGATATTTACAAAAGCAATTACAGAAAAAACTAAAATAAAAATATTCAACCATGGCGAGATGAAAAGAGACTTTACTTATATAGATGACATCACAGATGGAATTTTTAAGTGTTGTTATAAACCTGCTACTATTGAAAATGAATCATCATCATCAGCGCCATACAGGATTTTCAATATAGGGAATAATAGTCCTATAAAGTTAATGCAATTTATTGAAATTCTTGAAAAGAAATTATCTTTACAAGCTGATAAGGTTTTTTTAGATATGCAAAAAGGAGATGTCAAAGAGACATGGGCTGATATAAATTCATTACAGAAATGGGTAGATTATTCACCTTCAACTTCTATTGAAGAAGGGATTGAAAAATTTATTGAATGGTATATTAAATATTATAAAATTTAGATTTAAAATTTTTGATAATTAAACTGAAGTTCTTTTTTAAGGATTATTTTTTTAGATTTCTTTCTGATACTTAAATAAAAAATGTTTTATTAATAAAAAAAGAGGAATGTTGCTTTTAAATTTTCTGAAATATTATTAAAGATAACTCAATTAGTTCCGATTTAGGGTCTTTAAAAAAAATATTCTGAGATGAATGGAAATTTAAAAAAAATTTTTGCCATCGATATACTAATCTATAAGTCCATCTCCTAATCTCCACACATTCAAATCAGTTTTTCTAAGAGTTTCTTTTTCAGTTATTGATCTAGAATCGAAAACCCAGCCGGGCTTTCTCATTTTCTTTGCAATATTGTTCCAATCAATTGATTTATAAATATTCCATTCAGTAAGGATTAATACCGCGTCCATATTATCAAATGCTTTTAGGTGATTATTGACGAAAATCCAATTTCCTTCAGTATTGGTTTTTGAGTTTATTGTATTTAAATCCCCAATAATTTTTTGCTTAATCCCTAAATCAATTTCGATTTGTTGAATAGAAACTTTTGGGTCATGAATATAAAGATCTGCCCCCTCTTCCAGTAAATCTTTACATATCTGTATTGCAGCTGATTCTCTAGTATCATTTGTATTTGCTTTAAATGCAAAACCTAAAATCAATATTTTTTTGTTTGACAAAGTTCCAAATAACTTTTTGGTAACAAGATTGGAAATTCTATGTTGGTGCCACTTATTTAAAGTAATAACGCTTTCCCAAAAATCAGCAACTTCCTGGAGACCAAAATATTCAGATAAATAAACTAAATTTAAAATATCTTTTTTAAAACAACTACCGCCAAAACCTGGCCCGCAATCTAAAAACTTTGAACCAATTCTGCTATCAGATCCTATAGCTCTGCCTACTTCTCTAACATCTGCTCCAGTGGCCTCGCATAAGGCAGTAATGGAATTTATTGAACTTATTCTCTGAGCCAAAAAGGCATTTGCTGTTAATTTTGCTAACTCGCTGCTCCAAATATTAGTTTTTATGATTTTATTTTTGGGGACCCATTCTAAATAAATTTCGCATAAAGCTTCTATGGCCTCTTGCTTCTCGCCACCAATTAAAATCCTGTCAGGATTTGTGAGGTCATTAATCGCAGTTCCTTCAGATAGAAATTCAGGATTTGATAAAACATCAAATGTAGAATTATTACCATCGGGGGATGATTTATTTGTAGAAGATTCAAGTATTGACTTTATTACTTCTGCAGTTCTAACAGGGAGAGTGCTTTTTTCTACGACAATAGTATGTCCTTTTGAAAACTTAGCTACCTGACGGGCGCATACTTCCACCCATTTCAAATCACTTGCCTTACCCGCTCCAATTCCCTTTTTTTTTGTGGGCGTATTAACAGAAATAAAAACCATATCAGCATCTTTAATTTTTTCTTCTAAAAGAGTTGAAAAATGTAAGTTCCTACCTCTGCACCTTTTTACTATTTCGGCGAGACCAGGTTCGTAAACAGGCAATTTATCTAAATCTTTATTGTTCCAATCAGCAATTCTTTCTTGATTAACATCAATAACTTCAATATTTATATTAGGACATTTGTCTGCAATTACTGCCATAGTAGGACCTCCTACAAAACCAGCTCCAATACAACAGATGTTATTGATTTTGTATTTCATGAATTCCTATTTATCTATATTTAAAAATCAGAATCTTTTTATTATAGTATCTGAATTAGAATTTATATTATTTGTGATTCATTTTTGCATTTTATCACTATAACTTTTAAATTTGGAAAAACATTCTAAATAGCAACCTTTTTTTTGCATAAAGAAGCTTTTTTACCCTACATATAAAGTCAAAGGTAATTCTTTCTAATTACTTAAATCAATTAATCAAATTCAGAAAACTTTTAAAGTTTCAGGAATATCTTGAAAAATAAAAAAAATTGAGAGTTCTCATAAAATAAAAGTTTTAATATAAAAAACATTCTTAATGATGAGAGTTTAACTAGAGAAATTTTATTTATTTAAATATTTATAGTGAAATAATTTATAAATATTTTTTTATTTTCTTTTTAAACTTTAGATTCAAAATAAACTAAAGTTGATTACATACTTTATTATAAGGTTTGAATAATAAAAGCTTAGATAATATTTTTTGAAAAACTATTGAAAAATTATGCGTATCAAAATACCCAAACTTTGTAAGAAAATTGTAGTAACTGGAGGTGCTGGTTTCATAGGTGCTACATTGGTAAGGAAATTATTACGTAATACTGATACTCAAATATTTAATATTGATAAATTTGGATATGCAAGCGATTTAACAAGCATTAATAATGAAATAAAAATTTTTGGTAATAACTTTAGTAAAAGGCATAATTTTTTAAAACTAGATATTTCAAACAAAGATATACTTTCAAAAACTTTTAAAGATATTGATCCAGATTTTGTTTTTCATCTTGCTGCAGAAAGTCATGTTGATAAATCAATAGAAGGTCCGGAGATTTTCTTAAAAAGTAATGTGTTAGGTACTTTTAATATGTTAGAAGTTTCAAGAGAACATTTTGAGAAGCTATCCCCTAAAAGGCAAAAAGTATTTAGATTTCATCATGTGAGTACTGATGAAGTATTTGGTTCTTTAAATGATATAAGTAAGTTTTCTGAAAACAGCCCTTATAGACCAAATAGTCCTTATTCAGCAAGTAAAGCTGCTAGCGACCATTTTGTTAGAGCATGGCACTCTACATATGGATTACCTATTTCAATATCTAATTGCAGTAATAATTTTGGTCCATGGCAATTACCTGATAAATTAATTCCTCTTGTGATATTCAAGGCTATTAATGATGAATTAATTCCAATCTACGGTAATGGAAAAAATATTAGAGATTGGTTGTTCGTAGAAGATCATATAGAAGCAATTTTGCATATAGCATTTGAAGGATTGGAAGGATCTAAATACTGTATTGGCGGATGTAACGAATATACAAATCTTGAAGTAGTTCATCTAATTTGTGATTTATTGAATAAAGAATTTCCTAAAACAAATAACTATAAAGATCAAATTTCTTTTGTTGAGGACAGACCAGGGCATGATTTTAGATATGCTATTGATAATTCACTTATTAAATCTGATTTGGGATGGCAGCCAAGATATTCATTTGAGGAAGGATTAAGAACTACAATCAGATGGTATTTAGAAAATATTAATTGGTGCAAGAAATTTTGTTGAAAATATTTCTTAGTAAAAAAAGCTTTTTATTGTTTAGATTTTAAAAAAAATTGATCATCTTAAAATATTCAGAAAAATAAAAAAAAATAATTAATTATGAATTACTATAGTAAAAAAATTAATTAAAAAATCTTTGAAAAAATTCTTTTTTTTGTCAAGTTTTCTTATATACATAGGGTTTATAAATCCTAGTTTATCTAGTTCTTTTTTAGAAATTAAAAAGGAATTAGAAGATTCCGATAGTAGTTTTAATAAAATAAAACAGAAAAAAATAGAATTTGAAAATTCCTCAAATTTCACCTATTTAGAAAAAAAAGAAATAAAAAATAGTAAAACTAATTATGAACTGCCTTTAAAATTAAAGAATTTTTTTTATGAACTATCAGAAAATTTAGTATTTGATTCTGAGCCTATCGATAAATTATTTTCTGTTGATATTAATTCAAATGTTCAATCCAGAATAGGTTCAAAATTTATTGCCGAAGGTGATGTAGAAATTAAAACATCTACCGGAATAATGCGGGCTTCAAAATTATCCTACGATAAAGCATTAAAAAAAATGATTATTGAAGGAGATATAAATTTTAAAACTGAAACGCAATTTTTAAAGGCAAAAACTATTGAATATGACTTCATCAATAAAAGAGGATTTATTTTGAGAGCATTTGGTTCAATTGATTTTCAATCGCTTAGTAACGTTTTTGATTATGAAAAGAGTGGTAATTTTAGTGATAATTTTGAAGAAGATTTTAAAATTCAAAATGTTTCCTTGGATAATTCTTCTAAAATTCAATTTAAAAAAAATAATGAAAAAATAAATGCTAAATTTAATTCTACTAAAAGGGCCAGATTCAGTTCTGAAAGAATTGATATTAATAATGATGTATGGAGTGCATCAGAATTAAAATTAACAAATGATCCTTTTA
>MDTE01035908.1_pt1 | contig 10459 bp, 8 predicted proteins | sample 811231 | NCBI WGS metagenome assembly MDTE01 (sample SAMN05326651, study PRJNA326480) | marine metagenome | isolation source: seawater | place: Indian Ocean: Red Sea | collected 2010 | reverse complement strand
GTTCGAGAAGAACGCAATAGCCTGTCGACGCCAGCATTATAAAGCGTTAGATCCACCGCAGACCTTATCATTTGTGCGTCTTCCATTTGCATTACTTGATCCAATAAATCCTGTGCTGCATCCAGGCTTACGCTTCGAATAACTGATTTCACTTTGAGTAATGCGGCGGCGTTCATCGACAAAATGTCAAAACCCATTGCCATTAAAAGTACGGCTGCGCCCGGATCCCCTGCCATTTCCCCGCAAATACTCACTGGTTTTTCTTCTTGCTGAGCTTCTGAAACTACATGGTAGAGCGCGCTTAGTACTGCCGGATGAAAAGCGCTGTAAAGATTAGCAACCCGAGGATTGTTTCGGTCTACTGCAAGCAGGTATTGTGTTAAGTCGTTACTTCCGACAGAAATGAAATCGACTAACTTGGCTAATGCTCGGGTCTGGTAAACTGCCGCCGGTAATTCGATCAGCACGCCTATAGCTGGAAACTTTACATCGAGACGTTCCTGTATCAATTCTCGATGGGCACGCTTAATTAATTGCAATGCTCCATTAACTTCATTCACATTACTGATCATGGGTAACATGATCTGTAAATTTTCCAATCCTATACTTGCCCGCAACATCGCTCTAACTTGAGCCATGAAAATTTCTGGGTGATCGAGTGTTACGCGAATGCCGCGCCAACCGAGAAAGGGGTTTTCTTCATCAATGGGAAAGTAAGACAAGTCTTTATCACCGCCGATATCTAATGTGCGCATGGTAACCAACTTCGGAGCAAAAGCTTCCAGCTGTTCGCGATAGATTTCAGCTTGTTCCTGCTCTGATGGAAATCTTTCACTAAGCAAGAACGGAACCTCCGTTCGAAACAGTCCAATACCTTCAGCTCCTTGGTCTAACGACTTCATGACATCGGACATCAGACCAGTATTGACCCAGAGATGAACGCGATGATTATCAGCAGAGACACAGGGAATATCTTTAAGGTCTTCCAAGCCCGCAATCAATTGGTCCTGTTCTTTAATGGTATTTCTGTAACGGGTAAGAACGATATCCGATGGATTGCCAATGACTTCGCCTTTGTAGCCATCGATTATCACTTGCTTGCCGTCAAGTTGATTTAACGGAAGATCAACGACGCCCATTACAGTAGGAACACCCATAGTGCGAGCAAGAATCGCAACATGAGAGTTACCCGAACCTTTAACAGATATCAGGCCATTGAGTTTATTTTTAGGAGCTTCTGCAAGCATTACAGGTGTTAGTTCTTCACTAACCAGAATTGTATCTTCTGAATATTTAGTGGTTACCGGTTCTTTTTGTTGCAAATAAAAAAGTACCCGGCTACATAAGTCACGAATATCCACCGCCCGTTCACGCAGATAATCATCACTCATCATTTCAAAATTTCTTATGTGCTCATTAGCGACATAGGCGAGTGCACCCTGTGCCCAGGAACCCATTTTTATTCTTTCTACAACTTCATTACCCAATGCATCATCATCCAGCATACTCACATAAACATCGAAAAGCTGACGCTCCTCCTCAGCAATCTGATCGGCTATTTGCGTGTTGAGTACTCGCATATCTTTCTGCACTGCGTTCAGGCAATTATTGAAAAACTCTATTTCCTTTTCTATATTTTTGGTTTGTCTTTCTGGGATTTGGCTGAGATCTGCAGGTGGGAACACCACCACGACCTCGCCAATAGATACTCCTGAAGATCCTGAAATTCCAGAAAATACTGTATCTGACACCTTGTGCCCTGAGGGGCTTAATCCTTGAATCGCGCCAGTTGCTTCTGCATGAGCAATAACTCCTGCCAATTGCGCCGACAATGTGATTAGAAAAGCTTCCTCGCCTTCATCGAAGGCGCGACGTTCTTCATGTTGCACTACTAAAACGCCCAGTACCGAGCGGTGATGAATAATAGGCACCCCAAGGAAAGCGTGAAAAACTTCCTCCCCTGTTTCTTCTATATAGTGATAGCTGGGGTGCTTCGAAGCATCTTGCAGATTTATAGGTTCAGCGTGCTTAGCAACTAGTCCTACCAACCCTTCGCCGACATCTAAACCTACATTGCCAACTGCTTGTACCTTTAAACCTTCTGAGGCCATTAAGACATGACTATTAATATCGGTATCGAATAAATAGACAGAACAGACTTGGGTATTTAGTGATTCTCGCACGCGACGCACGATAATATTCAATGCAGATTGTAAATTTTTAGCTGCATTGACACTCTGAACGATACCTCGCAATTGGTCGAGCATATCTCTTCCTTACTCCATCGAAGCAATTATTCTGGCCGTATTTTGAGACTTCTCTCTTGGTTGAGAGAATAAACATTTCCAGCAAAGCTTAAACGGTAGGGTTTTTGTAAAGCGCACAGAACTTTACTATTGTTGCTTTATGTAATTATTGAACGGGGCTTCTAATTCAGTAAGCGCTCTACGATATACGTCTCTCTTAAACTCAATTACTTGTGCAACAGGATACCAATAATTGACCCAACGCCAATCGTCGAACTCAGGTATACAGGCCTTGTTTAATTTAACCTGGCTATCATCACTTTCTAAACCGAGTAAAAACCACTTTTGTTTTTGCCCAATGCAAAGTGGATCACTATGATAACGAATATAGTTTTCAGGCAGACGATAATGCAGCCAGTCTGTAGTTTGATGAAGAATCCTAACATCCTTTTCATCTAGACCAACCTCCTCATCCAACTCACGATAAAGAGCTTGTTCCAGAGATTCGCTTTCTTTAATTCCGCCCTGAGGAAACTGCCAACCTGCTTGCCGGATTCGCTTAGCCCACAGCAATTCACCGAGCCGATTACAAATTACAATTCCCACATTTGGGCGATAGCCCTCTGAATCAATCATACCCATCAATCATTGGACAAATATATGAAGCTATTGTTTCACAGAATTTCCAGGCGGATCAACGGCGAAAGCTAATAATAATTTCTCTTTTTAAAGGTTTATCAATAAGTTAGCTGGTTAATTCCGCTGATATTAATGGCTATTCACACCATAAATTAACGAGAGATAGAACTGGTGCCACGCTATAATCGTTAGTTTTTGGATCTCGACATGCCTCAGCGCCTTGCCCTTTTTGACTTAGACAACACTCTGCTTGCTGGAGATAGCGATCATGCTTGGGGAGAATTTCTAATCGCACATCAGCTGGTGGACGAGGATTCACATCGCCAGAAAAACGATGGCTTCTATCAAGACTACTTGAAGGGTCAGCTGGATATCCACGCTTATGTCTCGTTTACTCTTGCGCCAATTTTTTCTTATTCCTCGAAGCAAAGAATAGCTCTGCACAAAGAATTTATGGAACATTCTATTCATCCTCTACTATTAGGTAAGGCGTTCGACTTGATTGAGGAACACAGAGCCGCTGACGATTATTGCGTAATTATTACGGCCACTAATCGTTTCATAACCGAACCTATAGCAAGTTTATTCGCTGTAGACTCATTGCTGGCAACAGATGTTGAAATAGTAAAAGACAGACTGACTGGCAAAATTGTTGGCATTCCCTGCTATCAAGAAGGAAAAGTAATGAAACTCCGGAATTGGCTGGAGATAAATGAATCAGAACTTTCGTTGAAAAATAGTATTTGCTATACAGACTCTATCAACGATTTACCCTTACTCGAGACAGTTACGACTCCAATCGTCGTAGACCCAGATCAACAACTCGAAAAGATTTCCGTCGAAAAAGGTTGGCAAAACCTTAGCCTTCGTGGGTAAATAGCAATAGCCCGAACTTCGGGAACAGCAAGATGCTTAGAATAGCGCTAGTCCTAATGGGGGCATTGCTCGCTAGTTGTAGCAACGATGAGCGACCCACCACAGAATCCAGCAATAGCGGCGCGGCCATTGGGGAATCTTCGCTGGCGCTCGGCCCTTCCCTGGACGCCTCAATCCGAAATATCTTGATTGGATATCTCAATCAAATAGATATCGATTACAACGCTTTGGGTACTGCATTAACCTCTTTTGAACATCAAGTAGCAGAATTCCTGGAAAGTCCGCAAACATCCAGCATGAATTCTGTACGCAGTGGCTGGCTTAGTGCTCATTCCAGATACGAACTAACTACCCTGCACCGCTATTTTGCAGAACAAATTCTTAGCGAAGAAGAAATATTAGCCCTGTATCAATTTCAGTACCAAATGAATCATTGGCCAATTCTTCCTGGATATGTCGACTATGTTGAAGCATACAGTGACAGCGGAATCGTCAATGACATTAACGTAAATCTAGATATCCTCACGCTAAGAGAGCAACACGGAGCCTTCGATTTGGCCGAAGTTTCTCTGGGGTTTCATGTTTTGGAGTTCTTAATCTGGGGAGAAAATCTTAACCAACAGGACGAGCGTCCTCCTTCTGACTATTTTGTTATTACCGAACTCAATGCCTCAGAAATTGAGGGTGGCTTTGAATTAGATCAACTGAGTAACAATAGAAGAAGGAAAATGCTGCTTCTCAATATAGAAGCTCTGCTCGCTGATTTTAACAGTAGTCGAGAAATCTGGTCTTTGGGAAGTGAAAATTTCCGCAACGAGTTGAATCTACTGAGTAGCAGTGAAATTATTGTTCTATTATTAGAAGCAATAACCAACATGCTCACGGAGGAAATGTTAGTTCGCTCACTCTATCCGATGCTTAACGGTGAATATATCGAAAGTATTCAATCTCCTTTCAGCCACTCCACACAGAACTCGGTATCAGCCCAATTAAGTAGCATAGAACGTCTGTTAACAGAAACAACTGCGGATGATGGAAGTAGTCTGGGTTCAGTTTTGACTTTTCTCTCCAGTAGATTTGAAGAATTCTTTTATCAAAACTTCGATGCCAGCAAGGAATGTTTGATATTATTTTACAGTACTCTGGATGCAACAGAAGAATCGACCATATCTACCGACGCTGAGTTTGAGATTGCGGAGTGTATTAATCTATTAACCAATATGATTGATTACTTAGAACAAATTAAGATAACTCTTGCTACTTCGATTTAATTTAAGTGAACCTCTACGATTAAATCATCAGCCAGTCGTTCAATTTCTCGTTGCAATAATTCTAACTCTAAACCAACTGGCACCTTTAAGTTTGCTTTAGCCTTAAACAACATGTCACTGGACATAGGAGCTGAAATGCACTCGGTAGAAAGCTGTTCTACGTTAACAGATAGACTGGCCAAGGCGTGCGAGAATTCGCGGATTATGCCCGGACGATCATTACCAATTAGATTTAGCTCAACCGTTTGCGGAGATTCAATTTCGACATCACTATTAGCTCGTTCAATCACCAAAGTTAACTGATCAGAAATCCCATCCAAAGCTGATATCAGCTGATCGGCCTCACTGTCATTCACGCTTACTCTCAGAATGCCAGCAAATTTTCCAGCTAACTGTGACATGCTGCTTTCTAACCAGTTACCAGAGTTATCTGCAATTACTTCTGCCAGCGATTCAACCAAACCGGGCTTGTCTTCTCCAATTGCAGTTAGCACTAAATAGGTAGTCATAATCAAAATAATCCAATTTGTTGGTTTAGGATGTCGTTCATCGATGAAGATTTAAAGACTAGTATGGAATCCGCAATAGGTACTAATTGTTTTTCAATATAAAAATCGTAGTCGATGGGTGCACGTCGATAAAGACGTGGTTCGGGCCCATTACTAGTCATTATGTATTCTATCCAGCCACCAGACTTATATAAACTGGACAAATTCATTTCTGTTCTTATCGTTTCTGCTTTGCGGGCCGCTTGAACGTGAGGTGGAACATTTTTCACATATTCATGCAATTTGCGCCTGAGTCTCCTTCGCAATACAAGCTCTTCTTCAAACTCGCCATCCTGGAGGCGGCAGACTAAATCTTTAATGTATTCTTCAAATGGTTCTTCCAGAAATATTTTCTTGTACAGTACTTGTTGAAACTCTCTCGCTAAAGGCGACCAGTCGCTTCGCACCGTTTCTAATCCTTTAAAGTGGACTTCATTATTTGCTCCTAGGCCGGCGTAGCGCTTTTTACTTCCAGTATCTGAACCACGTAAAGTTGGCATAAGAAATTTTCGATAGTGAGTCTCAAACTCCATATCTAAGTAACTGGTGATGCCGTGTTCGCTCTCTAATTTTTCTTGCCACCAACGATTCAAATCTGCTGCAAGAAAATTTCCAATTTTCGCGACCTCCTGTTCACGCACTTTACCTAGCAAAACAAAAACAGAGTCAGTGTCCCCATAGATTACCTTATAACCCTGCTTTTCAATGTATGCTTTGCTCTGAATAATGATTTCGTGTCCACGCTTGGTTATTGAACTCACCAGGCGAGAATCAAAGAAGCGACAACCAGTAGTACCCAACACTCCATAAAACGAATTCATAATGATCTTGATAGCCTGGGATAGAACTGAGTTTTTTCGGGCCTTGGCCCGATCTCGGGCGGCCCATAAATTTTCAATTAGCTCTGGAAGAATGAATTTATCCCGTGAAAATTTTCCACCATCGAATCCTTCTATGGGACTTTCTTCTTTTAGACCTTCGATTAAGGCCAAGGGGTCGATATGAAAGCTTCGAATGATGCTGGGATACAGACTCTTGAAATCCAGGACGATAACATTGTCATGAATACCAGGTATGGATTGCATGACATAACCTCCGGGACTGATATTTTTGGATGGCAGTTGGCTCCGGGCCGGAGCTACATAGCCTTTGCGGTGCAACCTAGGTAAATAAAGGAAATCAATTGCCGCCACCGATCCACCGTAACGATCCATTTCCAGTCCGGTTAGCTGGCTCCGTCCGATAGCAAATCCCAAAAGATTTTCGTGTTCGAAGATGTCCCAGACCAGGCGACAATCTTCAAGATTGTAATTTGCAAGTGCAATCTTGTCTTCATTGAACAACCGAGTTATTTCTCGACTTCGCTCATCAACGTCGTCGACGAGCTTGCCGCGACTGAGTAATAAGCGGGAAACATATTCAAGAGAAAAATTCTCAAACTGATAGGTTGCAGAACGCATCAGTTCTATCCCGTCTAATACTACTCGGCCGGGAACAAGCGCATAAAAACGCTGCTCACTGTCCCTTGACTGACGCCAGCTAATTAATTCTTGATTCCTCCCCAGCGAAAGGTTTACTTCGGTTTTGTCAGCGAAGTCTTGCAAAGCCCGAAGGTCGAAATTGACGACATTCCAACCCATTAAGACATCGGGATCTAATTCTTCTATTTTTTGTATAAAGGTAATGATTAATTGTTTTTCATCTTTAACAAATTCAAGTTCGTACTTGAGCTTACCGTCTGATTCGACATTGCGGTTTTTACCATCACCAATCATAAGAACGATTGAAGTTTTGTCAGAGTATATGGCGATAGAATAAAGCTGATTGACTCCGTAATCTGTTTCGATGTCAAGGGAGATAGCATTTAGATCAGGACGATAATCGTCGGGCTTCAGCAGGGCATGATTAAGATTTTTATACCGCCCTCTTTCCTGCACTTCTCCTTGAAAAGTTACACCACCGGTAAGAAACCTTTCCATTAAGAATCGATCGGTGGGCTTGATGTCCGCTTCCATTAAGTGAACATCTCGAATTTCAAGCCGATCTCGATTGTCGAACAGTTTTCTTTGGCTCGAAAAATACAATGCCGATACCGGATCACCGGCGAAATTAGTTAGCTCAGTGACACCAATACGCCAACCTTTTTGTCCGCTAAGGATCTTTTCAACCGCCTCGATCTGATCGCTGGGGAAAAAACAAACCGCTTCCTGCTGCTTTAAATGCATTCGCAATGGGCCGGTGTCAGATCTAAACCAGAATACCAATTCCAAGCCGTCATTGGTTTCAAGCCACTGCCGAGTTAGAAGAAATGCTTTATGAGAATTGGCTTGATCGGAGACTGCAGACACATCTCCAGAATACTAGGGGACCATTCTAATTACCATATGCTGGCAAACAGAATAGCCCCTAGGAAAACTAATATTTTTAGATGGTGACCTGACGGGGGAACTGTCCAAAGTCTTCCCAAAAACTTACTTTCTCTGGGAGTTCTTCGTTAGTTGGTTGAATATTTCCATTCACGTCAGTAACTCGGGATACGATTGTGTGCTCTCCAGAACTTGGGTTATCCCAATTGAAACTCCATAGCTTCCATGAGTACTTGGTATTGCGTGGACTGAGTTGTGCTCTCTGCCACGGGCCATCATCAATTTTTACTTCAACACTTTCAAGCGGCGTGCCATCGTTAAGAACGAATCCCTGAATCGCATAGTTACCACCGGTTTCTAAAACTCGGACAATGGCAGATTTTAAATTCAGAGTGGTTACTGAATTCTCAACCCATCTTTCAACACCACCAACATTGACTCGTTTCAAAGTTACATAATCACGACCCATAAAACGACCCATATAACGAGTGTTTTGAACATGAATCTGTGTAAGCCACTTCACGTTTGCAACACCATACCAACCAGGAACTAATAGTCGTACTGGTTTGCCATGATAGTGCGGCAACGGCTCACCATTCATTTCAAAAGCAAGCATGTTTTCTGGGCGTATTGCGTCTTCTATGGAAAGGCTACGCGCAAATGCTTTGTCAACTTCTCTTCCACGAATTTCTTCCTGTCCTACATCGGCGGCAAAGAAAACAACTTCCTTTGCACCATCCTGAACGCCGGCAGCTTCAAGGATGCTTGTAAGCGTTACGCCACGCCAATTTGCGTTGCCGATTAATCCATATAAGAGTCGCTGACTGTTGCCGCCGCACTCGAATCCAACTTCTTGCTCGATTACATCTCCATTCATTAAATCACTGAGGGATAAGTCGAGTTCGTTATCCACCATACCAGTGACTCTCAAACGATAGGAATCATTATCAACTTCTGGTTGACCATAGTGCTGAACTAGATAGAAATCTTCATTGGAAGTTATAAACGATGTGATCTCTCTCGTATCCTGCCAATGAGTTGTGTTTGGCTCAATTGGTCGCCATTGAAATGCTTCGGAGGCATCATCGGTAAAGGGGATAAGTGTTTCACCTTGCGCTAAGGCAGGAAACAATAGGTTAGGTGCTGTCACTGCGCCTGCGGCTAGTACACCGGTACCTAAAGCGCCTTTGAGGACTTCGCGTCGACCTTGATTTTTAGGGCTGTCTTCGTGATTCATTGTTCTTCTCTCTCTTTATTAGGGTCGAAATTCTAATTTTTAAGGGTTAATTCTGCGAATAGGAGGAAACCTTATCACAACCAACCAGCATGTTCCCATATAGAGTCTTCAGGTTTACGAATCTATTTCTTCTTTTAGCTGGCACTCTTTTCTAATAGCAACCTTATCTAAGACCTGGGGCTGTTTTCCGGCGCATTTGCACTTCCCCTAAGAGACTGATTTCCATGGACAAGTATGTTTCCAGAACGTGCACACCCATGTTAATAAGTAGGGAGAAGTCATAGGGTAAAAACCCAATTAGTGTTGATGGCCGCCTGGCCCATGAACATGACCGTGAGCGATCTCTTCTTCACTTGCATCCCTGATTGCAATAACTTCAACTTCATAGTGCAAAGTCCTTCCCGCTAGTGGATGATTGAAATCCACATCAGCATGAAATTTTCCTGACTTCAAGATAATTACATTGTGCCAACCTTTGTCGGACCTAACTCTGGCTAGGCCTCCAACTCGCAGTGCTTTGACTCCGATAGGTAGCTGAAGATGCTTTATTGGGACTCTTTGCACTGCTTCCGGATTGCGAAGACCGTAAGCCTCTTCAGGCTTTAAAGTAATCTCAATCTTGTCGCCTTGTTTCTTTCCTTCCAGAGCCTGCTCCAGGCCAATTACTACATTGTGAAATCCGTGCAGGTAATAAAGAGGCTCGCCTTCTTTCGTGTGTTCCAACCAATCAGAGTGTTCGCCATCAGGAAGCACTTCGGACAAGCGATAGTTGAAAGCGACAACTTTGTTTTTTGCAATAATATTTTCCTGATTCTCCGATTCGGAAGATTCAGTTGATTCCTGTTGCTTGTATGATTCAGCCATATCGAAAGCTTACTGTTGTATTTTGGATTTGAGATTTTAGCAGGTGTCCCGGAAACTCACTATTTCCAGAGTAAGTCAGTTAGCCGAAAGTGGCTGTTTAATGTATACTTACGGCCCTTTGGCGCAATGAGTAGTAGAGTTATGGCTAGTAAAGCAGCAAAAAAAGAATCAGTAGTTAACACTCGCGACGACTTAGCAGAACATATCGAAGCTTTTTTAAAAGCTGGAGGTAAAGTTCAACAAATTCCTTCCGGTGTGAGTGGTCAAACCTCCACCAGTGGCCCAAGGCAGATCGTTTTAAGCCACAAAACTAGTTAACTAGTAAATATCTATAAAAAAACAGGGAGATAGGGCACTATCTCCCTGTTTTTTATGCATTTCAAAAAATTAAATGGGTTAAAGTTGGCTGACG
>MDTE01009212.1_pt1 | contig 10459 bp, 10 predicted proteins | sample 811231 | NCBI WGS metagenome assembly MDTE01 (sample SAMN05326651, study PRJNA326480) | marine metagenome | isolation source: seawater | place: Indian Ocean: Red Sea | collected 2010 | reverse complement strand
GAGAGATGTCCTACAGATAAAAAAACATCTTTAGCCCCATTCTTATCTAAATATTCTAACTGATATAACAAAAAAGGTTTATTATTTAATTTTAAAAGGCATTTTGGTGTTTCAACAGCGATTTCTCCCAATCTAGTTGCAAATCCACCACATAAAATGATAAAAGGATACATCTAATTAAGTAATTAAAGTTTTAGTACCTTCAAAATCAAAATTAAATCTTACTTCCTCCATACCAGCATCATTCAAGGCCTTTCTTAGTTTATTTCTGTCATTTGCCATAAACATTAGGAATCCTCCACCACCTGCTCCGACAAGTTTGCCACCAATGGCTCCATTATCCATTGCAATATCATACCAATTGTTAATTTTATCATTGGACATACCGCCTGATCTTTTTTTCTTATTCTCCCAATGCTCATGCATTAATTCACCAAAAAGTTTTGTATCACCACACTCCAATGCATTCTTACTTTCTAATCCAAGTCTCTTAACATTATGAAGATTATTCAACATATCTTCATCATTATGTTTTGATTTTACCTCTTGATCTTTGAGAATTTTGCTAGCACTCCTAGAATATCCAGTAAAAAATAACATCAAATTATCTTCAAGATCATATAGTGTATCGTCTGAGATATTTAAAGTTTTTACATCAACTGAGTTATCCTTATTAAAAGTAAAGGATGAGATACCTCCATAAGATGCAATGTACTGATCTTGTTTACCAATTGGTTCTTTAAGTTTATTTATTTCAATATCGCATGCTAATTCAGCAAGCTCATCAGAATTAAGATTTTTAGATGAGTTAGCATATAATGCTTTTAAAAGAGCTGTGGTGAAGCTTCCTGATGATCCCAAACCCGTTCCAGATGGTAAGTCTGCTAAAGTTGTTATTTCAAGATTTTTTTTAAAGCCTAATTTAAGACATTCCCTTATTATTGGATGCTTTATATCATCAATATCTTTTTCATGCTCATACTCTGAATATTTTAAGGTATAACCAGTTGTGAAAAGATTCATTATAGAAACAAAAACATACTTATTTATTGCAGCAGCAACTAAGAAACCTTCATTTTCCATATAATAGGATGGCAGGTCAGTACCTCCACCTCCCAGAGATATTCTCAATGGACTTCTAACAAGTATCATTTATATCTAAACTCAGTCTACAATCTTTTAATAATCTCATAACTTTTCTACCATCATTATCATTGGCTGGAAGTATAATATTATTAGTAATTTGGCTCGACTCTAGGGAAAACAAAGCTAGCATACTTTCATAAAAAGAATCGTCAGCACTATAATTTTCTAAATGGTTAATTTCTGAGTCAACTTGTGATCCTCCAGACTGCCATCCCCACCTTTTACCAGTTATATATTCTTGATTTCCGTAACTTCTACCTCTGCCATTAACAATACCATATCCTTCAGTACCATTTACTTCAATTCTAAAGGTGCTTTTCCATCTATTTAAAGATGTTTGCAAATTAAATATAGAATTATTTTCGTTAACCAAATAGATATGGGCTTCTTCTTCAATTCCTGTTTTCCAAAAACCATTCCAAAATTTTCCTCCTTTTACTTTTAATTCTGTATCTGAGAGTAAAAGGGCCAAATCAAGAAGATGAACTCCAGGATCTATTAAACAGCCTCCACCACATAAAATTGGATCAAGCTTCCATGATTTTTCCATCCCTGGTGAATTTCCATGACCAAGGATCATATTTACAGAAATTATGTCTCCAAAATAATTTTCTTTAACATGATTTAATAATTTATTTATTCCTAGGTAAAATCTATAATTTAATCCTACATAAAGTTGAACATCTTTGGGTTTTTTATCTAAGATCTTTTCGCATTCTTCAAGGTTTCTGCCCAATGGCTTCTCAACTAAAATATTTTTAGCTAATGAAAAAGATTTATAAATCATTTCAGGTGCATCTGAATGAGGTGTACAAATAAAAACCCATTCATATTTACTTGAATCTAAATCATTGATTTTGGTATAAACATTACAATTATATTTCTCTTTCAAAAGTTTCAAACTCTCTTGATTTTTATCTATGACAGTAATATCGAAGTCAACTGAATGATTAATTGATATTAATTTGAGAGCATCTAATCTTTCACAACCAATCAAACCTCCGCCAATAATAAGAATTTTCAATCGATTCTCCTTAGCTTGAAATGCTCAGAATCCAAATCATCTTGAAAATATTTTTCTAGCTCATCTCGAACGTGAACAAAGCATCCATTAATTTTCATGGAAGGAATTTTATCTAAAATAAACCTTAAAACAAAATTTGTGGGCTCATCAATACTTGTTCGAGTTTTAATTTCGCCACCATGAGATTCTACGATAGCCAACATATCTGTACTTACTGCTCCTGGAGCAAGAGCTACGATTGATGCATTTTTATATGATTTTTTAAATTCAATACTAATATTTTCAACAGCTCTTACAACAGCAACTTTTGATAATGCATATCCTGAGAAATCTGGATAGCCATAAGCAGCTCCGCCCCCTCCAAAAAATATAACTCTAATAAGAATTTCAGTATCTAAACATTCTAAGACATCTTTAAGAACTGATAAATTACCAAGAACATTTGTTTTATAAAGGTTATCCCAATCTATAAAATTTGCATCTAAAATCCCACCAAAATTACCAATTTTTGAGGCACACAATGCTAATCCTACTGATGAAGGATTATGTTCTTTAATAAAATCTTTTAATTCAGTGAAATTAGAATCTATTTTTGATATGTCTCTTTTTAGAGTATAGATATTATTTTGATGATCGGTAATATCATTGACTGCCTCAGATGATCCAATAGCTAAGATTTTTTTTGCGCAACTTTGTGAGTTAAGAACAATGTTTTTACCTATACCTTTTGATCCACCTGTCACTATTAATAAATCAATCATGTTGCATTATCTCATCCAAATTATCATACATTTCTCCAACAGACTTTTTTATTGCTTCGATGGAATCCATAGACGATTTCCAACCTATACTTGATATCTTGTTGGTATCTAACCTGACAATTGGAACATCTCCTTTCCATCCCCTATTGCCTCCGGTGTACCTATATTCACAATCTGATTTTTTAATATTCATTTGTTCCAATACAATATCTGCAATCTCATTGACAGACGCAGGATCTTTAGGTGCGACGTTATATACATCATATTTAGTTTTTTGATTATCTAATGCAATAAACATTGCCGACACGACATCGTTTACATGAATATAAGGTTTGCTTTGCATTCCATCTCCAAGTATCTCCAATTGAGAAGGATCTATTTTTAACCTTCGCATGAAGTCAAATGCAACTCCATGAGTTTGTTTGCCGCCAACAACATTTCCAAATCTAAATGCAGATGCTTGCATGTCAAACATATGACAATAACTACAAATTAACGCTTCACATCCTAATTTACTTGCTCCATATGTAGATATAGGCTCCATTGGACTGAAATCTTCTTTTACAAACTCATATCCAGTCTCTCCATATACACCTGAACCAGATGCATACAATAATTTTTTACAACCTTCCTTTCTCATAGCCTCGAGAACAATTTGAACTAGATGTGTTCCTTGAGTAAAGTCAATTTGAGGGTCTTTTGTAGCAGCAGCAATATCTGCATTAGCAGCTAACATAATAGTTACATCAATATCTTTTGAGAACTTAAATATTTCATCTTCGTAAATGTCTTTTTCTACTAATTTAAGTTTTTTATTGTTTACAAACTCCTTAAGATGCCATTTTTTCCCTGAGCAAAAATTATCATAAACAACTACTTCAGAAACATTTTTTTCATTAATAAGCTTAGCTACAACATAACTGCCTATAAAACCACCTCCACCAACAACAAGGTATCTCATGAATTAATTGTGTTAAAAAAGAACATATTATTATTATTATTATAAATTTTTTGTTATGGGTCTATAAATTTACCTTTGATGTCTCTTGATAACTTTCGAATGTTTCTAAAAAAAGGGTGAACAGCAATAACTCCCACAAGATATAATATATTCCAAGTCCGAAGAAATTCTGTAAATAAGAATCCGCCGATATCGGTGTAAGATTCCCAAGCATTTCTCATGTCTGTTAGCTGATATTTATTTCGTCTATAGTTAAATAAATGTTCTGGAATATTTTCAAATAAATTTTCTGGGTCTCTTGCTATCCTTATATATAACTCATGATCCTCAGAGGTATTTCCATACATATAACCTTTATATTTAAACATCGTGCTACTCCTAAACATTACAGCAGGATGACATAAGGGCATTCTGTACTTTAATGCTCTTCTGATTTTTTCATTACCTTGATAAAACTTAAATTGTTGAATAATTTTTTTATCTGCATCATCTACCATTTGGACACGACAACCAACCATTACATATTTAGGATTTTCCTCGAGAAATTTAATTTGTTTCTCAAAGCGAGTTGGAAAACTATAATCATCTGCATCCATTCTTGCCATATATTTAGTTTTAACTAAATTTAGTCCATAATTTAAAGCAAAGTTTATTCCATCAAGTTCAAGTTCATGAATTTCAAATCTACTATCATTACCAATAACACTTTTAATATGTCTTAAGCTTTGAGAATTTAATTTTTTGCATATTATGTGACAAACAAAATCCTTATATGTCTGATTTTTTATTGAGCAAACTGAAATTTCAAAAAATTTATTTACAGATGCTACTGGCATTAAAACAGTTAACATATATCACCTCTCCATGATCAATTATAAAACTTTTAATTTGTGTTTAAACAAAATAGTTAGAAATAACTTTTAGCTTTTTTTTCCAAGGTTTGACGAAAGAGCATGCCAAAAACCAAGACCAATACTTCGAATTTTAGTGATCTTACTTTCTTCAAATAAAATTACAGTAATTATTCTTCTAAAAAATAAATAATATGCTTCATTTATAGACCATTTAATATCATGCCAAAGATTTTCATATATTAACCTTGTACCATTTCGCGTCCAATAATAATGTCTTAAAGGAGCATAATTAGTTATCATTGGAGTACCTCGCAGCCAGTTGTGTAATTTGCTATTTCTGTAATAACCTAAGGGATGAACCATACCAATTTTTGTAGATATCAAAACTCTGTAGCCATTCCTTCTTGCTCTCATACAATATTCAGTATCAACATAATCAATAAATAGATCTTTCCTGAATTCTCCTATATTGCAAAATACATCCATTGAAGTTAAGCAACCAGATGTTGGTAAATGTTTAACTTCTTCCCAATCTTCTTTATCTTGAGTCTTTTTATGGAGAATTCTCCCAGTTGTCTTCTCTTTATAATTTGTGCCAATAATTCCTACTTCGTTTTTGAACGGACAATGCTCAAAAGCCAATGACAAATTAGAAATTAATGACGAGTTGCATGATGAGTCCTGATCAAGGGTTAAGATCCAAGAATATTTCTTATTATAACTGAGTGCTGATTTGAAACCTTGATTAAGCGCCTCTGCTACTCCTAAGTTAGATTTATTTTCAATTACATCTACATCTAGATTTTTTGATATTTTCCGAATCATTTCTATACAATCAGATGAAGAATTATTGTCTACGATTAAAACTTTATCTACTTGACTCCTAATTAATCTAATACGATCAAATAATTCTTTATCTGGGTGATAAGTAACAACAATTGCGAATATATTTCTAATTTCTGGTTTAGGTAACATTTTGTTGTATATGATTAATTAGGTTTTGTAGTTATAAATTTCCTTACATAAGAAAGTACAAAAAATCTTTCACTGGAATCTAGAATTACATTCCATGTTAATATTGAAAAAAATAAAAAAAATACTACCAAAATAAATAATTTAAATATTAATTTCTCTGGAATAAAAAAAGATACAGAAATTAAAATTATAATAATTGACGAAATTAAAATTATATAATTTTTTGGATAGGCAATACTGAGTTTTCTTCCAGCCATAAAAAATAATATCATCGTGTCAACAAGCGCCCTTAGTGTCCATCCTATTGCAGCGCCTACGATGCCAAATTTTGATATCAAAATCCATGCAGTAATTAAATAAATAGGTGTCTCAATTAAATGTAATATTGCTGGAAGATCTGGTCTGCCATAAGCATGCAATACAGCAAAAGGAAAATAGGCAAAACTATTTATTAATGCTCCAATAACAAGCCATTTAAGTACTAGTGTTCCCTTCTCAGCAAATTCAGCTCCTAGCCAGATATTTAAAACCTCCTCAGCGAAAATAAAAATTATCATTATTAAAGGAAAGATTGAAATGAAAGTATATTTAACTCCAGCAAAAAGCATTGTGGCTGCTTTTATAGGATTATTTCCGATTACAGCACCCAAAGCTGGAAATAATACTCCGACAATTGCTCCTGGGATAATCATCATACGATGAACAATTTCATACGATGTTGCGTAATAAGCAACTGCACTAATTGAGATAATAGATCCTATCAAAAATCTATCTAAATAAAGCATTATTGGACCAACAATATTGCTTAAAGTCATCCAGCTACCAAAACTTAAAAAATTTCTAATGTAGGATCTTTCAATTCCAATGTTGACAATGATATTTGGAACTACTCTTATACAAAATATTATATTTACAATTAATTCGATGAGCCTAACAAAAAATAAAGCAATCACTATGTGAGATAGAGCTGAAGAAAAAGGTAGAACAAAAATAGGGCCAAGGAAAGTCAAAGATCCTATTGGAATTCTTATAATATTTACAAGATCAAATCTCTGATATGACTGAAGAATTCCACTTAATGATGCATTACAAATCACCATTGGAACGCAGATAGCTAAAATGTAAAAGCTTCTCTCAACTTCCCTATGAAATGTCTCAGGTATTTTAAAAAAATTATTGACGAGAGTTTCAGCGCTTATTGATATTAAAACGCTGCCTATGATACCCATCAGGACAGTTAAAAGTAAGGCGGTCCATATTAATTTGGGAATTGCTTCGATATCATTTTGACCCAGCCTCTCTGATACCATTTTTGTTAAAGCACGTCCAACACCTAAATCTAGAAGACTAAAATATCCTGTTACCATCCATGCAATTGTTAAAATACCAAAGCCGTCTGCCCCTAATGCATTTATGAGGATTGGAATAGAAAAAATAGCAACAATTATAGGTATTCCACTCCCAACAAGACTGAACAATGTATTTTTTGCTAACAGACTTCCTTTTGTTAAGTTTTCTGATATTTCAGTCATGCTTGATCAACAAAGCTATAACATTGGAACATATCGCATGATTTCATTCTCTCTATACGGAATTTTTCCAAATAATAAAATTCCTTTTCCTCCAAATTTTTTCCACTCTGATTTTGCGAAGTTTTTTAAAGATTGCGGTTTAGCTGTTCCTAGATTTTTGATAATTGGTCTTCCTTTTGAAATGTTTTTGTTAGTAGCATAGTCAATAAAAACATCTGCAGCAAACTCCACAGGCGTAAAATCTCTAATTTGTTCCCCCATGGTCATAGGAAAATCTTGGCCAGACAATGCTGCATTTTTTAGACTTGGCCAGAAACGATACTCACTTTCTCCTTCTCCAAAAATATGAAATGGTCTAAGTATTGCAAGCTCTAATTCATTTTCTTTTGCAAATTTAACTGCACGAACTGAAGCTTCTGCTTTTGAAGAACCATAAGCATCAATTGGTTCTAGAGGAGCGTCACATGGAACAAAATCATAGCGTTCAGCAGATTTACCATATTCTGAGCAGCTACCTGCTATAACAAATCTCTTCACATTAGCTTTTTTGGCTTGCTCCAAAAAATTTAAACTAGCTGAAACATTCCAACGAAAAGCTTCAGTTCTTGAATTATATTTAGGGTTTACTCCATATGCAGCTAAATGAATAACAGCGTCACATTCTTCTAAATGTTTTTGTAAATCATCTTCTAATGTACCTTCGATCCATTTTGGCTTGGATTGCAAGTCTATTTTTTGTGTTCGATTAGTTCTTCGAAGCCCTACAACCTCATGCCCCAGATCTAAAGATCTTTTTACCACATGGCTACCTATAAAACCATTAGCACCTGTTACAAAAATTTTCATTAATTAATTACTTTCTTAATCTAGATCTTTCGAAATTAAATCAGAATATTTATTTATATGTTCTATGCTTTTAAGTTGCATGTCCTCTTTTTGCAAAAAAGCTTTATGCCAATCTATAACGTTAAACAATGCGTCCTGTATAGTCCAAGAGGGATTCCAATTTAAATATTTTTTTGCCTTTGAAATATCTAATTTTAAATGTTTTGCTTCGTGTGGATGTTCTCCAGCTTGTTTTATCCATTTAGAATTTTGACCCCAATTTTTACATAAATGATCTACTATCCAACTTACTGATTTAGCATCGTCTTCGTTAGGACCAAAATTCCAGCCCTCAGCATACTTATTACCCTCTAAGAATAATTTTTCTGCCAAAATTATATAACCTGATAATGGCTCTAAAACATGTTGCCAAGGTCGAACAGCATCTGGATTTCTTATCTGAATATCTTCAGAAGTTTCTAATGCATTAAGCACATCTGGAATTAAGCGGTCTTTTGCCCAATCTCCTCCACCAATAACATTTCCGGCTCGAGCTGTAGCCATTGATTTGCCTTCTTTTTTAAGAAATGAGAGTCTATAGGCTGCACTTACAAGCTCAGCGCATGCCTTACTGCTAGAATAAGGATCATGCCCTCCCATAGGTTCATTTTCTTTATATCCTCTTTCAATTTCAAGATTTTCATAACATTTGTCGCTAGTAATGTTTACGATGGCTTTTAATGATTCACAATTTCTAGATGCCTCCAAAATATTTACCGTTCCTAATATATTTGTTTCGTATGTTTCTATTGGATTTGAATATGAGTGTCTTACCAAAGGCTGGGCTGCCATATGAAATACTATTTCAGGATTAATTTGATCGAATAATTCCTTAATTTTATTAAAATTTCTAATATCTGAAATATTGCTATCAACAATATCAGCAATACGCGCATATTTATAAATCGAATGGTCTGTTAGAGGAGATAGCCCAATTCCATAGACGTTTGCGCCCATTGAATTTAACCAAAGACAAAGCCAGCTTCCTTTAAAACCAGTATGGCCAGTGATAAGAACTTTTCGCCCTTTCCAAAAATCTTTGTGAATTACCATACCTGCCAAGGTGCGTTACCACTTTCCCATAATTCTTCAAGCAGTTTCTTATCCCTTAATGTGTCCATGCATTGCCAAAAACCTTCATGACAGTATGCTTTTAATTGATTATCCTTTGCAAGGAGCTCAAGTGGTTCTTGCTCCCAAATAGTTTCATCACCCTCAATGAGATCAAGTACTTTTGGATCTAAAACAAAAAATCCTCCGTTGATCATGCCACCATCACCAATAGGTTTTTCTCTAAAGGAGCTGACAGAATTTTCAGGATTAATCTCTAAAGCACCAAATCTTCCAGGTGGATAAGTAGCGGTAATTGTTGCATTAGATCCATGCTCTTCATGAAATTTAATTAATTTACTAATATTTACATTACTTAACCCATCTCCATAAGTTAAACAGAAAGCATCCTCATCGCTTAAATAAGAGGCAACACGCTTAATCCTTCCACCTGTCATAGTATTTTCGCCTGTATCTATTAAAGTGACTCGCCATGGCTCAGCATTTCTTTGATGAATCTCCATTTCATTCTTTTGGATATCAAAGGTTACATCACTCGTATGGAGAAAATAATTAGCAAAATATTCTTTTATTAAATAACCTTTATAACCACAACATATTACAAAATCAGAAATACCATATGCGGAATACATTTTCATAATGTGCCACAAGATTGGTTTACCTCCAATTTGAATTAGTGGTTTTGGTAAGAGTGAGGTTTCCTCAGAAATACGGGTTCCAAATCCACCAGCCAATATAACAACTTTCATATTTATATTTTTCCTAGTTAAAAACTCATACTTTAACTTTTACATTTTATAAGACAACAAATAATTTTAACAAAAAATTCTGTGGTCCCCACAAATGAAAGATAAGTAATAATTCATTTTTTAATTAAGCCATTAAGAAAATGGCCATAATCATTTTTACTAAATAATTTAGCTCGCTCTTTTAGTGCTTCCTTTGTTATCCATTTTTTTCTAAAGGCAATTTCATCAGGAGAACCTACTTGCATACCCTGTCTTTCTGTAAGAGTTCGAACAAAATTGCTTGCATCTAACATACTAGAATGAGTTCCAGTATCCAACCAAGCAATTCCTCTACCCATAGTTTGAACATTAAGGCTACCCTCTTTTAAATAAACTTCTAAAAGTGATGTGATTTCTAATTCACCTCTTGAAGAAGGTTTTACATTCTTGGCTCTTTCAGGAGCGTTATGATCTAGAAAATAAAGACCTGTGATAGCATAATTTGATGGTGGATTCTCTGGT
>MDTE01093574.1_pt1 | contig 10460 bp, 11 predicted proteins | sample 811231 | NCBI WGS metagenome assembly MDTE01 (sample SAMN05326651, study PRJNA326480) | marine metagenome | isolation source: seawater | place: Indian Ocean: Red Sea | collected 2010 | reverse complement strand
TTCTTCATAAAAATATTATATTCATTCAAAAAATCTTTGAAATTATAAAATTTTTTTATTCTAACATTTTTTTTTTCATACAATTTTTTATAATCATAAGAAATTATATTATTTTTAAACTTTCTATTTTCAGAAAGAAATTTTTCTGCATGATTTTCGTCATATTCAAGATGAACTACATATTTTTTAGAAACTCTTAAAATTTCATCAACAGCTATTTCAATTTTAGATGGATGAATGTTCATAAAAACTCCAACGGAAAAACCTAAGTCAAAGTAATTATCTTTAATTGGCATATCACAAATATCTCCTTTAAAAAATTCTATTTCTTTACTGCAATAATTTTTTGCATTTTCTAATTGAGTGTTACTAAAGTCTAAACCTCCAATTTTTTTTTCAGGAAATTCATTTTTTAAACGATTTATATTCCAACCAAACCCACAACCAGCCTCAAAAGCTGAATCAAATTTAAGACCTTTGATATTATTTAATAAGAGATCCTGAAAAAAAATTTCTCTCTTTTCATATTTACTATCAAAAAATTCATTCATATAAACTGTCCCTCTTTTTTGCCAATATTCATTTTGAGATTTGTATTTTGGCAATGAAATCTTAAAGAATTTATACAAAAATTTTTTAAAATAAAAATTTAATTTGAATTTTTCTATACCTAAAACTTTTTGACTCCAAAAATCTTTCCAATTTTTCATTCAACTTAAATATCTATTTTTCTATCAAAATTTTTTAAATTAAAATCTTTGTTTTTTTCTCTTTCATTTCTAAGAAATTCTATATGAGTATTTATTTTTTTTTTTATTGGATCTAAAAATTGAGAGCCCTCAAAAGAAAATAATTTGCCATCATAAGTAATGTGATCTAGATTTTTAATAAGATCTTGCTCACTAATTTCAAAATCATCAGCATTAGTAATTTTTTTGAGATGTCTAACTTTTGTAATTCTTGGAAATAAATTTACATCAATATAAAATAAATAAGGTTGAATTTTTTCGTAAATTATTTTTATAGCAATCCCACAGTACTGAACATCTTTATAAATAAAAGATATGTACATTTAAAAATTATTTCTTTGTGATTTCTTTTACTTTATTTAAACCGACACCCTTAAATTCTTTTCTATAAACGTAGTCTGTTGCTTCGTACCCAAGTCTACCTAAATCAACTTTTTTTGGTACTAGCTTAGCTCCATGATGACATTTTTTACAAGCTATACTTTCATCTTTTCTCTTTGCTAGATGAAGCTCTCTATTATTTTTTTGAAAAGTATCCCATACTTTTTTTAAAGTTGTATGCTTTAAATTTCCCATTACCTCATCTTTTTCAAAGTCAGACGGGCACTTAAGAACATCCCCCTCACTTGTGATTGCTAATCTTAACCACAATCTAGGACAAACAAAATTTGGATCTGAAACTACATCTATCTCCTCAAAATTCATATCTGGATTGTAAGCTATTCTATCTGTGTAAGGAATTAGTGTGTTATAAAAATCCATTGGATCATGCTTAATAGCTGACCATAAACCCTGAATATTTAAAAATGTATTTGGCGAAAGTTCATCTCTATACTTTTTTAGTCTTCTTAAATTATTTAATGTATCCTCAAACTTCAGCGGTTTTCTAATACTTTCGTACATTTTACCTAATCCGTCTACAGAAACAGTTATCCAATCAGGTTTTGCATCTAAAAGTGCTTTTGTATAACTTTCATTTAAATTTGCACCATGAGTATTAATCCATACTTCTTTTATCCCCTTTTTTTTTGCATAATCAACTTTTTGTGGCAGTCCAGGATCTGAAGTTGGCTCACCTCTCATACTAAACTTGAGTGTAAATAAATTATAGTAAGCACATTCATCAATTATCTTTTTATAAAGATCAAACTTCATAAAAGCATTTTCTCTCATATCCATATATTGTCTAAAACAGTGGTCACACTTTAACTCACAGGCAGAGCTCGACTCAATGTCAATATTTAAAGGAAATTCAGGGACAATGTTAAATCTTGGATAATAATTCCATTTAAATCTGTTCCACATATATGAAATTCTCTTATTTCGACCTCTTCTAAATTCATATTTTATACGGTCAAAGAATGTTTCAAATGTAAATTGTGGGGCAGTTTCTGTTTTTCGACCAAAATGCATGCAGTTCTTCTATAACATTTTAAAATATAGTACAATTATTTTTTTTCAGAGAATTATTTATGCATTTTGCTATTGTAAAACAATCATATAAAGCATTATGAGGCTTTTTTTCTTGCTTAAAATTAAAAATTTTTGACAAATCAGCAGTAAAGTATTTTTTTTTCCCATATTTTTTAATTAAAAGTTTTTTCAAATCAATAAAATTTGCTTTTTCAATTTTTGATACAATATTAAGGTTATTAATTTTATAATTATAAATGAATAATTTTTTTTCATCACCATTTGAAACAATTTTTGCAGAATTACCAATAAATTTATTTAATTTTTTTAATGCTTCTTTATAAGGAATACCTTTGTTATCAATAGTTTTTTGAGTAATTTTTGTCAATTCTATAATTCTTTTTGGGATAATAGGATTAAATTTTGGTTTAACAAAAATATTTAATTTTTTTTTTATAAGTAATTTATTCTTTTTTTCGATTACTTGACAAGCTCCAATTTGAATAATTTCTTTTTTTTGCCATTTTTTTCTAAATTTGTCATTTAGATTTGATCTATTATTCCATGTGAGATATTCTGTATCCAATATAAAATTCATAAGGTCAAATTGATTTAAGAAAATCGTCAAATTTACTTTTTCCAAAGAATTTAGATAATTGACATCTAATTATTTTAATTGATGGTTTTTGATTAATTAAGTTAAATAAAACTTCTTTAAGATTACTAAGATTCTTTTTAAGAACAAAACCCAAATTCAATTCCATAACATACTTTGAAATTTTCTCTTCATGTGGACTGGTTGGAATGACTAAACATAGTTTTTTATTTGCCATTGATTTATACATATTTAATCCACATGAGGTTATAATAACATCGTTGTTTTTTATTTCATTATCAATATTTTTAACAAAATATTTAATCTTTATTTTTTTATTAAACAAATATTTTTTTTTTAGATAAAGATATTTTTTTTTTGAATTTCCTGGGCCTAAAACCAAAGTTATCTTGTTTTTAACCTGAAGTTTTTTCAAATTAAGCATTACTTTTTGTGAAAAATTTTTGATATCAGAACCTCCAAAAAACACTAAAATATTTTTGATATCCCTTCGATAAAAATCTTTTACTATACTTTTTGAAAAAAAATATTTTGTACCATAAAATATTTTTTTATATCCATAATATTTTTTTTTAAGTTTATTGATAATTGAATAATTATAAATAATATCTGATGAAATTTTTTTTTTGGGGAAGTCATCAATTAAAATAGATTTAATTTTTTTTTTCTTTAAAAATGTAATAAATTGTGGATTTACAAAATCATATGTATCTATAATTACCTTTTTTGCCCCAGATTCGATTATTTCTTTAATTAAATAATGATTTTCAAATTTTTTTAAACTTATGTTTTTAATTTTGTGGTTATCTAAGATTTTCTTAGTTATTGGATCTTTATTGGTTATAAACAATGGGTAAAATTTTTTTATTTTTCTTAATTCATTGCAAATTATTAAACATCGATATAAGTGACCAAACGAAATTTTGAAAATTGCACCTGATCTTACTAAAAAGATAATTTTTTCAGTCAATTTAATATAACAATTTTATAACTTTGAAATTTTCAGCAAATTTAACATTTATTTTATTGCCATTTTCCATGTTTTTACTTTTTATCTTACTCAACCAATTATTATTTACCCTTTTTAATTCTGATTTGTAACATTTAATACTTTTTATTTTATGATTAAAGTATTTTGAGATATCAATAAATAAATTGCCATTAAATTCCTCTTCGCTAATATAATTATTTGACTGATACATTAAAATAGATTTTACATGTCGTCCTGCAGAAAGAGTTGCTTGACCAATTGCTCTATGGTCTTGATGGACATCCTTATCCCAATGAGTAAAAATTAAGTGTGGTTTAAAATTATCTATCTCATTTCTAATTTGAGAGATTAGTTTATCATTAAATTCGATTGCATTAGTCTTAAAGTTTAATAAACTGAAATCTTTCACCGAAAGTACTGTTATTGATTTTAAAAATTCTTGTTTAGCTTTGTTTTTATCTCTAATTATACTTTTGTTTTTAATATTTTTGATTTCTGAATTAGAAACAACTAAAATTTTAACAATATCTTTTTTTTTGGTAAAATATTTTATTGTGCCACCACACCCTAGTTCAACATCATCAAAATGAGCGCCAATAAATAATATTTTTTTTTTCATGAAAAATGATTATAACTTACTCTAATTTTATTTATAGTATAGCTTAAATAGAACTTAAAAAATAATTAATGAAAATACCTTTTCACAAAATTAACTATAATATTAAAGAATTAATGGCTGCTAAAACTGTGATGAAAAGTGGATGGCTTACCATGGGACCAAAAGCAAAACTTTTAGAAAATTACTTTTGGAAAAAAATGGGTTCTAACAGTAATAAATTTTCACTTGCTGTTTCTAGTTGTACAACTGCTCTTCACTTAGGGCTTATTGCTTTGGGTGTAGGTAAGAATGATGAGGTAATTTGTCCATCATTAACTTTTGTGGCTGATGCTAACGCAATTAAATATACTGGAGCAAAGATTGTTTTTTGCGATATAGTTTCAGAAAATAATTTAAGTATTTGTTCAAAAGATTTTGAAAAAAAAATCACAAAAAAAACTAAAGCAATTATTGTAGTACACTATGCTGGTTACCCAGCAAATTTAGATAAAATAATAAAAATAGCAAAAAAATATAATATAAAGATTATAGAAGACTCATGTCATGCTTTATTTTCAAATTACAAAAAAAAACAATTAGGAAATTTTGGCGATTTATCAGTTTTCAGTTTCTATAGTAATAAAAATATCACATCTGGAGAAGGTGGTATGATTTATGGAAAAAAAAAATATATGAATAAAATTTCATTACTTAGAAACCATGGAATTAAAAGAAATAATTTTTCATCAAAAAAATTTAATTCACAATATGATGTAATCCATTGTGGATTTAATTATAGACTAAATGAAATAAGTAGTGCAATTTTAATTGAACAATTAAAAAAAATTGACAAACTAAACAATAAAAGAAAAATTCTTGCAAGCTATTACAAAATGAAAATTAATAAATCATTTAGTAATATTACTATTCCATTTGAAAAATTAATTGGAGGAAATTTTTCCTATCATATATACCCTATAATTTTACCAGAAAAAATTAATAAAATGAAATTTATAAATTTTTTGAGTAAAAATGGTATTGAAACAACTACGCACTACACACCTATTAATAGATTAAGATTTTATAAAACAAATATTAAATTGAGAAACTTAGATAAGATTTACAAAAGATTGGTAAGTCTACCAATTTATCCAGATTTAAAAAAGTCTGAAATAAATTATATTATCAAGACTATTAAAAAAATTTATAACTCTATCTAACCATTCCTCCAAGTGTGGTTTTCCCATTTCATGGTTTCAATGTTCCACTCTTCAGGAACATAAGTCACTCCTTGCTTTTTCATGCCATGTCTACAATTTTGACAACCAGGATTTATTTCACATCTTCTATTATTTTTATGCAAAAATCTAATTTTATTTAGTTTTTCACTATTCCAAGCTTCTTTTAAGTTCATTTCTTTGTAGTCTAATTCGTATCTTCTATGATTTTTAACTACCTTTTTAACAGGTGACCCATAATATCTTCCCAATACTAATCCTTCTTCTTCATTGTGTGCACCAGTGCAAGGCAAAATAGTTCCATTTGCAGAAACTGTTAATCTTTGAAAAGGATAAGAACAAGCCCAATTATCTTTAACTTCTTCTTTAGGAACTTCATCAAACCTAAAATCTAATATTTCATTAACTGTTACCCAATTCACTCCCTTGGAATACATATAATCGGCAAATTCTTTAGGATTTTTATAAATTGATGGAAAAATTGAATTAGTCCTTAATTGTGGTGTTTGTGAATTTAATTTCTTTTTAACTTTAGTTAAAGTTTTAATACTCTCAGTAACAACTCTAAAAGCATTGAATGATTTGTCATTTTTTTTATTTCTTGGAGTTCTTATTTTGTTATACTCATTTTCAAGTCCATCAATAGAGTAATTAATCCAACTTAATTTTGAATTAACAAGTATTTCTGCTAATTTTTCATCTATTAATTGCCCATGAGTCAAGCAACTTGTTTCCATAATTTTTTTTTCATTTGCATATCTAATTACATCAGCAAAACTTTTCGTATTTCCATCCTCATCTTTTACTCGATATAAAGTTGACTCACCCCGCCAGCTAAATAACATCGAATAAACTCCAAGTTCAGATGCCTCATCTATTACTTTTTTTACTATATTCCACGGTAGCATTCTTGTTGCACCAACTACACTGTCTTGAAATTCTTCAGTAATTGTGTAACACATTGAGCAACCTAGATTACATGTGCTAACTAACTCACATGTAACGGCTAGTGGAGCTTTACCATAGTCAAACTGTTTAGCCCTTCTATACCATTCTGATCTGTAAAATAAATATTTCTTTTTTTCTTCTTCCGAATAACTTTCCACAATATTATCATAAAATTTTTTTTGAAGAGCGTCATCACCAAAACTATATTGCGACTCATTCACTGTGACTAAGTCATTATACTTATCCCATTTATTTTTTTCCGACTCTTCTCTTGGATAAAGGCCAATTTCTTTTGCAGATCCAAATTTATTTTCCATAACTTATTTAAAGGATGTTATATATTGTATTGATGTTCAATTACAATAATAAAATCAATAAAGTTTTTATTCATCAGCCTGATTTTGCTCCTTGGGTCACATTTTTTAAAAGAATAGCTTATTCAGATTTTTTTGTTATTTTGGATGATGTTCAATTCAATAGAAGAGGTTGGACACATAGAGATTATATTAAAGTAAATCTAAAAAAAGAATTAATTACCATACCGACATTAAAAAATAAAAGAGATGAAACTATGATTAAAGATGTGTTAATTGATTACTCTAACAAAAGATGGATAGATAAAATAATAAATTCAGTTTATCAAAATTATAACTCAACAAAAAACTTTGAAATTTTTTACGATTTTTTAAGTAAAACTTTAAAAAGAAAACACGAAAAATTAATTAGTCTAAATTTATCAATAATTGATTATGTTATTAAAAAATTGAATATAAAAGTAGAAAAAATTTTTTCTAGTCAATTAAATATCAATAGTAACAAATCAGAAAAAATTTTGGCAATTTGTAATAAATTAGATTGTTCGCATTACATTACTGGAAGTGGATCTGAAAATTATTTGAAAATTAATGATTTTAATGATCAAAACATAAAAATTTTAAATAATATTATTTTTCAAAAGGAATATTCCCAAAAAGGTAATTTTATTAAGGACCTGTCTATCATAGATATTATGTTTTGCGTTGACTTTGAAGAAATTGAAAGCTTGATCAAAAATGACTAATAATTTTTTTATAGTCACTTTTTTTCTTTAAAAATATTTTTTTATTTTTTTTTATTAGAAAAAGTGAAGGGAAATTTTTATTATGAAAACTTTTTAGTAAATGACAATAATTCGAAAAATTAATTCTTTTACTAATATATAAATGACTCATAAATAATTTTCTTGTATACAAAACTTTTCCCCATTTAACTTGTTTTTTAAATTCATAATTATTTTCTACCAATTTATAAAATTCATTTTTAAATAAGATGAGTATCGAATTTATTCCAATCTTTTTAAAATAATCATGATTTGGATTTTTTTTCCTTATATTTGTTGTAAAAGTTTTAATTATTTTACCATTATCTATTTTATCGTTCATTAAATGTATAGTGCCTCCAAATTTTTTTTCTTTGTTATAACAGGCAAAATGGTGTGTATCTCTTCCTCTGTAGTTAGGTGTTGCCGGGTGAAAATTAAAACATGTTTTAAAATTTGACAAAAATTTTTTTTTAAAAATAAAGCCTGATGCAAAACTAATTAAAAAATCTTTTTTTTGCCTAAATTTTTTTAAATATTCAAAATCTTTTTTATTTTTTGGATCTTTGATTTGATAACTTACTCTTTTTTTATCAATAAAATTTCTAAAAAATTTTTTTTTATAACTTGTTACTATGAGTATTTTTGGAGGTAATTTTTTTATTTTTTTCAACATTTTTAATCATTTGCTTTTTAAATAAGTTTTCGTCTAATCGCAAATTATGATTATTTTGAGGTCTTACTATATTTAGATTTAAATAATTTAACACATCTCCTTTTTTTAGATCTTTAGCTGCATATAAGCCTCTTCGAAAATATCTTTTATTAAATAAATCTTTCCTTTGGTTGAATGCAGTATTTCTAGAGAAAAGAAGGTTCTTATTTTTTGCAAAAGAACTTAAATGTTTCAATTCCTGTTCATCAGAAGAGTGTAAATGATCACCTTTGAAATTTTTTTTTAAAGTAAAATGTTTTTCGATAATTTCTGCCCCATTAACTAATGCGATTAAACAAGCAGTAATACCAATTGAATGGTCCGAATATCCAATTTTATATTTGTGTCCAAATAATTTTTTTAATTTATATATAAGTCCCAAATCAAGGTCTTTTAGAAGTGATGGATAATTTGAAATACAATGAAGTATAGAGATATTATTTAATTTTTTTGTTATTTTCTTTATATGAATTAAGTCATTTTTATTACACATGCCAGTAGAAATTATCAAAGGTATTTTCGATCTTATGCAATATTTGATTAATAAAAGATTATTAGCGTCCATTGAAGCAATTTTTATTGCATCTACTTTAATTTTTTTCAGAAATGCTGCCGCCTCAATACTAAAAGGGGTGCATATAAAATCAACATTCAATTTTTTACTAAATTTTCTTAATTTATGTATTTGAGAAAATGAAAGCTCAAGTTTTTTCAACAATTTGAAGTTTTTAGAATTTTCTAAATATAAGTCTTTTGCTTTAAATAACTGAAATTTAACTGCATCTGCTCCAGCTCTTTTTGCGCTTTTTATCAATGAAAAAGTCTTATTAAAATTACCGTCATGGTTTAAACCTATCTCTGCGATAATGTAAGCCTGTTTTTTTTTTATCAAAAAATTCTTTTTCATATTTTGTAATTTCCAAATAAATTTTTTTTATTTAAATTTCTAATTTTTTTATTTTTTAAAGCATTAATAATTTCCTTAATTCCATATTCTACTGAGTATTTCGGTTTAAAATTCAAAATTTTTTTTACTTTAGAAAAATCAACCTTATAATTTCTAGGATCTACATCAAATTTTTTATATGTGATTTCTGTATTTTTTATATTTTTTTTTATAAGTTGGATTATTCCTTTTTTTGTAAAATTATTGCTATTGCCACCTGCATTAAATACATTTCCAATAATTTTAGAATTTTTTGATTTAATTACAATCAATATTAGTCTACAAAAATCTTTGACATGACAATAAGGCCTCCAAGTTTCTGGATCATAAACTTCTAATTTTTCTTTTGAAAATAAACTTTTTGTAAACTGATTAACAGTCAAATCAAATCTCATTCTAGGAGATAAACCGAAAGCTGTAGCAAATCTCAATATAACAGGATTTATTTTTCTGTACTCTGATTTTAACAATATATTTTCAATTTTTACTTTTTGTTTTGCATAAAGTGACAAAGGTTTAAGCTTGTGGCTTTCCTTGGCTAAAATATTTTTTTTTATCAAACCATAATTTGAACAAGTGGAAATGAATATAAACTTTCTTAAATCTTTATTTTTTTTAAGTAGTTTTAAAATTTGACTTATATAAGATAAATTATGATATTTTGATTCTTTGGGATATTTTTTAGTAATTGGATCTCCGACTAACCCTGCTAAATAAACTACATAATTAGACGATAAAATTAAATTTTGAATTTTTTTTATTTTTTTTTCTTTATTATTTAGAAAAGTAAAATTTTTTTTTTTTTTGTAAATCTTTGATTGAAAAAAAATTATTATAAATCAAATTATCAATTGCAATAATCTCAAAGTTTTTATGTAATAAAAATTTACAAAGAATACTGCCTATATATCCGGCTGCTCCAAATATAAGTACTTTTTTTTTCATTCAAATTTATAAATTTTTCTAAAATTTTTTTATTCTTGTATGATTTTTAAAATTTAGAAACACTAGTCTTTTTTTTAATAAATTCAAATTTCGGATAGTTTCAAATTTGTTATAGATTTGAAATTCTTATTAATCATATCATTTACAATGTATCAAAAATTTTTTTCAGTGCATAAATCAAGCCAATTGAGCTATTAGTACTGGTCAGCTGCACGCATTACTG